>JACCDL011195101.1_pt1 | contig 42964 bp, 42 predicted proteins | sample 7441931 | NCBI WGS metagenome assembly JACCDL01 (sample SAMN15323437, study PRJNA562643) | freshwater metagenome | isolation source: river surface water | place: USA:Blue River Watershed | collected 2017-08-16
AGGCAATTAAATTTGCAGCATCAACCACAGTCTGCCCAGATCTCCAGCTGGTGCTGAGGGGAAAAGTTGAATCGCCACCGAAGTCGTTAGCAAAACTAGAGAGATTTGCGGAGCTAGCGCCTCGCCAACCATAGATTGCCTGGTTCGGATCCCCGACCGCCATTACTGCCCTTCCCGCAAATAGCCCTGCGAGCATGCGGGTCTGGATGGCCGAAGTGTCCTGGTATTCATCCAACATCACGAACTTGTACTGCTGGGAACTCCCCATTGCACCGAATTCGTCCAACGCCTTAACCGCCAGAGCCACCTGGTCAGAAAAGTCGACAAAGTTTCTTTTGCGCTTTTGTTCGATGTAGGCATCGGACAGAGCTGCGACCAGAGCACTGGACTTCAATCCCTCCAAGTACTTCGTGGTGTACTCAAAGTGTCCGGTGGCATTTTTTTCATTCTTTGGCAATTGCGAGAGGTGGTTTGCAACCGACTCAAAGGTGGACTTTGCCTCACCTGGGTTTCGGAAATGATCCGTGGTGGCAGACGCAAGGTTCAACACGGCCTCTGCCAGGTAATCAATGGTCTTGTCCCAGTCAAGAATGTTTTGGTCAATTTCCAAGCCCTGTTTTTGAATCAGCTCGCGCACCATCTGGTAGCTAGCCGCCTCGCCAAGCAGTGCTGCATCACTCTCGAGTCCAACGATCAAAGAGAGTTCTCGGAAGATCTGGTTGCCAAAGGAGTTGTAGGTCGCGATCTTGGGTGGGTCGAAATCAAAAGGTAAATCTTCTGGCCACAATTCGGTTTCACGCATTTTGTACAGCGCGGACTGAACTCTTCCGCTTAGCTCCGAGGCGGCTTTGCGGGTGAAGGTAAGGCCCAAGATCTCATCCGGTCTTGCAATGGAGTTCGCCACCAACCAAAGGACTCTCACTGTCATCAGTTCGGTCTTGCCGCTCCCGGCGCCGGCGACGACCAGGGCCGGAGCATCAATCGGAGCATTCTCGATGGCGGCTGCTTGCTCTGATGTGAGCTCGTAGCTACTCAAAAGTTGGTAGACCTGCTGAGCCGAAAATTTAGTCATGGTCACCTACCTGTGGGACCAAAAGCATCGAGCAAGTCGCATTCCCACTGCAGTGATCCGAGACGATTGCGGTGAGGTTCTTCGCAGACATCTCCCTGGATGCGCTTTCCAAAAGAGAATTGAGATCATCCAGTAGTTTTCCCTCCAACGGGCCCTGTTCGGGCACGGAGAGTTTCTTATCCACCGAAATAATTCGCGCCCCGACAACATCTTGTCCAGGGGTTAGCACTTTCTTGGCAGCCATTTGGTAGAGCGCGAGTTGCTTGTTGTTTGCAACCTCTTCCTTGGTTCCAACCTTGCCAGTCTTTAGATCAACGACAACGATTCCGTTTTCGGTTCGCTCAATTCGATCTACTTTTCCGTTGATTTGTAATTTGTCTACAACAAATTCGAATGCTGCCTCAGACGCGAGCAATTCGCCGGATTTGTTTTCGATGTAATCGACCAGGGCGAGGACCATCTGCTGCGCTTTTCTGCGCTGCGCCTGCTCTTGCCATTCCGCCTCAAACTCGAGTTGATGCCAAAGTGAATCAACGGTGGGCTGCAGGTTCTCTCCTTTGTCCAGGGATTTCTCCAATGCCTCGTGAATCAAAGTTCCAAGGCTGGCTTCAAAGCCAGAGCCATCGCCACCGTGTGAGGCAACAAACCAGTGCAGCGGGCACTTCGCAAATGCGTCTAGCTTCGATGGGTTTACCACGACTAGCTCGCCTTCGTCGACCAGCGGCGCATCACTGGATGCCCCGAGCACCCCATACCAACCACTGGGGTCTGCTCCAGCAACACCCGCCTGCGCGAGAGTCGCTACCTCCAAGGCCGCTCTTTCATCGCCAGATTGAACCGCAATCCTCAGTCGCCCAACCCGGTTACGAAGATCAAACTCGCGCTCATAGTTCTCAACGGCCGGCACTTGAGAGAACAAAATGTTGAAGAACTGGCTGGGTTGTTCATCGAGCGACTGCATGGCCGTGAAATAGATGCTCTCAGTGACTGAACCAACCGCTTTATAGAGCAGGCGAAGCTCTTCACTAAGTTCTGTTCGCGAAAGCGAACTGGGATCCGTGGAATTTCCCTTGAGATATTCATCAATTGCCGTCGCCCCAAGTAGCGAACCTCTAGCTCGCAGGTTCGGCCAAATCCCATCCTGAAGGCGCGGTAGGAACCCAAACCTGTATCTTGCGCCCAACAGGGCCGATGGCGTGGAGAGTGAAACTGAGGGCGAGTAACCAAGTGGGGCCAGCGAGTCTTCCGGAACAGCCACTTCGAGTTGGTAGCTGACAAAATCAAAAGCCGAAGCTGCGGGATTTCGTTCCGAATAGCGCTCGGCAGCCGCAAATAGTTCAAGCACGCTGTCTAGATCGCGATTGGCTGCCGCTGCAACCTCTGAACTTCCCCTTGCCAGTTCTTGCCACTTGGTCGCAAGTCCCGAGTTCTCCCAAATCTGGGAAACCAGCTCTAGTCCATTACCGAGGGGTTTCTCTCTGACCGATCTGATCAGGGTCTGAAGCTTTTTTAGTTTTAGAAACTCAGGTGTGTCAAGGTCTGTCGCCGCAGCAGTTTCGATTACCTCGGCCAGCAAAACTCTTTTGGAGCGGATCAAGCCACTTTCGCGTTCCAGATGAGCAAGCTTTCGAAACAGTCTTCTCAGGCCGAGCGAATCAAGTCCGCAAAAAGGTGACTGAAGCAAGTCGCTTGAGAGACTCTCATCATTCAGGTCAGGTTTCAGAATCTTTAGCGCGATATTCAAAATGCTTCTCGCAGCATATTGCTCTCGAAGCGCGGTTTGGGAACCCAGAATTCTGCTCGGAACTCCCCTTGCGACCAGGCCTCTCTGGATCGCATCGAGCTGCGGTCTAGTTCTCGCAACGACAACGAAGTCGTCCCAAGAGGCTGACTCAGTGAGCCGAGTTTTACGCATCTCTGTTGCCAGATAGTCAAGCTCCTGCGAACTGTTTGGGAATACCTTGCAAGCCACCGACTCTGGCTTAGAAACCGATTGGTTAAGTGATTTACGTTGCGAACCCGCCAGCGAAACTGGAATTCGATTCGAAATCCTGCGCATTAGTTCAGCAATTTCCGCACTTCGAATTTCATGCTTAGTTTCTAGGGTGTGTCTAGTCAAGTTTGGAAAGACCCGTTCGAGTTCAGCGGAAAGTTTCGAACCAAGTGCGCCGCGGAAACCGAGGACCGTTGCATCCGGATCTGCAAAAAAGACAAGATTGATTGTGCTGCTGAGCTCTTCGAGCAAAGCAAATCCGGCAGCAGTTAACTCTTGGGCATCGTCAATTAGCAATAGTTTCAAATCACTAACAAGTGATCTATCCGCCTTGATTTGTTCAGTTGCCCTAACGAGTAACTGGGAGGTGTCTAGAACTCCGCGTCTTTGGATTTCTTCTAGATATGCGGGGTAAATATCAAGCGCTGGTCCCAGTCTTAAATTTGGGAATTCCTGAGCAATTTTTGAAAGTGCTTCGGGAGTAATTTGGTGCTCAAGAAAGACAGTGAGCTGTTCTCGTAGTTCGGTTACAAAGCCATTTAGTTGCAGCGTGGCTTTTGGTAGCTTCCAGTTTTTTTCTTTTCCTTGAGCGATAGCGGAGGAAATTAGCGATGCGACTAACTCCTGTTGATTCGCCCCCGAGAGAAGCTTGGGTCTACTCTCCCCATTAGTAAGTGCAGTTTGATCCAAAATCCAAAAAGCGAGTCCGGTGAGCGATCTTGCTCGCGGGCCAGCGGAGCTGGCAAGCGAGTCCAAAATCAATTCATCTCTTCGAAGGGCGGCTGACTGGAGATCTGGGGTTACTGCCAGGACAGCATTTGCTCCAAGTCGCGTTATTTGCTCGCGGGCAATAAGCCTGAGAAGCGATGTCTTACCACTGCCCGGACTTCCAAGAACAAGCAGTCCGCCTTCGAAGGAGGCGCGTTGAAGGTCTTTTGGCAAGGCCGACTCCGAGGCAAGGGGTGTGTACTTGCCTCTGGAAAACAGCGGTTTTTCAGACATAGGGCAAGGGTATTTGCTCAACAGGACATTTTGCTGTCGTAACCTATTGGTCAGACAAAAGGTGGTTTGAGTGGAAATTCGTATTGGTGTGGCCAATAACCCAAGAGAGATTGTTTTCGAGTCCAAGCTGGATGCCGAGAAGGTGGCCAAGCTGGTAGAAACCAGCTTTGCCAACAAGGATCAGATCCTGAAATTCGAAGACGAGCGCGGCAGAACCATCATGGTTCCGGCCTCACAAATTGCCTACCTAGAAATCGGAGCGGAAGAAGTCCGCAGAGTTGGATTTATTGCCTAAATGGAATTCCTTGTGATTTTGGTTTACGCAGGGTTACTCGCCCTGGTTGCCCCTTTTGTGATTGGAACTTCGGAGCGAGTCGGGAACCTTGTTCCAGCGGGACTTGCAATAGTTTCCGGTTCGGCGCTTTGGATTATTTTGACCTGGCTTGGCTTTTCATACAGCGAGGTCTGGATTTGGTTCCTAGTAATGCTGCTGATGCCTGTCGCGGTATTTTTTGGAAGTAAGACCTTGGAAAAAGTCCGCGAGACTCAGGAGCAGACTCAGCTGGAAGCGCTGCGCGCTAAGCAGTAAGCCCAAGCGCATCCATGCGCTGCGTGTGATTCGCAATAAGTTCAGAAGTCAACGGCTCCAGCAATCTAAAAGTCTCTCGAGCTGCATCGCTGCTATTTCCTTTTGCAGCTGGTGTTGCAATCTTCTCTAGCGAGACTGAATGCTTTACCTCTAATAAAACATCCGCCACGATTGCTCTTGCAAACAGCGCAAGTTGATGCGCCAGTTGCGGTTGAGATTTGATTGCGACCAAAAGTGTCGCTTCGGCAAACTTGTTGATAGCACGATCCGAAAGTAGATTCTCGACCTGCACTCTTTTAGTCGGAGTTAGACCCTTAGCAAGTAGTGAGTAAAGATCTTCCAATATTCCGTAACCGATATGAAGTCGCACAAGATTTTCGTACCAACCGCGTCCCAATGTGTACTGATGGAATTGCTCCACCGAATCTGAGATTGAATCCTTCGCAGATTGCGGGTCAGCTCCGAGTTTGCCTAGCATCACGTCCAAGGACTTGCTCTTGGAGGAATACTTCGCGGCAAGTTCCTGCTGTTGCTTCGACAAACGCTCGCTGGGAGCCTGGTGGGACTGCTCGCTGAGCACCTCTGAAGCGGTTTCCATAAGGTAACTGAGCCTCGCTAGGTAAAGTTCAGGGCTGGGAGTAAGCTTGGCAGGGTTGAGCTGGACTCCACTTCGACCCGAAGTTGCGTCCCTTGAGGGCAAAGCAAGCTTGCGAGTTACCTTACGTAATCTTCGAAACCAATCCAGCACCACAGAAGTTTATCGCTGTAGCGGAATTTATCGCTCGGCATATATATCGGAGAAGCATGACCTTTAGTGAACTGGGCATAGACCCAGACATTTGTGAAGCCTTGGCTGAGCGCGGAATCACAAATCCATTCCCAATTCAGAATGAAGCCATCCCAATTGCCCTGTCTGGGACCGACGTTATTGGTCAAGCCAAGACCGGAACAGGAAAAACCCTGGGCTTTGGACTTCCGCTGATTCAATCGCTTGGAATATCACCAGAACCTGGCCCAAAGGCACTGGTAGTAGTGCCAACTCGTGAATTGGCAATTCAGGTTGCCTCCGACCTGGAACTTGCCACCTCGAAGCGCGACACCAGAGTGGTCGCAATTTATGGCGGTAAGGCCTACGAGGGCCAGATAGCAGAGATCAAAAAAGGCGCGCAGATTCTGGTTGGAACACCAGGACGCCTTATTGACCTGACAAAGCAGAAGCTGTTGGACCTGAGCCAGATTCGCTTCATGGTTTTGGACGAGGCTGACGAAATGCTGGACCTTGGTTTCTTGCCCGATGTCGAAAGACTCTTTGCCTACACCCCGCAGGAGCGACAGACCATGTTGTTCTCGGCGACGATGCCGGCAGCAATTTTGGGTCTGGCGCGAAAGTATCAGAACCGCCCAATTCATATTCGAGTCGCAGATCCTGAAGAAGGAAAAACCAAGGCCGACATCAAGCAGTTTGTTTACCGAGCGCACTCGCTAGACAAGGACGAAGTGGTCGGAAGAATCCTGCAGGCTGAGGGTCGAGAGCGAACAGTCATCTTTACTAAAACCAAAAGACAGGCTGCCAAGCTCACCGAAGAATTAGTGGACCGTGGCTTCAAGGCAACGCCGCTGCATGGAGACATGGCCCAGGAGGCAAGAGAGCGTTCACTCAATAATTTCCGTCAGGGCAAGAAAGACATCCTGGTAGCGACAGAGGTTGCGGCTCGAGGTATCGACGTCGACGATGTTTCACACGTGATCAACTATTCAGTTCCAGAAGACGAGAAGGCCTACCTGCACAGAATTGGTAGAACTGGTCGCGCTGGAAAAACTGGCATCGCCGTGACGTTTGTCGACTGGGAAGACCTGACCCGCTGGGTGCACATCAACAAGGAATTAGAACTAGGCAAACCAGAGCCAGTGGAGACTTACTCAAATTCCCCACACTTATTTGAAGACCTCAGCATTCCGCAAGGTACTAAGGGAAGAGTTGGTGCGAAGAAGCCGGTAGTAGAAAAAGAAAAACCGGCTCCCCAGAAAACCGAATCCCACGCGCCAAGAAAACGTGAAAGAAAACGCAACTACAACAAGGCTTCGTAGCCGGTTGCCTGCTCCAAGATTTTTTCCAGCATCTGGGGGCTTGTTGAATTCTCACCCAGTTTGTTTTCTTTGCCACCAACACCGTGGTAGTCACTTGAACCGGTAACAATTAGATCCCGCTCGAAGGCCAGTTCTCGAAGCCACTGCCTTGGCATTGGTGGAACCATGCGATGTTCAATTTCGAATCCTGCAATTCCCGCCTCGATAAGCGCCAAGAATTCCGCTTTGGGAAGATCGCCTGGATCCTTACCCGGAAAATCGGTAAGCGGATGCGCCATGATTGGCACCCCACCCGCTTGCCTAATTAGATGAATTGCTTCACGTGTGTTTAACGTGTGTTCTGAAATGTAGTACTTACTTCTAGAACTCAGAATCGATTCGAAGGCTGCCGAGCGATTAGGCACTATCCCCAGTCTCACCAGTGCGTCGGCGAGTGCTGGTCTGCCAATGGTTGCATTCGGGGCTAGTCCACGAGTCACTTCATCCCAGGTAATCGGGTAATCAACTGCCAAAAGCTCGGTCATGCGCTGGGCCCTGGTGACTCGAGACTCTTTGGTTCGTTGCAGCGCCGCCATGAGCGGTTCGTGGTTTGGATCTGGCAGGTAAGCAAGCACATGCACGCTGATCCTTCGGCCGGACGAGCTAACGCTGTGAGTGGATACTTCAATCCCTTGGACTAGGCCGACTCCTTGCGACCGAGCCGCATTCTCGGCTTCCGCCCAACCGGCTACCGAGTCGTGATCGCAGATTCCCAGCACGGTAACCCCGGCTTGCTTGGCGTTCTCCACCAATTGGCTTGGGCTGTCAAGGCCATCACTGTGATGGGTATGAGTATGCAGGTCAATCACATGGAGCAGAATAGTCGCATGGCCAAGAAACAGAGCTCGCCCAATCGCTCGAGAACTCCTCACAGTAAGAAATTTCTAAAATTCATTTCGGAGGGTTGGGCTAATCCGGTTTCCCTTTCCCCCAAGAGATGGGAAGTAGCCAGTTACGCGGCCGAGCGTCGACAAGCTCTCGCCGATAAGTTCAGAGGCAAAGTCTTAGTGATTGAAGCGGGCGAACCCAAGGTTCGATCAAACGACACCGAGTATCGCTACCGAGCTCACTCTGCCTTTTCTCATCTAACCGGCTGGGGCAACCAAACTGTGCCCGGGTCAGTTTTGGTAATTGATGCTAGAAACAAAAAGGCAAAGTCAACGCTTTATTTGATGCCCACTGCGGGGCGGAATTCTTCCGAGTTTTTCGCAAACCCCATGATTGGCGAATTTTGGGTGGGTCAACGCCCAACCCTGAAAGATGTCGAAGTTCAACTTGATGTTCCAACTAAAGACCTGGCTGCACTTCCTGACCTAAAGAAAAAGTATGGGAGAGACCTCCTAACTCTTCAAAACAGCAAGCTGGCAGAAGCGGTTTCCGTGCTGCGTTTTGTGAAAGATAAATACGAAATTTCGGAAATGCGCAAAGCCGTAGCGGCAACAGTCCGAGGATTTGAAGATGTAGTCCGAGAACTTCCAAAAGCTTTGATATCGCAAAAGGGAGAGCGAGTGGTAGAGACCACTTTCTTTGCAAGGGCAAGGTTGGACGGAAACGACCTAGGTTACGAAACCATTTCAGCTTCGGGATCAAATGCTTGCATTCTGCACTGGACTCGCAACGATGGAAAAATCAATAAAGACGATTTGTTGCTTCTTGATGCAGGCGTAGAAGTCGATTCGCTCTACACCGCAGACGTCACACGAACCTTGCCTGTATCTGGAAAATTCTCAGACACTCAAAAAAAGCTTTACGAAATTGTTCTTGAGGCTGCTGATGCTGCCTTCGCTGTGGCCAAGCCCGGGGTTAGGTTCAAAGAAGTTCACGAAGCAGCGATGCAAGTAATTGCAAAACGCACCGCCGAGCTTGGAATTCTCCCTGTCTCTGGCGAAGAGTCTCTGGACCCTAAGAATCAGCACCACAGACGCTGGATGGTGCACGGCACCTCACACCACCTGGGTCTGGATGTGCACGATTGCGCGCAGGCAAAACGCGAGCTTTACCTAGAAGCAAAGTTGGAACCTGGGATGATTTTCACAATCGAACCGGGTCTTTATTTCCACGCGGATGACACGCTTGTCCCAAAGTCTCTAAGAGGCATTGGAATTCGAATCGAGGACGACGTCTTGGTTACGAAGAGTGGAGTTGAGAATCTTTCCAAAGCTCTTCCAAGAACTGTTTCAGAAATCGAAAGCTGGATGAGTCAGCTATCAGCTGGCAGCGCCGGCTGAAACAATCTTTTGCGCCGCGGCGGCATCTTCTTCGGGAACAATCACTTCATATCGCTGCGCGACCGGCATCTGGGAAGAAATAAAGGAACGCTTGTTTTTCACAAGTGCGAATCGCAAAATCGAAATGAGCATTCCTACACCGGCACCTATTACCAGTACCGAGAAAAATTGATCCGGCAGGTAATTCACTCCACCCTCGGGAGAAACTTCAATCCCTGCACCGATTAGCAGCGCGAAAAGTAGACCGAGCCAGAATCCGGTCATAGCTCCAGAGAGCGCGACTCTGCCATAACCCAGTCGGGCCCGGACTCGCTCCACAAGCTTGAGGTCTGAGCCCACTATGGAAATCTTTGCCGGAGCGAAGTCTGCCGAGACCAATTTGTCAACCAGTTGGGCAGCGTCGAGGTAATTCACAAATTCACCAAGGACATATCCCTTGGGGATTGCGGGTCCAAAAGACTGGCCGCGAGATGATTTCAGTGGGTTGCTCACAAAAAGCATTGTGCCACGCCTGGGGTACTGGCATAAGGTTATCTCTGTGAGCGCAACCAGAGTATTTGTGGCCAGACTGGCCGGTTGTGGGGTATTTGACCCTCTTGGAGACCGAGTCGGCAAGGTAGTGGATGTATTGATGTCCTACCGGAAATCTGCCGCACCCACAGTCTCGGGAATGCTTGTTGAAATCTCGGGACGCAGAAGAGTTTTTGTTCCTATCACCAGGGTGACCGCAATCGCTCCTGGTCAACTTATGACCAATGGTCTTATTGACCTTCGCAGGTTCACCCAGCGCGGAAGCGAAGTGCGCGCAATCGCTGAAATTCTGGGACGAAAAGTTTCGCTGCTGGACGGCACGGGAGAAGCAACCATTGAGGATTTCGCGATTGAGCGAAACCGCAAGGGCGAGTGGGAACTTTCGCAATTGTTCCTAAGAAGGCCCAAGAACTCTGCAGTTCCATTCGCGAAGGGTGTCACGTTATTTGCAAACTGGTCGGATGTCACCGAGAACCAACAGGCACCCGGTGATCAAGATGCACAGCAACTAATTTCCACGATTGCGGACCTGAGACCTGCTGACTTGGCAACCGCGGTTATTAATCTTCCCGAAGAGCGGATGATTGCGGTTGCCGAAGAGTTGGACGACGAACGCCTCGCAGAACTTCTAGAAGAGCTACCAGAAGAAGAGCAGCTCGAGATCATCGATGAGCTAGACGATGATCGAGCAGCAGAGGTTTTGGATCTAATGGGGCCAGATGACGCAGCCGACCTGATGGCCAACCTAACGGCAGAGCGAACCGAAGCACTTCTGGATCTGATGGATGAAGAAGAGGCCGAAGAAATTCGAACCCTGCTGCAGTACGAGCCCTACACCGCCGGTGGAATGATGACCCCGGAGGCAATTGTTTGCGCTGCCGACACAACGGTTGCCGAAGCTCTCGCTCTGATTCGAAGAAGAGAAGTAGAGCCAGTGCTCGCAGCCCAGGTTTTCGTTACCCTGCCACCCTACGAGACCCCAACTGGAAGATATATAGGAGTGGTTTACTTCCAAAAGCTTCTTCGGTATCCTCCTTCTGAGCGACTTAGCTCAATCGTTGACACCGAGCTTGAACCGGTTAAACCATCCACCCACATCAGCGAACTGCACAGAAACCTTGCCAGCTATGACTTGGTCTCCATGCCTGTTGTGGACGATGAGAATCGTTTGATCGGTGTAGTGACGGTTGATGACTTACTTGACCACCTCCTGCCTGACGACTGGAGGAGCGATGAACTGGAGGTAAAAGATGGCCAGAAACCTTAGCCAACTCGAAACTCCGGTAACCCGCAGGCAGCTATTTAGAATCCCAACCGTCAGCCCAGACGCGGTAGGTCGCATCTCCGAGCGCTTCGCTCGCGCGATGGGAACCGGCGCGTTCCTAATCGGTCTAACCACAATTGTGCTGGTCTGGGTTACCTGGAACACTCTCGCACCCGTCGAGGCGCAGTTCGACCCCAGAACTTTGAACTTCACGCTTTTGACGCTACTGCTATCGCTGCAGGCGTCCTATGCGGCACCACTTATTCTTCTGGCGCAGAATCGTCAGGACGATCGAGACCGAGTGAAGTTTGAGCAGGACCGTCAACGTGCTGAGCGCAACCTGGCCGATACCGAATATCTCACCCGTGAAGTTGCTTCATTGAGATTGGCTCTTGAGGAAGTGGCAACCAAGGACTTTGTTCGTGACGAGATTCGTGATGCCCTAGAAGAAATTCTGGAAGAGCTTAGGAAAAAGCCAGGCAAAAACTAATCATGCAAGACCAAGTACTTGCCGCGCTTAAAAAGGTAATTGACCCCGAGTTGCGCATGCCCATAACCGAGTTGGGCATGGTTGGAAGCGTTGTTGGTTCAAAAGAAAATCTAAGCGTCGAGATAAAGCTCACAATCGTTGGCTGCCCCGCGGCACAAAAAATCGAACGAGATGTGAAAGAAGCCCTACAACAAATTTCCTCCAATGCCGAAGTAATAATGTCAACCATGTCGCAAACCGAGCGCGAAGATCTGAAGTCAAAATTGCGCGCGGGTAAACCGATTCGTCATAACCCTTTCGCAGAACCCGGAAATCTCACTCAGGTGATATTTGTCGGTTCGGGAAAAGGCGGAGTTGGTAAATCCACCATCACCGCAAACCTCGCGGCCGCTTTGGCCGCGAAGGGATTCGAAGTTGGTCTTTTGGATGCGGATATTTTTGGATATTCAATTCCGGGCCAGTTGGGAATTCTTGAGAAGCCAACCAAGGTAGATGAGCTGATGCTGCCTCCAATTGGGCATTCCGTAAAAGTGATTTCGATTGGAATGTTTGTTGATAACAACGCTCCAGTGGCTTGGCGTGGACCAATGCTGCACCGCGCAATCGAGCAATTTTTAACCGATGTCTATTGGGGGGCGCTGGATTACCTCTTGGTGGATCTGCCACCGGGAACCGGGGACATCGCAATCAGTCTTGGGCAACTGCTTCCAGGTGCTAAATCTTTGGTCGTGACTACACCACAGGCAGCTGCTGCCACTGTTGCGGTCCGAAGCGGAGCAATCGGACTGCAGACCGGAGGAGAGATTCTCGGCGTTGTCGAAAACATGGCATATCTCGAAACAGGAGAAGGCCGAATGGAGATATTTGGCTCCGGAGGCGGGGCAGCAATTGCCGAAGTCTTACAGGAGCAGTCTGGCAAGCCAGTTGAGGTTTTGGCCGCTATTCCAATAGACCAGGCCCTCAGAATTGGGAGCGACGAGGGGTCGCCTGCCGTTTTGGCGTCCAATCCCGGTCCTGCCGCCCGGGAGATCCTCGCCCTAGCCCAAAGAATAAGTGAAATACCCAGGGGGCTAATCGGGAAACCTTTGGGTCTCAAGCCTGTTTAGATTAAGCATGGCAAACATTGATGTTCTTGACCCGCTGACCGGTTCCCCGCTCCACCAGATTCAGGCTATGACCGCTTCTGATGTCGAGCGTCACTTCAAAATTGGAAGGGTCGCCCAGAAGCAGTGGGCAAAGTTATCGGTGAAGGACCGCTGCAAAATTGCATTCCGACTGCACGACATTTTGCTAGCGAAGCAGGATCAAGTCATGGACCTGCTGCAAAAGGAAACTGGAAAGTCTCGCTCTCATGCTTTCGAAGAAATTGCCGGGGCACTGGGTGCAATTCGTTATTACGCCAAGGTTTCTCCAAAAGCTCTAAAGCGAACCAAGGCCAAGGGTGGAGTCCCAGGACTTATTTCTACTTACGTTGACCGAGTGCCCGTTGGTGTAGTCGGTGTTATCACCCCGTGGAATTACCCACTGGCCTTGACCATGATGGATGTCGTTCCCGCGTTGCTGGCAGGAAATGCGGTCGTACAAAAAGCCGATAACCAGACAGCGCTAACCACAAAGCTCGCAGCCGAACTTGCTCACGAAGCAGGTTTTCCAAAGGAGCTTTGGCAGGTAGTTCACGGCGATGCGCAAGAAGTTGGAAACGCAGTAACCGACAACGCCGACTACGTAGCTTTCACAGGCTCAACAAAAACGGGTCGACTAGTTGCCGAGCGGGCAGCCAAGCGCTTGATCGGCTACTCGCTCGAACTGGGCGGTAAGAACCCAATGATTATTCTTCCCGGTACCGATGTTCGCGAAGCCGCAAGGCAAACCATTGCTGGCGCATTTGGTAATGCCGGTCAGCTTTGCGTTTCAATCGAGCGCGTCTACGTTCCTAAATACCTGGAACAAGATTTCACTGCGGAGCTAAAGAGACAGGTCGAAGATCTCAAGATTGGTACATCTGAGAACTTCGAACATGACTTGGGTTCACTAAGCTCTGCAGCCCAGTTGCGCAGAGTCGCCGACACGGTGACTGAAGCAGTCCGAGAAGGTTCCGAATTGGTCACCGGAGGAACTCCACTTCCCGATATCGGCCCCAACTTCTACGCGCCAACGGTTCTGGCGAATATTCCTAAAGATGCAAGGGTTCTAAGAGACGAAGTATTTGGTCCGGTTGTAGCGGTGGTGGGCTACACAAGCCTCGAGGAAGCAATCGAGCTTGCAAATGACACCGAGTACGGACTAAACGCGTCGGTAATTGGTGATGCGACTCAGGCCCTAAGTGTTGCTTCGAACCTTATGGCAGGATCAGTTAACATCAACGAGGGTTATCGAGCCTCGATGGCATCATTGGACGCTCCAATGGGCGGAATGAAGCAGTCTGGAATGGGTAGACGAAGCGGTATTGGTGGACTTACTCGCTACACAGAAATCAGAACAATTGGAATTGCTAAACGAGGACCACTGAAATTACCAACGCGTGCCTCAGAGTATGTCCGCATGGCACCAATGATGAACTTGATGGCAAAACTTTTGAAGCGAATCTAAGTAGATTCCGAATCAAAGGGAGCGCTCTCGCCCTTCGCTAGGGGCTTTTGTGGAACTGGTTGATTCAGTTTCTGAGCGGCGTTGGTCCTAGGCATCTCATCCAGAAGTGCTTCCCGAACAATTCGCCTTGGGTCATACTGACGAGGGTCAAGCTTTCGCCAATCCAAATCTTCGAAGCCCTCACCGAGTTCGGATTTCATTTGACTCTGCGCGTTATCGACCATGCGCTTGAGGCTCTTGACCCACTGGGCCAATTGCTGTGCATAGCGCGGCAAGCGCTCGGGACCCAAAACAATCACGGCCAAGACCGCAAGGATCAGCAGCTTTTCCGCACTCAGTCCAAACACTGAATAAGGTTACAAGCGCCAACCGCTGATTTGGGATTCTCAGACCTAAGCTATTGCTCAATATGATCGACAAAATTGCCAGCTGGAAGTTCGCCGAGGAATACGCTCGCGAGTCTGACGCAATTGTCGCTGCCCGCCGCCGGGCTAACGAACTTGGCGTGGAGGCAATAACCCCCGCCACCGGACAACAGTTGGCCTTTCTAGCGACCGCGCTTGGAGCCAAGAGCATAGTTGAGGTTGGCACGGGAGCTGGAGTATCGGGGCTTTGGTTACTGAGCGGTTCAAAAAACAGTGTTCTCACCACCATCGATTCGGAACCGGAATTTCAAAATGCGGCACGAGAGAGCTTCAAAGCGGCTGGAATTCCCGCTACTCGCATGCGAGTTATCTCTGGTAAGGCCAGCGAGGTGCTGGCAAATATGGCTGAGAGTGCTTACGACTTAGTTTTTGTGGATATTGACCCAATTAACATCGAGACCACCGTGGCAAAGGCCCTGGGTCTGATTCGGCCGGGTGGAGTTTTGGCGATTGCTCACTCGCTGTGGCGAGATAGAGTCCCTAATCCAACGCTTCGCGATGATGAAACATCTTCTCTGCGTGCAGTTATGAGGAATTTCTTGGAACTAGAGGATTACGTTTCAACCGTTTCGATGGTTGGGGATGGACTACTGCTAGTTGCGAAAAGGGCCTAGCGCTACTTCTTGATAACGCCGGCTAGGACTTTGTGAAGTTCTTTCGCCTCAGTTTCATTTACCGAAACCACTAGGCGGCCGCCACCCTCCAGAGGAACGCGCAAAACAATAAGTCCGCGAGGCTCGCGCTCTGCTTCCATTGGCCCGTCTCCGGTGCGAGGCTTCATAGCTGCCATGGGAAACTCCTCAAAACTTGGGGGTGAAGCCACAATTATCCCAAATTTTGGGACTAGACGCTAGTTGAGGCCGGTCAACCAGGCCCGCAACCCCTTCTCGCAATCAAACAAATGCCCCACCGGGACGTTTTCATTGTCCGCGTGGGCCAGATTTGGGTCGCCTGGACCGTAGTTGACGGCAGGGACTCCAAGGCTTGAAAACCTTGCCACGTCAGTCCAGCCGTATTTAGGCTTCGGGGTCCCCTTCGTGGCGGCCAAAAAATCCTGGGCCTGCGGAAGGTCTAACCCTGGCCTGGCACCCTCGGCTAGGTCTGTGACACTCAGGTCGAAGCCCTCAAAAAGCTCCCTTAGGTGAGCGGTGGCCTCTGCCCCGCTGCGAGAGGGGGCGAAGCGGAAATTCACAGTTAGTTTTGCCTGATCTGGAATCACGTTGGTTGCAACGCCGCCTGAAACCAGGACAGCATTCAGACTCTCGCGATATTCCAACCCATCAACCGAGATGGTTTGTGGTTCGTAAGTTTTTAGGATTTCTAGGGCTGGTGCCAGATCGTGAATGGCGTTGTGTCCCATCCATGGTCTTGCGGAGTGAGCGGCTTTCCCCTTGGTCGTGATTTCGACTCGCATTGTTCCGTTGCAGCCGCCCTCTACCAAGGCACTGGTGGGCTCGCACAGCACTGCGAAGTCACCCTTTAGAAGTTCGGGATGCTGCCTCGAGATTCTGCCTAACCCGTTGAGGTCTGAAGCCACTTCCTCGTTGTCATAGAAAATCCAAGTTATGTCGTATTTGGGAGAAACCAATTCGCTTGCAAGCTTTAGCATCACTGCGATGCCAGCCTTCATGTCCACGGCACCGCGTCCGAAGATAACCTGTTCCCGCTCAAAGTGCATGAGTTTTGAAGGTAGATTACCGGCCACTGGGACTGTGTCGAGGTGGCCAGCTATCAATACCCGGCTGGCACGTCCCAGATTGGTCATCGCAATAACTGCATTTCCCTCTCGCACCAAACGGAGGTGTTCGAAAGGCTTCAAGGCATCGAATACTGCGGTTGCGATCTGCTCTTCATTGCCCGAGACCGACTCAATGTCAATGAGCGCCTGAGTAAGTTCACTCAGGCCCTGGGAAAGATCTATTTGAGTCACATCAAGAGGGTAGCGGTATTCTGGTCCGGATGAGCGAAACATACCTAGATGAAAAAGCATGGGGCCACGGGCTCGCAACCGTAGCGGAAGATGGCAGCCTGCTGGATGTTTGGTACCCAGAGCCACAGCTTGGGTCTGCTCCAACCTCGGATTTGCAGTGGTTCTCGCCACGCGAACTCGACTCACTCGTCAAAGAAGACGCGGTTCGCAAAGTAAGAACTCAAGTTATTAGAACCGAGATTGATCTTTCGCTTCCAGTCACTTCGACTGCAGATGCTTACCTAAGACTTCACTTACTGAGCCACCTGGTAGTAAAGCCAAACTCAGTAAATCTCGAGGGGCTAATTCCAAATCTTCCAATTGTCGCATTCACAAACCGCGGTCCAATGGCACTAGAGGAATACCGAGCCAGACAAATTGAACTTAGGTCCCACGGCATAGTCGCTCTAGCAATCGATAAGTTCCCGAGACTTACTGACTACGTGGTCCCAGACCGAGTGAGAATTGCCGACACCTCACGAGTTCGCTTAGGTGCACACCTGTCCCCTGGAACAACAGTGATGCACGAGGGTTTTGTGAATTTCAATGCGGGAACACTTGGCGCTTCAATGGTGGAGGGCAGAATTTCCCAGGGTGTTGTTGTTGGAGATGGTTCGGACATCGGCGGTGGAGCATCCATTATGGGAACCCTGTCCGGTGGCGGCAAACACAAGGTCTCAATTGGAAAACGTGCCCTGTTGGGAGCTAACTCCGGTATTGGAATTTCAATCGGAGATGACTCGGTTGTCGAAGCCGGTCTCTACGTAACCGCCGGAACCAAAGTGACTTTGATGCTTGGGGACAGAAAGCAGAATGTGAAGGCCGCCGAACTCTCTGGGATACCCGGCCTACTTTTCAGAAGAAACTCCCTTACGGGTGCCGTTGAAGCCATCGCCCGCGAAGGGGTAGGCATAGAGCTCAACTCGCAGCTGCACTAACTGGAGACTGAATCCCAGCCTTTGGGTTCCAAAATCGCATCATCGAGAAAAACCCTTGCACCGCCACTGGCGGTAACCTCGCCAATCACTTTGAAGCCCGCAGGTAGTTTCGCGTCTTTTGGAAAAGTCGCCAACAGGGCGTGATCTTCGCCGCCGAATAGCACCCAATCAATCTCGCTCGCATTAGCGCCCCTGGCGGTGATGGACTGCGCCACCTGCTCTAGAACCGCGTAGTAACCCAAGAGCGCGTTGGAGCGCAGACTAATAGTGACATCCGAAGCGACCGCAATTCGATTGCAGTCTTTTGCTAGCGAATCCGAAACATCAAGCATTGAAGTAGCGCCTGCAAGCGAAGCTAAAACACCAAGTGCAATCGGTGGATTGGGCTTGAGTTGCACTGCGGTGATTTCTGGGTAAACATCTTTCAAGCCCAAGTCAGAATTCTGCAGCATTGCAAGTCCTGCGGCCGCTCTCCCAAGCGTTCCCGCAATCGCAACTACATCCTCGTTTTGTGCACCGGAGCGCAACACAGGAGCACGGCCCTCGAGTTGGCCATGCGCGGTAACAGCAATTGTGATTGTCTCACCCAGTGCCAGGTCTCCCCCGACCACGCCGCAACCCGGAGCAAGTTCATCACATGCTGATTGCAATCCCCTTGCAAAATCCTCCAGCCAATAAATCTTGGTTTGCTTAGAAACCACAAGGGCGACAACCAAAGCGGTTGGTTTTGCTCCCATAGCAGCTACATCTGCAAGGTTGGTTGCGGCAGCTTTCCAACCCAAATCAAATCCGGTTGACCACTGCGTTTTGAAGTCGTGATTTTCGATCATGGTGTCTGTGGTAACCACAAAATCCCCATTACTGGAAATCACGGCGGCATCATCTCCTGACCCAACCACGGCATATTCACCGGGCTTTAGGTGCTTGGTGGCGCGCCTGAGAGACTCGTTCTCTCCGAGTTCAAAAATCGTGATTGATTCCACAAAACCAAAGGTAGCCTGTATTTGATGATCAGGAAAATCTCACCACTTATGCTTCTGCTACTTACGGGATGCGCTCCAATTGTGAGCTTGGAGGCAGGTCCAGATGCGAACAATCCAGATTGCGCGGAGGTAAGCGTGAGACTGCCTGAAGAAATTGGTGAATTCCCCCAGCGCTACACCAACGCGCAGGCTACCTCAGCCTGGGGTGACCCGGCCGCTGTGATTTTTCGCTGTGGCCTGGAGCCTGTAACTGTTAGTAGTTTGCCTTGCGTTACTGCGGGCGAAGTGGATTGGCTTGTGGATGAGGCTAAGGCTCCGAGTTACCGTTTCATTTCATTTGGCACCGAGCCTGCAGTTGAAGTCATAGTTGATTCCACCAAGATCTCCGGAGTGAGTTCCCTCGAAGCAATCGGCCCGGCAGTGACCCAGCTACCCAAAACTAATAGCTGTACCGAAATTACCAACTAGCGAGGTTCGGTACCCGCGGCTACTCCAAGCTGAATCAGCCTCTCAATCAGCTCTGGGTAGCTAATCCCGGAAACTTGCCAAAGTTTTGGATACATAGAAATCGGTGTAAAGCCAGGCATGGTATTTATTTCGGTCAATACGAAGCCGCTCTCTGTCAAAAAGAAATCGGTACGTGCAAGTGAGGAACAACCCACTGCCCTGAACGCAGCCTTGGCAAGTCGATGCATTTCCGCCAATTCGGAATCACTTAGCTCGGTTGGAACAATTAGTTCTGCACCGGCATCCAGATATTTTGCCTCGTAGTCATAGAAGTCTCTTCCAGAGACAACAATCTCGCCGGCCAGTGAGACCCTTAGTCCATCTGGTGAGCTTGGATCTTCCAGCACCGAGCATTCAACCTCGCGGCCAACAATGCGTTCCTCAACCAAAGCGTTTCGGTCAAGTGATAGGGCCAATTCAATTGCTGCCGGAAGATCTTCTCGTTTCTTGACTAGCGTCACGCCAACCGAAGAGCCGGATCTCGAGGGTTTCACAAAAACAGGCAGCTCAATTGTGCTGGTAATTGAAGCGATTAGTTCCTGATGACTTTGCTTTGACCAAGCTTCCCTGGAAACCACAAAGTCTTTCGCAACCTTGATTCCGGAGTTTCTAAAAAGACCTTTGGCGTAAACCTTGTCCATCGCCGCAGCGGAAGCCAAAATACCGTTTCCGACATAAGGAATGTGGCACAACTGCATCAGTGACTGGAAGGACCCGTCCTCGCCGTTTGGTCCATGCAGCACCGGAAAGACCAAGTCCACAGTTCCAAAACTTGAGATAACTCCACCGCGATTTATTCGAAGCTCTCGGTTTTTAGAAGTTGAACCAAGCGGCCAGATAATCTCGTCACCATCAACAACTTCTGGAGAATCTGAAAGTTTCCAGTCCGGGTTTATTTCAGAGGCGACAAACTTTCCGGACTTAGTAATTCCAACCGCAATTACTTCATACTTCGATTTATCTATTGCACCCAGCACACCAAGCGCGGTCACGCAGCTGACACTATGCTCGGAAGATTCCCCTCCAAAAACGATTGCAACTCTAAGCTTGCTCAATTACTCGACCGCCACATCGTTTTCATGGGTGAGCTGTTTACCAAAAGCGGCTGGCTTCATTTTGCCCTCAAGTACTTTCTGTACCTGCGAGACAATCGGCATCTGAATCTTGCGCTTCGCGGCCAATTCCAAAACCGGCTTCACCGAGTGAAGACCTTCGGCTGTTTGACCCATGCGCTTCAACACTTCGCGCTTGGAGTACCCCTTACCAAGCATTTCGCCGGCGCGGTGATTGCGCGAGAGCGAAGATTCACCGGTTGCGATTAGGTCACCCAAGCCGGCAAGCCCGAACATGGTGCTGCGTTTTGCTCCCTGGTCTATTGCGAAGCGTGTGATCTCGGCAAGCCCTCTGGTCAAAATCGAAGCCTTGGTGTTTTGCCCATAGCCAATTCCATTCACAATTCCCACTGCAACCGCAATCAGGTTTTTTAGCACTCCACCGAGCTCAGTTCCAATTACATCTTGATTGGTAAATACAGTGAAGTAATCACTCGAGCACGTCTTTGCAACCGCGGTCGCGCGCTTTAGGTCAGTGCAGGCAACCACCGAAGCAGCTGGCTCACTTCTGGCTATTTCCAATGCCAGGTTTGGTCCAGACAAAACAGCAATCTGAGTCTGAGGTATTCCCATTACATCGGCGATAACTTCGCTCATGCGAAACCCGGTACCCTCTTCGAGGCCCTTGATCAAACTAACCAGGGTCGCATTTTTTGGAATCAGGGCCTTCCACTCCTCCAATGATGAGCGAAGGTTCTGGGATGGCACCGCGAGGTATATCTGCGTAGCACCCTTAAGTGCTGCGCCCAGGTCGGCAGTTGGCTTTATGCGTTTGGGAAGATTAATCCCGGGCAAATAATCGCTGTTTCTGCGCGTCTCGACAATTTCCTCGGCAACATCTTTTCTTCTTGCCCAAAGCACGACCTCAGTTCCGCCGTCGGCAATAACTTTTGCGATTGTGGTCCCCCAGGAACCGGCACCCATCACGACAACCTTGGTCATTTCTTCTTCCTAAAGTTACCCACGGTTGGCTGACCCGCAACGGCCGGATCCCAAAGTTCTTTTGGTGGGGCTTCTTTACGCAGGTCAGCGACAATCTTTGTGATTTCGTTCATGACTAAGTTTGACGCTTCTTTAAGTAATTCTGGGGTTAGCTGAATGTTTCGATACTTATCGAGATTTATCTCTTTACCAATCACCACATCAACTCGCTGAAACGGATTTGGTCGAAGCACACTCTCGTAGTTACCCATAATTTTCTGATCGCCCCAGTGACCAACGGGGAAAACTGGAACACCGGTCTCGATAGCTAACCTAATGGCCCCCGAACGTCCGCGCATCGGCCACATCTCTGGGTCTCGGGTGAGGGTTCCCTCGGGGAAAATCTGCAGGGTATGGCCGTTGTCTAGAAAGTTTTTCGCGGCCTTTAGGGTCTCCTCATTGCTTCTACCCGAACGATAGACCGGAATCTGTCCTAGCTTGGTGATAAGCCAGCCAAAGATGGGGACCCTAAACAGACCCTCTTTAGCCATGTAGTGCGGGGCACGCTTGAGGTGCACAAAAACCGTATAGGCGACCACGAGCGGGTCAACCATGCTCATGTGATTTGAAACCAGAATGTAAGGGCCACTCTTCGGAAGATTCTCTTGACCGGTGGTCTTCACGTTCATGACCAATCTCAGAATTGGCGCGAGGAGCCCTGCGACAATCCTTAGCAGCAGTGTCAATTCCCGCTTAGGAACCTTCGGGAGTTTTAGTGGCCCTTTGTCCTTTGTCGACAATTAGGCCTCGAACTCAAAATCTGCACCCAGTGCATCAAGCTTTTCCAAGAACTTTTCGTAGCCTCGGGAGATCAATTGAATATTGCTCACGTTGGATGTTCCCGTTGCAGCCAGAGCAGCAACCACGTGACTAAATCCACCGCGCAGGTCTGGTACTCGAATATCAGCACCAACAAGCGGAGTCGGTCCGGAAATTACTGCCGAGTGGTAGAAGTTTCGCTGACCAAAGCGACATGGTGTGCCTCCCAGGCATTCGCGATAAATCTGAATCTGTGCACCCATAGCGTTCAATGCTTCCGTGAAGCCAAAACGGTTCTCATACACAGTCTCGTGCACGATTGAAAGTCCCTGAGCCTGGGTCATCGCAACCACTAGTGGTTGCTGCCAGTCAGTCATAAATCCCGGGTGGACGTCGGTCTCAATTACTACAGGATTCAGATCAGTTCCTGGATGGTAAAAACGAATACCGTTTTGCAGCACATCAAATGCGCCACCAACTTTTCTGAACACGTTCAAGAAAGTCATCATGTCGACCTGATTTGCGCCACCAACGAAGATGTCGCCCTGAGTCGCTAGTGCTGCAGCTGCCCAGCTCGCAGCCTCGTTGCGGTCCGGAATCGCGCGGTGGTTATAGCCGTGCAGTTTCTTTACACCCTCGATGCGGATTACTCGATCTGTATCGACCGAGATGATTGCACCCATCTTCTGCAAAATTGCAATCAGGTCAATAATTTCAGGTTCAATTGCAGCGCCAGAAAGTTCGGTTAGTCCATCGGCGGTTGTTGCTGAAAGCAGCACCTGCTCGGTGGCACCGACCGAAGGGTATGGCAAATTAATTTTTGCGCCCTTCAGTCCCTCTGGAGCACTGAGTCTTGTTCCGGTTGGAAGTTTCTCAATGACAGCACCAAAACTGCGCAGCACATCGAAGTGGAAGTCAACCGGTCGATTACCAATTTCGCAGCCACCTAGACCTGGAATGAAAGCTTCTCCAAGGCGGTGTAGAAGTGGTCCACAAAACAAGATTGGAATTCTGGAGGAGCCAGCGTGCGCATCTATATCAACCATGCGAGCTTGCTCAACATTCGATGGATCCATGTGCATGTCGCCGGTGATGGGATCGTGATCTATGTTCACGCCATGCAATTGCAAAAGTCTTGAGACGACTTCGACATCGGAAATGTGGGGAACATCTCGCAGCACGCTTGGTGTCTCCCCCAGGAGCGCGGCAACCATGGCCTTGGTTACCAGGTTCTTCGCGCCCTTCAGTTCAATGGAACCGGTCAGGGGCTTACCGCCATGGATTGTGATTTGGCTCACTTAGACTCCCTTGGCCGGCAAAGTCTTGGGTTTCCAAGTTTCGCGCTTTGCTTCATAGGCGGCGATTGCGGCTTCGTTTTGAAGGGTGATGCCAATGTCATCCAGTCCCTCCATCAGACGCCACTTAGTGTATTCATCAATCTCAAATGGGACGCTTAGGCTGCCCAGGCTCAGCATCTGATTTGGAAGATCCACCTTGGCTTCAACCCCAGGGTTTGCTTCAATTTCGCTCCACAGCGCTTTAGTGTCCGCCTCGGAAATTACCCCGGTCACAAGTCCTTGTTTGCCGGAGTTACCGCGGAAGATATCGGCGAACTTCGCCGAGAAAACTGCCTTGAATCCAAAGTCTCGAAGTGCCCAGACCGCGTGCTCTCGGGAAGAACCTGTTCCAAAATCAGGACCGGCAATTAGCACTTGGGCATTTTTGTAAGTGTCCTGATTTAAGACAAAATCAGGTTCTTGAGAACGCCAGTTGGCGAACAAGCCATCTTCGAAACCAGTCTTAGTAATTCGCTTCAGATAAACCGCCGGAATGATCTGGTCGGTGTCAACATTGCTTCGCTTTAGTGGCGCGGCAATCCCTTGAAAAACTGTGATCTTCTCCATTAGTTCTCCAAGTCTGCAGGCGAAGAGAGTGTTCCACGTATCGCGGTAGCGGCAGCGACAATCGGAGATACCAAGTGTGTTCTCGCGCCTTTGCCTTGGCGTCCCTCGAAGTTTCGGTTTGATGTTGATGCTGCTCGCTCGCCTGGTGCAAGCTGATCAGGATTCATACCAAGACACATTGAGCAACCGGCAAAGCGCCACTCCGCTCCAAAATCTTTAAATATCTTGTCTAGGCCTTCGGCCTCCGCCTGTAATCGAACTTTTTGTGAGCCCGGAACAACCATCATGCGAACGCCTTCAGCTTTTTGCTTGCCCTTGATGATTTCGGCTGCAGTTCTAAGGTCCTCAATTCGCGCGTTAGTGCAGGAACCCAAGAAGACTGTGTTGACCGCGATGTCTTTCATCTTGGTGCCGGGTTTGAGGTCCATGTATTCCAGGGCACGTTCGGCTGCAGCACGCTCGTTCGGATCTGAAATTTCATTTGGATCTGGTACAGAATCAAGTAGCGAAACACCTTGCCCGGGGTTAGTGCCCCAAGTCACAAACGGATCGAGAGTGTCGGCGTCAATGAAAACCTCAGCGTCAAACTTTGCACCCTCATCTGTCTTGAGCGTCTTCCAGTACTCGAGAGCTGCGTCCCAATCCGCACCCTCTGGAGCGTGCGGTCTTCCCTTTAGGTATTCAAATGTTGTCTCGTCTGGCGCAACCATTCCGGCGCGAGCGCCGGCTTCAATGGACATGTTGCAAATTGTCATTCGCCCTTCCATCGAGAGTGAACGAATTGCACTTCCGCGGTACTCCAGGACGTAACCCTGCCCTCCACCGGTGGAGATCTTTGCGATTACCGCCAAGATGATGTCTTTCGCACTGACTCCAGGGCGCAAAGTTCCCTCGACGTTGATAGCCATGGTCTTAAACGGCTTCAGAGGAAGCGTTTGCGTAGCGAGCACGTGCTCAACCTCGCTGGTTCCAATTCCCATCGCAAGGGAACCAAAAGCACCGTGAGTGGAAGTGTGGCTATCACCACAAACAATTGTGAGACCGGGCATGGTCAAACCAAGTTGCGGTCCGACCACGTGAACAATTCCTTGGTTCTTGTCCCCCAATGAGTGAATCCGCACTCCGAATTCTTTGGTGTTGTCTCGAAGGGCTTGAACCTGTGCTCGCGAAGTTGGCTCGGCAATTGGCAAATGAATGTCGAGGGTTGGGGTGTTGTGATCCTCGGTAGCGATGGTGAGGTCTTTGCGACGAACGTCCCTGCCTGCCATTCGAAGACCGTCGAACGCCTGAGGAGAAGTAACCTCGTGAATCAGGTGCAGGTCGATGTACAAAAGGTCCGGAGCGCCATTTTCACCCTTGACCACCAGGTGGTCATTCCATAGCTTTTCGGCCAGAGTCAGGGGCTTAGACAAAAAATCACCTCACGGAAAGCTTGAACCCCAAGTTTACCCGCTGGGGGTAGATTGGCTAGATGGCCAATCTGGACCAGGTTTCGCTGGAAAAGCTGCAAAAGCGCACCGTTCGAGTCCTTGCCCTAGGCCAAATGTTTGGCGGGTTCGGGCTAGGTTCAACCCTTTCAATTGGGGCCCTGCTAGCCGCGGAACTGTCCGGAACTGCTGCCTGGTCAGGGGCGGCGGCCACCTTCAGCACCCTCGGAACTGCCACCTGGGCCATCCCACTGGCCAATTTGGCCTATCGCAGGGGTCGCCGGGTTGCCCTGGCCTTGGGAGCTGGACTAGCAATTTCTGGGGCCGCGCTGATGATTTTGGCTGCCTCTTTGAGGTTCTTTCCGCTGGAATTGGTCGCTCTGTTTTTGCTGGGTGCAGGCTCGGCAGCTTCGCTGCAGGCAAGGTTTGCTGCCAATGACATTCCCACCGGAACTGCGAAGGCCAGAGACTTGGCATTTGTGGTCTGGGCAACCACTATTGGTGCGGTCGTAGGACCGAACCTTTTCGGACCGGGTGAATTCGTGGGTGGTTTGATCGGACTTCCGCACCTCACTGGACCGTTTTTGTTCACGATTCTGGCCCAGCTCGTAGCAACCCTGTTCTTTTGGTTTGGACTTCGGCCGGATCCGCTACTGCTTGCCAAGGAAGTCGCGGGACTTCCTCCCAAGCGAACCAATTCTTCAATCAGGGATGCCCTGCGAGTGATTAGGGAATTTCCGGTGGCGGGGTTTGCGGTTTTGAGTATCGCGCTGAGCCATATGGTGATGGTTTCGGTGATGTCCATGACCCCTGTCCACCTGAACACTCACGGCCATGACATTTCGGCGGTGGGATTCACCATCAGTCTGCACATCGCAGGGATGTATGCGTTCTCCCCAATATTTGGCATTCTCGCGGACAGGATAGGTTCGCGAAAAGTAATTCTTGGTGGCCAGCTGATCTTCCTCGGAGCGCTGGCCTCTGCAGGGCTTTGGCAACATGACTTCACCCTTGTGGTATTTGGCCTTTTCTTGCTGGGCTTAGGTTGGTCTGCCTCAACCGTCTCGGGTGCGGCGCTGTTGACCCAGTCGCTGCCCCAGGAACAGAAGACTAAAGTCCAGGGCCTGAGCGATTCACTTATGAACCTATCGGGGGCATTCGGCGGAGCGATTGCCGGAAGCATTCTGGCGCTCTACACCTTCGGTGGGCTAAATGCGGCAGCACTTATTCCTGTTGTGCTGATTGTGGTTGCAACCGCGCTCTCGAGGCGCTGGAAATAAAAAATCTCGCTCCTGAGATTTTGTCATCAGAAGCGAGATTGGTGACCCCAAGGGGATTTGAACCCCTGCTACTGCCGTGAGAGGGCAGCGTCCTAGGCCGCTAAACGATGGGGCCGAAAAGCAACCCCGCAATCATGCCACAAAACCCGCTCCGAGGGCAATGCTTAGGCCCAAACGGCGAGCGCCGAAGGGAGAATCTGGGCACTAAATGGAGCCTCGCCGATAATCTCGCCGTCACAACTCACAGGGTATGAGTCGTTTTCGATTCGAATCGACTTGACCTTCAAGATTTCCACTTCTTTGTATTTCACGTGTTCGCCCTTGTAAACCGTTGGAAATATCTGCAGAAGTCTTGGCCTAGAGCATTCGTGCAGGATGAAGAGCTCTAGGTAGCCGTCGCTTACATCTGAATTTGGAGAGATTTTCATTCCGCCGCCGAAATTCTTCACATTAGAAACACCGCAGAGCATCGCCTTTATGTTTCTATTTTCTCCATCAATCTCCAGGTGGTATTCGATTGGTTTGAATCTGGGTAGTTCTAGAAGCATCGCGGCAATATAGCTATTTGGACCCTTGGGCCACTTCAACCCATTCGCCCGCTTTGCACAAAGCGCATCGAAACCTGCCGATGCCGAACCAAACGAAAACAAACTTCTCGAACCGATAGAAATTTGCATGGCATCTACGCGCCTTGGTTTTTCAATGTTGTCCAAGATTCGTTTTACGGCAGCCTCTGGGTTACCAAGCGGAATTCCAAGCTCCCTAGCTTGATCATTTCCCGAACCTGCCGGAACAATGCCGAGCGGAATTTGATTCGGGAGAGCTATGTTCACGCCCAATTGCGATGTTCCGTCTCCACCGATAGCAATCAGTCCGCTGATTTCCTGATCGAGAATCGCCGCTTCGGACTTTTCTTTCGCGTGAATTGCGGATTCCGCAGAGAGATTTATCGCGGAGAACCCGGCCTTGGCAAGGATGGAAAAAACTTGATCTCCAACCGCTTGACCTCGTCCTCGGTTAGCTGCCGGATTCACCAACACACCCAGTGGCTTCATTGCCCTGACCTTTCGAAAGATAGCCACAAACTTAGACTGTTTTTGAAGGAGCTGCCATGAAAATCACCAAACACGGTCATGCCTGCCTTGAAATTGAAAGCCAGGGTAAGCGCCTTTTGATTGACCCGGGCAGTTACACCCAGGCCATGGCTCAGACCAAAGACTTGGTTGGGGTTGTGATGACGCATTTTCACGACGATCACTGCTTCCCGGAACAGATATCTGAGATTGTTCTTGCTCACCCAGGGGTGAGATTATTCGGACCCGAGGATGTGGTGCAGAAGCTCTCCGGTTTTGATGTGACTCGCGTGATGCACGGCGACCACTTTGAATTAGCTGGTTTTGAAATTGATTTTTATGGAGATCTGCACCAAATAATTCATCGTTCAATCCCGGTCTGTCAAAACGTAGGAGTAATGGTGAACTCCACTCTTTACTACCCGGGCGATAGCTATACATTCCCCGAGGTAACGCCCAAGATTCTCGCTGTCCCGACCTCGGCACCGTGGCTGAGGATTTCGGACGTAATCGACTTCGTTGAACAAATCAAGCCGAGCATGGCCTTTGCAACTCACAATGCCTTACTGAGTGAAGCCGGGCATAAGCTTCAAAACTCGCGGGTAGTGGAGTTTGTGCAAAAACACGGCGGGGAATTTCGGTATTTGGAGGTTGGGCAGAGCTGGGATCTATAGCGCAACCAGCAGCGAAGCCGCAAACATTGCGATAGTTACAGGCCCCCACAGTCGCTTTTCTTTTTGGCTGCGAGTCACGTTATTGGCAATGGCGGCAAGTGTTGCGAAAGCGACCAACACCCAGTTCACAATCGAATTGCCTTGTGGGTCAAGTAGTGGGGTAAAGACTCCAAGCTGGGCAAGATAGTGGCCTGCGATTGCCAGCAACACTAGAAACGAAACGGCGCTGGAAACACGCAGTGGAGTTGGTAACCTCCCAATGTTTTGACCACCGAACGCGTACTCGCCTAACGGGGCTCCGAGCACTAACGCAAGTTGAAAAGCGGCGGTTGCGAGATAGGCAAAAACAAGAAAACCGGAGCCAAATACTTCAAGCATTTTTGCCTCCGGTGTTTTGCTGGGGTACCTGGACTCGAACCAAGAACAAATGAACCAGAATCATCCGTGTTGCCAATTACACCATACCCCAATGGTCCCTAAGGGCCGAGGCACAATCTTAGCGGGAGCGGACGAAAGACTCTAGTCTGGCGATCGACTCCGCCTTACCGAGTAGCTCCATGCTCTCAAACAGGGGCGGAGATACTCGACGACCAGATATTGCGGTCCGCACCGGACCAAAGGCATTTCTTGGTTTTTCACCTAAACCATCAATCAGCGCAGCCTGCAACGCCTGCTGAATTGACTCAGTCTTGAAATCTTCAAGCGGGGTAATTGCGGCTAAAGCAGCGCTAACGATTGCAACTGAGTTCACGGGCAATCCAGCAAGTGCATCTTCCTCGATTGTGAGCTCTTCGGATGAAATAAACAAAAATTGCAACATGGCAACCGCTTCACTCAAGACTGTGATGCGCTCTTGAATAAGCGGTGCCGCAGCACTAAGAATCTGAAGTTCCTTCTCTGATGCATTCGCAGAAATCAATCCGGCCGACTGCAAGTAAGGAATCAGTCGAGAGCGGAAATCCTCTGGAGTAAGTAAGCGAATATGCGCGGCATTAATTGCGTCCGCTTTCTTCTGATCAAATCGCGCAGGGTTTGGATTGACGTTCTCCACATCAAACACCTGGCACATTTCTTCCAGGGTAAAGATGTCTCTGTCGGACCCGATTGACCAGCCCAGGAGCGCAAGGTAGTTCAACAGTCCTTCCTTGATGAAACCGCGATCCCGGTGTAGGAAGAGGTTGCTCTCCGGGTTGCGCTTAGAGAGCTTCGCGTTCCCCTCCCCCATCACGAACGGAAGGTGTCCAAAGCGCGGGATAAATTTTGTGATTCCCGCTTCATACATAGCGTTGTAGAGCGCAATCTGACGCGGGGTAGATGAGAGCAGATCTTCGCCACGCAGCACATGAGTCACGCCCATTAGCGCATCGTCGACTGGGTTCACAAGCGTGTATAGCGGCTGGCCTCCGGGGCGAACCACGACAAAGTCAGGAAAAGAGCCAGCAGGGAATGTAATTTCACCGCGAACCAAATCCTGGAAAGTAATGTCTACATCTGGGACGCGAAGTCTCAGGGCTGGCTCTCTTCCCTGTGCTTTATACGCAGCGATTTGCTCAGGCGAGAGGCTACGTTCGGAATTGTCATAACCGAGCTGAACCGCGCGACCGTTTGCCTTGTTGCGCTCTTCAATTTCCTCTGCGGAGAGGAAGCTTTCGTAGATATGTCCAGAGGCCTTGAGTTTTTCGATTACATCAAGATAAATATCCATTCGCTGGGATTGGCGGTAGGGCTCATTTGGTCCACCGACCTCAACGCCTTCATCCCAGTTCAACCCCATCCAAGTTAGAGCTTCGATGATTTGCTGGTAGCTCTCCTCTGAATCACGCTGAGCATCGGTGTCTTCGATGCGGAAAATGAACTTACCGCCAACCTTTCTGGCGTAAGCCCAGTTAAACAGGGCGGTACGGATCAGCCCAACGTGAGGAGTCCCGGTAGGAGAAGGACAGAACCGAACTCGAATATCGCTTCCGGAGGCGGTTGTAACTGGCGCGGTGATTGAATTCATGACTGCCCTAGCTTAGGCGACAGGATTAATCAGGGTCCCAATCCCCTCAATCTCGCACTCGATCAAGTCACCGCGAGAAATCTTGCTGATACCCGCGGGGCTTCCGGTGAGAATCACGTCACCGGGCAGAAGGGTCACGTTCTGGCTCACGTAAGAAACCAAGGTGTATGGATCGAACGCCATTTCTTGAAGGTGCGACTTTTGTCTGGTGTCACCATTGACTCTGGATATTAACTGCTGATCCTCTGGCACAAAGTCAGTTTCAATCCAAGGCCCTAGCGGGCAGAAAGTATCAAATCCCTTGCTTCTAGCCCACTGTAAATCTGTGAACTGCAAATCACGAGCCGTTACGTCGTTACCAATCGTGAAGCCCCAGATGTAATCCGGAGCGTCTTCGGCGCTAATGTCCTTCGCCAGTTTTCCGATAACTACAGCCAATTCAATTTCCAATTCAACCTGCGAACTTTGCTTGGGTAGCACAACTGAATCGCCAGGTCCAATCACGGCGGAGTTTGGTTTGAAAAACATGAGCGGTTCGTCTGGAACATCCTGGGCAATTTCGGCGGCGTGTGCTGCGTAGTTCATGCCGATGCAGATGATTTTTGATGGGATGGTTGGGGCAAGTAACTTGACGTCTTTGATGGCAACGCGTTCGCCGGAATATTCCAGCTTCACAAGTGGGTGGCCATTGAGAACTTTTAGTTCAGGTCCATCTACAACGCCATACTGAGGTTCTTCGCCTTTGGAGAATCTAGCAATTCGCATTTACTTAGTCTGCCAGCTTTACCATCCAGCCGTGCCTGTCTTCGACAGTGCCGTACTGAATACCGGTCAGTTCCTTTCTCAGTGAAACAGTCAGTTCACCGGGTTCATTTCCCCCAATAACGATTTCTTCCTTATCGCTCTTGAGAACCCCCACAGGAGTTATCACGGCAGCGGTGCCGCAAGCGAAGGTTTCTGTAATGTCCCCACTGAGCGCGCCTTCACGCACCTCGGCTAGGGATACCTTGCGCTCCTCAACCTTGTGACCGCGGTCCTTGAGCAGCGTGATCAGCGAATCGCGAGTAATTCCGTGCAGAATTGTGCCGTCCAAGCTCGGAGTCAGTACAGAACCGTCCCTCTTCACAAAGAAAAGGTTCATGCCGCCAAGTTCTTCAACGTAGGTGGCAGTTTCGGCATCTAGGAACATAACCTGGCTGCATCCGTTTTCGTAACCCTTCATCTGAGCAAGCAATGAAGCGGCGTAGTTTCCACCGGTCTTAGCCTCACCGGTTCCGTGCTTTCCAGCACGAGCTGAATCCAGAGCGATCCAGATCGAAACCGGCTTCACGCCCCCTGTGAAATAGGGACCAACTGGGGATGCAATAACTCGATACTCCGCGCGCTGAGCCGCTCTAACTCCGAGGAAGTTTTCGGCCGCGATTTCGAATGGTCTGAAATACAGGGTCTTTTCGTTTTCAGGCTTTGGAACCCATGGTCCGTCGACAGCAATTAGCTGGCGAAGAGACTCAACAAAGATCTCGGTTGGTAGCTCCGGAAGGGCCATTCTCCTAGCCGAGCGCTGCAATCGCTTTGCATTTGCCTCGGGTCGGAAGGTCCAGATTGAACCGTCTTGATGGCGGTATGCCTTGATTCCCTCAAAGATCTCTTGGCCATAGTGAAGTACAGCCGCAGATGGGTCCATCATGATTGGGCCGTAAGGAATTACCTCGGCGGAGAGCCAACCTTTGTCTTTCTCCCAAACCACCACAATCTGGTGATCGGTGAAATGTGTACCGAAAGTCGGATTCGCAATGATTGCTTCGCGATCAGCGGCCGCAGTCGGGTTTGGGTTCGCAGTGACTTTGAATTGCATTTTCTCCGCCTAGATTTTCTCCAGAATGCTTTCAGCAATCTGATCGGTAGTTCGCTTGCCCTCTGGTCTTGTCGCAAGGTCTAAGGCAACGGCCGCTTCAATTTTGTTCGCTGCAGCGTCGTGACCCAGGTGTCGCGCAAGCATTGCAGCGGATAAAACTGCAGCAGTTGGGTCCGCAAGGTTCTTACCTGCGATGTCAGGAGCTGAACCGTGTACCGGCTCAAACATGCTTGGGAACTTGCCGGTTGGATTCAGATTTGCTGAGGCAGAGAGTCCGATTCCTCCGGTGATGGCAGCTGCCAAGTCGGTAATGATGTCGCCAAATAAATTGTCGGTGACAATAACGTCAAAGCGCGCAGGGTCATTGACCATATGAATGGTTGCAGCGTCGATGTGCAAGTAATCGTGTTTCACCGATGGATACTTCGCTGCTGTTTCCTCAACAATTCGAAGCCAAATTTTTCCTGCGTGAACCAAGACATTGGTCTTGTGGACCAGGGTGACATGTTTTCTGTCGCGCTTCGAAGCTAGGTCAAATGCAAACTCAACAGCTCGCCTTACTCCAAAAGCTGTGTTAACAGAAACTTCATTCGCTACTTCTTGTTCTGTTCCCACGCGAATTGCTCCGCCGTTTCCAACATACGGTCCTTCGGTTCCTTCACGGACCACGACGAAGTCAACATCCTTGGCATTTCTCAGGACAGAGGAAACTCCTGGATAAAGTTTTGACGGCCTGAGGTTTATGTGGTGGTCAAAGGCAAACCTAAGTTTTAGAAGTAGCCCGCGCTCTAGCACTCCGGACGCTACTCGGGGGTCCCCGATTGCGCCCAACATTATGGCGTCATGGCTAGCTAGTTGTGAGAGGTCCTGTTCGGTCAGGATTTCTTGAGTTGCGAGATAGCGTTCTGCACCAAGGTCGTAGTTCGTGACATCGATTTGGACGGAATCACCCAAGGCCTTCTCTAATGCGGCGACCGCGATGGAGGTGACTTCGGGGCCAATCCCATCTCCGGGAATGACAGCAAGATTCAGAGAAGACAAAACGGACCTCACAGCAGGGTTTATGTATCCAACCCTAATGCTTGTGAGGCCCGCCTAGTTGAGTTGGCTACTCGACCTCGATGGCCAAACCAGTCTGTCCCGCTGCATTTGCGACCGAGCCACCGTTGACTAGTTCTCCGGTGAAACCAAGATCACGCATGATTTCAATAGCCTGACCAGCTCGGTTGCCACTGCGGCAATAGATGTAATAGTCAGCCCCAGGGTCCAGGGTTGCCAGTTGGGCCTGGAAATCCGCATCTGCAATTCCCATCCGCACTGCCCCAGCTAGGTGCCCTTCGGCCCACTCCTCAGGGGTTCTAACATCGATGACCGCCGCATACTGCTCGACATCAACTGTCTGCGAGCAAGCGGAAAGAGATCCGACAGCAAATAGCGCCACCAAGGCCGCAACCAAGATTTTCCAGAGTTTCATTTCAATCCTTTCAGATACCCCCTAGGGTATGCTAGAGTGTAACACACGGTCGAGCAAATAGGAGCAAAATGCAGATTCCAGAAGCTGAACTTCTAGCGGTAAAGCAGAGAATCGCCAGGGCCCAGGGACAACTCGGTGGAGTGATCAGGATGCTGGAAGAGGGCCGAGACTGTTCAGACATCATCACCCAGCTTGCTGCCGCTCAAGCCGCCGTCAACAGAGCGGGCTTCTCCTTGATTTCCAGTGGCATAGCTCACTGTGGTCTGGATGAGGCTGGAATTGCGGACCGCGCAAAGCTTGAAAAAGCCTTTCTCTCGTTGGCTTAGTAAATAGAAGGAAACCAAATGGCTTTTTTTGGCCTGTTCAAAAGGAAATTCGAAACTGTTAGTCCGGCGAAAGCCAAGGAGCTACAAACCGCCGGGGCAATGCTGATTGATGTTCGGGAATCGCACGAATACAGAGCGGGTCACGCACCCGGTGCAAAGCACATCTCGTTGAGTGTTTTGGCACGCAGACTAGGAGAAATTCCCAAAGAGCGCGACATCTTGGTGATTTGCGCGAGTGGAATGAGGTCGCAGCAGGCGGCTAACTTGCTCGCCGCAGAGGGATTCAAGGTTACGAATGTCAACGGTGGCATGGCTCTTTGGCAAAGAAGCGGACTGGCTGTGACGAGGTAAGTCATGAAAGTTTTGATCATTGGCGGAGTAGCGGGTGGCATGTCTGCAGCCACAAGGCTCAGAAGACTTGAAGAGAATGCGGAGATTATTGTCTTCGAACAAGGGCCGCATGTTTCCTATGCCAATTGCGGACTGCCCTATCACATCGGAAACGTGATTCCTGAAGAAAATAGCTTGCTGCTCCAAACACCAAAGTCACTTTGGGATCGATTCCGACTGGATGTCAGGGTTAATAACCGGGTAACAAAAATTGATCGCGTTGCCAAATCAATAACAGTTCAAAACCTCGAAACTAAAGAGTCATATAACGAGACCTATGACAGCCTCATCATTTCCACCGGCGCGAAGCCCCGAGCATCTGGCATCCCAGGAAGCGAGCGAGCTCTCTCGCTAAGAGACGTTACTGATGCTGCCAAAATAAAGCATTTGATTGACAGCTCAAACATAAGAAGCGCGGTCATTATTGGTGCCGGATTTATTGGAATAGAACTTGCGGAAAATTTCGTTCACAGAGGCATAGAAACTTCTGTAGTTCAAGTACGCGAAACAATCCTTCCCCAATTTGATGCCGAAATGATTGAGCCACTGCAAAAGGTGCTTGAACAAAACGGGGTAAAACTTTTCTTGAATACCCAGGTCCAGGAGATAACTGAACGTGGGGTATTACTAAATGACGGCTCGACGCTGGCTGCCGATCTTGTCATCTCAGCAATTGGTGTAACTCCCGATCACCATCTAGCTGTCGAGGCGGGTCTAAAAATCGGAGTAGCTGGCGGCATTGAAATAGATCAGCACATGCGCACATCCGATCCAAATATTTATGCTGTCGGCGACGCCGCGGAGAAGACCAATGCTGCGACAGGCGATCAGCAAATGATTTGGCTAGCCAATCTTGCAAATCGCCACGGAAGACTTGTCGCCGACATAATTGCCGGCGAGAGAGTTAAATCCAGACCTTCAATTGGCACCGGCATTATCGGTGCCTTTGGAATGGTTGCCGCAGTTACAGGACTCACTGAGAATCAGGCGCGAAACTTGGGAATTGCCCACTCAATAATGCATCTTCATCCTGGATCCCACGCTGGTTACTACCCGGGAGCAGAGCGCCTCTCCATGAAGGTTCTATTTGAGCCCAAAACTGGCAGGCTGCTTGGCGCCCAGACTTCGGGTCTAGATGGAGCAGATAAGAGAATCGATGTCTTGGCCACTGCAATTTTCGCCGGCCTGACTGTGAATGACTTGATGGATCTTGAGCTTGCCTATGCTCCAGCTTTTGGTTCAGCCAAGGACCCGATAAATCAGGCCGGATATGTAGGCAACAATCTCGTCACCGAAAAAACTAATTCCCTTCAATGGCACGAACTTGAGTCGGCGGTAGAAAACGGCGCTGTGGTGGTTGATGTCAGAACACAGGATGAGCACACGGCCGGGTCAATTCCTGGAGCAGTACTTGTTCCAGTGGACGAGCTTCGTGATCACCTCGAGCAGCTGAGGGGGAAGAATTTGATTGTGCACTGCGCAGTTGGGCAGAGGGGTCACACTGCGGTTCAAATTCTCAAGGGTCACGGCATCAACGCCAAGAATCTTGATGGCGGTTACACCACATGGCGCCAAGGTGTGGATGCCAAAAATAGAGCTGCGAAAGCCTAAAGCTCGCGCACCTCGACGGCCTTCATTACATCAGCCTGAATATCAACGCGGAGCTTTTCGAGAATAGCTTCAGATATTGGTGAGTCAACCGTGATCACCGAGAGAGCTTTTCCGCCCTTTTGCTGGCGAGCAATGGTCATTGCGGCAATGTTGATATTTGCCTCCGCAAAAGCTTTTCCGTAAATCGCAACAATTCCCGGACGGTCCTGATAAATCATTACGACTAGGTTCTCGGCCATCGAAAGTTCGACGTCATAGCCATTGATGCTGACAATCTTTTGGTGGTGCTTTGGGCCAATGACTGTTCCTCCGGCCGAAACCACCGATCCATCCGAGAGTGTTGCCTTCAGTGTGGTTACGTTGCGATACTCATCGCTCTTGGAATCCTGAGTTAGGCGAACTTCAACACCTCTGGCCTCTGCCATGAGCGGTGCATTCACATAAGAGACCTGCTCAGTGACCATAGTCTGGAACACACCCTTTAGGGCAGCGAGCTTCAATACCGTTACATCGTGAGCAGCGATTTCTCCGCGTGCTTCAAATTCGATTGCCTTGATCGAAGTGTGAGCGAGTCCCGCGACAATTTGACCTAATTTTTCGGCGAGCGGAATTCCTGGCTTTACCGAAGCATCAATTAGGCCTCCAGCAACATTCACTGCATCCGGCACTAAGTCGCCTGCAAGGGCGAGTCGGACCGACTTGGCAACCGAAATACCCGCCTTCTCCTGTGCCTCATCGGTGGACGCCCCGAGGTGAGGTGTAATGACGATGTTGTCTAATTCCAAAAGCGGTGAGCCGGTTGGCGGTTCATTTACAAAAACATCGAGACCCGCACCTGCAATGCGCCCAGACTTCAAGGCTGCATAAAGTGCGTCCTCATCAATAATGCCGCCGCGTGAGCAGTTAACGATTCGCAAAGTTTGCTTGGCCAGCGCAAACTCTTCGGTCGAAATCAAGTTCGTAGTGTCGGGAGTCTTTGGAATGTGAATAGTGATGAAGTCACTGCGCTTCATCAGGTCTTCAATGGAAACAAGCTCGACACCTATTTGTTCGGCGCGCTCCTTGGTTACGTAAGGGTCGTAACCAATCAGTGTCACTCCAAAACCAGAGAGTCTCTGAGCAACCAAAGTTCCAATTCGACCAAGACCAATAATTCCGATTGTCTTTTCATAGAGTTCAACACCGGTAAATTTTGAGCGCTTCCATTCCCCAGCCTTCAGCGAGGAATTGGCTGCCGGGATATGACGCGAAAGAGCCATGATCTGACCAATTGCCAGTTCAGCAGCAGAAATAACGTTAGAGGTTGGTGCGTTTACAACCATTACACCCGCGTTGGTTGCTGCCTTGATATCGACATTGTCGAGACCCACACCCGCACGAGCAATGACTTTCAATTTGGGTGCGGCGGCAATTGCCTCCGCGTCCATCTTTGTTGCGGAACGGATTAGGACCGCATTGGCATTTGCTAGCGCCGGTAGAAGTTGAGCGCGGTCGGCGCCATCCACAGTTTTGATTTCGAAGTCTGGGCCCAGCGCAGCCAAAGTGGCAGGAGAGAGCTCCTCGGCAATAAGTACAACGGGTTTAGTCATTTCAGACCTTTGGTTTTGGTGGGGATTGCGACATCGCGAACCCGATAAGTCTATGGGTAACTAGTCCCTGGGGCAGGTGCAGAGCTCTGACTCTGCAACGCCAGCCAAAGCCTCATCGACATGCTGTCCGCAACCTTGCCAAGTGGTTTTGCCACACTCTGAACACATCGCTGGTGAGCACATAATCTTCCTATTCTCTAACTCATTGATATACCCCCTAGGGTATCAGAGAAATCCGAATTAAGCAAAAACACCCCCGATTTCTCGGGGGTGTTTCGTGAGTTGCCTAGCGAGCGGCCGATCCCTCTTTGTAGTCATCGTCCTGCTTGATCCAGCTGAAGAGCTTGCGCAGTTCGCGACCGGTGGCCTCGATTGGGTGAGCCTCGCCCTTGGCACGGAGCGCCTTGAACTCTGGAGCACCGGCATCCTGGTCATCAATGAAGCGCTTAGCAAAAGCACCCGACTGGATGTCTGCCAATACTTCCTTCATGTGAACCTTGACTGAAGGGTCGATCACGCGAGGACCGGATACGTAGTCACCGTATTCGGCGGTGTCGGACACACTCCAACGCTGCTTCGCGATTCCACCTTCGTACATCAGGTCGACGATGAGCTTTAGCTCGTGCAGAACCTCAAAGTATGCGATTTCTGGTTGGTACCCAGCCTCGGTCAAAGTTTCGAAACCGTACATAACAAGCTGCGATGCTCCACCACACAAAACTGCCTGCTCACCAAATAGATCGGTTTCGGTCTCTTCGGTGAATGTGGTCTTGATGGTTCCGGCACGAGTTCCACCAATTGCCTTGGAGTATGAAAGTCCAAGTGCCATGGCGTTACCAGTAGCGTCTTGCTCAACAGCGATCAGGTTTGGAACACCCTTGCCGGCGACGTATTCACGACGAACGAGGTGACCAGGTCCCTTTGGTGCAACTAGGAAAACATCTACATCGCTTGGTGGCTTGATGAAACCAAAGCGAATTGCGAATCCGTGACCGAAGACTAGTGCGTCACCCTTCTCTAGGTTTGGCTCAATGTCGTTCTTGAATAGGTCACGCTGCTTTGGGTCCGGAGCGAGCACCACGATCACGTTTGCCCACTTGACCGCCTCTGAAGGAGTCAAAACCTTTAGGCCATACTCCGCAGCTTTTGCTCGCGACTTCGAACCCTCGAGCAGACCAACTACGACGTCAACGCCGGAGTCCTTCAGGTTCATGGCGTGAGCGTGACCCTGAGAACCGAATCCCAGTACCGCTACCTTCCGGCCCTGAACGATGCTTAGGTCGGCATCCTTGTCATAAAAGATTTCTGCCACTTGTTTTCTCCTTGTTTTTCTTTTGAAACCTATTTAGCGGAGCACTCGCTCCGACATTGATTTGGATCCACGCCCAATTGCAATTGCACCGGACTGAACCAATTCTTTAATTCCAAAGGGCTCAAGCACTTTGATAAATGCCTTGCACTTTGCGCTGTCGCCGGTGACCTCGATAACCACTGAGTCGCTTGAGACATCAACAACTCGGGCTCTGAACAGCGTAACGGCTTCGAGCACCTGTGAGCGAGTCGACGCGTCGGTTTTTACCTTGACCAACATGTGATCCCGGGCTACCGAAGCATCGTTCTCGAGCTCAACAATCTTCAGAACGTTAACCAGCTTGTTTAGCTGCTTAGTCACCTGCTCCAGGGGCTGACCGTCAAGGTTGACCACGGCGGTGATGCGGCTTACGCCCTCCACCTCGGTAGTTCCTACAGCAAGCGATTCAATGTTGAAGCCGCGGCGAGCAAAGAGCGCTGCGACGCGGGTCAAAATACCGGGACGGTCCTCAACCAAAAGAGAAAGTACGTGCTGGCTCATTCTTATTCGCCACCTTCCCAAATCGGGGCCGCATCGCGGGCGTATTGCACGGCATCGTTTGAGACTCCTGCTGGGACCATTGGCCAAACCATCGCGTCGCGGCCAACAATGAAGTCGATAACAACGGGCCGGTCATTGGTTTCCATTGCAAGCTTGATGGCCTTATCAACGTCTTCGACTTTTTCCACTCGAATTGCAAGACAGCCATACGCCTCGCCTAACTTCACGAAGTCTGGAACCATAACGGTGTCAGTTCCGGTGTGAAGGTCGGTGTTCGAGTAGCGCTGGTTGTAAAACAGCGTCTGCCACTGTCTAACCATTCCCAACGAAGAGTTATTAATAATTGCAACCTTGATTGGAATGTTGTTCAGTGTGCAAGTGGCAAGTTCCTGATTGGTCATCTGGAAGCAACCATCACCGTCGATTGCCCAGACCAAACGATCTGGTTGCGCAACCTTTGCACCCATCGCCGCCGGAACTGAGTAACCCATGGTTCCAGCACCACCTGAGTTCAGCCAGGAATTCGGACGCTCGTACTTAATAAACTGTGCCGCCCACATCTGGTGTTGGCCAACGCCCGCTGCGAAAATCGCTTCGGGGCCTGAAAGTTCGCCGATGCGCTCGATCACATACTGCGGAGCAAGCTTGCCGTCATCGAGATCTGTGTAACCAAGTGGATAGCGTTCCTTGAGTCCGTTGATGTACTTCCACCACTCGCTGTAATCGGGTTTTTTCTTTCCGATTGCCTTTTCAAGTTCCGCAGTGAGCATTTCAATAACAACTTTTGCATCACCAACGATGGGAACATCAGCGTGACGAATCTTTCCAATCTCCGCTGGATCGATATCAACGTGAATCACTTTTGCATTTGGAGCAAATGACTTTACGTCTCCAGTAACGCGGTCATCAAAGCGAGCGCCGAGCGTAATCAAAAGATCGGCTTTTTGCAGACCGGTCACCGCTGGCACTGTTCCGTGCATGCCGGGCATGCCAAGGTGCTGCGGGTGTGAGTCTGGGAATGCGCCTCTCGCCATCAGGGTGGTGGTTAGTGGTGCGCCTACCAGTTCGACCAGGCGCTTTAGTTCCTTGTGTGCACCGGCACGAATTACTCCACCACCGACATAGAAAATTGGCTTGTGGGATTGCAAAATCAATTCCGCGGCAGCTTGAACCTGCTTACCGTGAGGATCAGATACAGGTTTGTATCCAGGCAGGTCAACTTTTGGTGGCCAGGAGAATTCAAACTTTGCATTCTGCGCGTCTTTTGCAACGTCTACTAGAACTGGTCCCGGGCGTCCCGTTGTAGCAAGTTCATATGCCGCCGCGATGGTTGCAGGAATCTCACTGGCGTCGGTCACCAAAAAGCTGTGCTTGGTACTTGGCATCGTGCTACCCACGATGTCTGCTTCTTGGAACGCATCGGTTCCAATTGCGTGTGAATTTACCTGTCCGGTGATTGCCAAAAGCGGGACCGAGTCCATTTGGGCATCCATGATTGCGGTGACCAAGTTTGTGGCACCCGGCCCCGAGGTTGCAATACAGACTCCGAGCTTTCCACTCGCAGCGGCGTATCCTTCCGCAGCATGGCCAGCACCCTGCTCGTGACGAACCAAGATGTGACGAATCTTCTTCGAGTCCATCAGTGGGTCGTAGGTGGGAAGAATTGCGCCACCGGGCAAGCCAAAGACAGTGTCAACGCCCAGCATTTCAAGCGAGCGAATGATCCCCTGGGCCCCAGTGATTAGTTCAGATGCCATTTAGTCCTCTTACGGTTTAGCACTAGCCGCAGTAAGCGCCTTCTGCGGCAGAGTGCACAAGCTTTGAATACTTTGCGAGAACACCGCGGGTGTAACGCGGTGGAAGCGGCTGCCAATCGCGTTTGCGGGCAACCAGCTCTTCTTCGTCGACCAGTAAGTCAAGAGAACGAGCTGCGATGTCGACTCGAATCAAGTCTCCATCGCGAACCAGAGCAATTGGTCCACCATCGGTGGCCTCTGGAGCGATGTGTCCGATGCACAGGCCGGTTGTGCCGCCTGAGAATCGTCCGTCCGTCAATAGTAGGACATCTTTACCTAAACCGGCACCCTTAATTGCACCGGTAATAGCAAGCATCTCGCGCATACCGGGACCACCCTTAGGTCCCTCGTAGCGAATCACAACCACGTCTCCAGCCTTGATTTCGCCCCTGGATAGTGCTTCCATGGCAGCCGCCTCACGCTCAAAGACCCTTGCCGGACCCTCAAACTTCTCAAGGTCAAAGCCTGCAGTCTTCACAACAGCGCCATCGGGAGCAATGGTGCCGTGCAGGATGTTGATGCCACCGGTTTTGTGAATCGGGTTTGACATCGCGCGGATGATCTTGCCGTCTGGGTCTGGGGGATTAATGTCGGCCAAGTTCTCGGCCATGGTCTTTCCGGTTACGGTCATTACATCTCCATGCAGCAGACCAGCATCCAGCAGCGCCTTCATAAGAACAGGAACACCACCGACTCGATCGACGTCATTCATCACGAACTGACCGAATGGTTTCAAATCTCCAAGGTGAGGAACCTTGTCAGCGATGCGGTTAAAGTCACTTAGCTTGAGATCAACCTCTGCCTCACGCGCAATTGCAAGCAGATGGAGAATTGCGTTGGTGGAACCACCGAATGCCATCAAAACCGCGATGGCATTTTCGAACGCCTTCTTAGTCATAATCTGACGAGCGGTAATTCCTTTCGCGATTAGGTTCACAACCGCTTCGCCGGAGCGGTGTGCCCATGCATCACGACGACGGTCTGCAGAAGGTGGGGCTGCGGAACCCGGCAGGCTCATTCCAATTGCTTCGGCAATAGACGCCATGGTGTTAGCGGTGTACATGCCGCCACAAGCTCCCTCGCCTGGACAGATGGCTCGCTCAATTCGATCCACATCTTCCTGGCTCATCTTTCCGGCCTTGCAGGCACCTACCGCCTCGAAGGCATCAATGATGGTGACTTGCTTTTCGGTACCGTCTGTGAGTTTCACCCAACCGGGCGCAATCGAACCGGCGTATAAAAACACAGAGGCAAGATCTAGTCGAGCGGCTGCCATCAACATGCCAGGCAGTGACTTGTCACAACCGGCTAGCAAAACTGAACCGTCGAGACGCTCGGCCTGCATAACTGTTTCCACCGAGTCGGCAATTACCTCTCGGGAAACTAGTGAAAAGTGCATGCCTTCGTGACCCATGGAGATTCCATCAGAAACTGAGATGGTTCCAAACTCCAGTGGGTAGCCCTTGGCAGCGTGGACTCCCTGCTTGGCAGCGTCTGCCAGGCGGTCGAGCGAAAGGTTGCAGGGGGTTACCTCATTCCAGGAGGAAGCAACGCCGATCTGTGGCTTCTCCCAGTCTTCATCTCCCATACCAACGGCACGGAGCATGCCTCGAGCGGCTGCGCGCTCTAGGCCATCGGTTACGACATGGCTGCGGGGCTTCATCTTGCTGGGCATGACTAAATCCTACCTTTGCTGGGGTAGCCTAAAGAAGTGGCTTCAGACGATACGACCAAGGTCCCTACCGGTCTAGAGCTGTACACAAAAGCAGCCGAAGCCTCCTCGAAAGAGGTCATCTACTCCTACTCCACTTCCTTCGGACTTGCAACCAGACTGCTAAGCAAATCCCACCGCCGTCACATCGAGAACATCTACGCCCTAGTCAGGGTCGCGGATGAGATTGTTGATGGCTCGGCCTCCCAAGCCGCGGCGATTTCCCCCGAAATTTCGCCCGCCGAAGAGCTAGCGGGCTTCGAATCCGAAACTTATCGCGCCATGGAGCGGGGTTTCAGCACGAACCTGGTGATTCACGCCTTCGCCTGCACCGCAAGGGAAATTGGCATTGGGAGGGACATCGTCACCCCGTTCTTTGCTTCGATGCGAGCAGATCTAACCGATACTGAGCACGACCAAGAGAGCTTCGAGCGTTATGTC
>JACCDL010015225.1_pt1 | contig 42665 bp, 49 predicted proteins | sample 7441931 | NCBI WGS metagenome assembly JACCDL01 (sample SAMN15323437, study PRJNA562643) | freshwater metagenome | isolation source: river surface water | place: USA:Blue River Watershed | collected 2017-08-16
CCTGATCGACGGCATCGAGTTGGCCCCGCTGCTCGAGAAGCGCACCACCGGCCTGCGCAAGCCTGAAACCGCGCCGAAGGTGCGCAAGGCCACCGAGAAGGAATTCCCCGAGGGCATCCCCGGCTACGGCGCCGACGCCCTGCGCTTCACCTTCGCGGCCATGGCCACGCTGGGCCGCAGCGTGAACTTCGACTCCAAGCGTTGCGAGGGTTATCGCAACTTCTGCAACAAGCTCTGGAACGCCACCCGCTTCGTCCTCATGAACTGCGAGGGCCACGACGTCTCCGAGCCGGGCATCACCCGCACCGCCGCCGACCGCTGGATCATCTCGCTCTTGCAGCAGGTGGAAGCCGATGTGGCCAAGGGCTTCGCCGAGTACCGCCTGGACAACGTCGCCAACGCGATCTACCAGTTCGTCTGGGACGAATACTGCGACTGGTACCTGGAGATCGCCAAGGTCCAAATCCAAACCGGTGACGCCGCGCAACAACGCGGCACGCGCCGCACCCTGATTCGGGTACTCGAGGCCATCCTGCGCCTGGCCCACCCCGTCATTCCCTTCATCACCGAATCGCTGTGGCAAACCGTGGCCCCGGTCGCCGGTCAGGCGGGCGACTCCATCAGCATCGCGCCCTACCCCGAGGCCAACGCCGCCGCCATTGACCCGGCTGCCATGGCCTGGATGGCACACCTGAAATCCGTGGTCGACGCCTGCCGCAACCTGCGGGGCGAGATGAATGTCTCGCCCTCTACCCGCCTGCCGCTGCTCGCCGTGGGCGATGCGGCCTTCTTGCGAGAAGCCGCGCCCGTGCTGCAGGCCCTGGCCAAACTCAGTGAGGTCCGCGTCTTCGACGACGAGACCGCCTGGGCCGCAGCCGCCCAGGCCGCGCCCGTGGCCCTGGCCGGCGACGCGCGCCTGTGCCTGTTCATGGAGATCGACGTCGCCGCCGAAAAGGCGCGCCTGGCCAAGGAAGCCGCGCGCATCGAGGGCGAACTGGCCAAGGCAAACGGCAAGCTGTCCAACGAAGCCTTTGTGGCCAAGGCCCCCGCTGCCGTGATCGAACAAGAGCGCGCACGCATCGCCCAATTCGGTGCGACGCTGGAACGCCTGCAGGATCAACTGCGACGCCTGGGCGCCTGACGACCGGAAGGCCGCCCTTCGCGGCGACCTCGCTAAGATGCGTCCTCGGATGCCTGCGTACGGCCCTTGTCTGACACCGGCCCGCGCGGCGGGACGACGCTACCGCCGTGCCGCGCCCGCAGACTCGGCCTGTGCAAACTACCGATTGGTCGCCCAAGACACACCATGAATTCATCGACGCCATCCCGCCTCGCCTCGATCCAGAAAGCCGTCTTCCCGGTCGCGGGTCTGGGCACGCGTTTCCTGCCGGCCACCAAGGCCCAACCCAAGGAAATGCTGCCGATCGTCGATAAGCCGCTTATCCAATACGCGGTCGAAGAGGCCTACGCCGCCGGCATCCGCCACATGATCTTCGTCACCGGCCGCAGCAAACGCGCCATCGAAGACCATTTCGATACCGCCTACGAACTCGAAACCGAGCTCGAAGCCGCCAAAAAGAAAGAACTCCTCGCCCTGGTGCGCTCCATCAAGCCCGACGACATGGACTGCTCCTATGTGCGTCAGGCCCGCATGCTGGGTCTGGGCCATGCGGTCTTGTGCGCACAGCCCCTGGTCGGCCAAGAGCCCTTCGCGGTTTTACTTGCCGACGACCTGATGATCGGCGCCGACGGCGGCCCGGGCGTGCTGGCGCAGATGGTGAAGGTGTTCGAGCAGGTGCACACCTCGGTGCTCGCCGTCCAGGAAGTGCCGCGAGACCATGTGCGCCGCTACGGCATCGTCGCTGGCGATCCTGCGGGCGCCAACCTCACCCGCGTGCGCCAGATGGTCGAAAAGCCCAGCCCCGAACAAGCCCCCTCGCGCATGGGTGTGGCGGGCCGCTACATCCTCACGCCAGGCGTGTTCGAGCAAATCCGCCAACAACCGCGCGGCGCGGGCGGCGAGATCCAGCTAACCGATGGCATTGCTCGCCTCATCGAGACCGAAGGCGTGCACGCCTACCACTACGCGGGCAAGCGCTATGACTGCGGCAGCAAACAGGGCTTCCTGGAAGCGACCGTCGAACTCGCCCTCAAGCACCCCGAAGTGGGCGGCGAGTTCCGCCAGTACATCCAGAATCTGGTGCGCTAACGCCGACGCAGCACGTGGATGAATTCCACGCCCTGTGTTTGCTGCTCCACCAGCTCATGCCCGGTCTGGCGCGCAAAGGCCTGAAAGTCGCGCAGCGAGCCTGCATCGGTCGCGACCACCTTGAGCAACTGCCCCGAGGTGAGTTCGGCCAGCGCCTTCTTGGCCTTGAGTATGGGCAGCGGGCAATTGAGCCCGCGCGTGTCGATTTCTTTGGTGATGTCCATGCGTGTGTCCTGCGCCGTCTCAGTCGCGCCGCTCGGAGGGATCCGGCGCGCTGCTTCGCACAAATTCCATGAAGCGAGGCTCATGCCCCTGGCGTCGCAGCCAGTCGGCCAGCGCGTGGCCGGTGCCTGAGGGCCAGCAACGCACCTCGTCGTACGCGTACAGTCGCCACTCGGCGAGCTCGGGCGAGAGCCTCACATCGCCATGCGCCACCGCGTGGTAGGCAATGATCACCTGGTTCATGCGCTGAAAGTCGTAGACCCCGATCAGATCCAACTGACTCACCGCGAGTTGCGTCTCCTCGCGAATCTCGCGCACGATGCCCTGCTCGGGCGTCTCACCGGCCTCCATGAAGCCGGTGATCAAGGCGAACATCTTTCCGGACCACGCCGCATTGCGCGCGAGCAAGATCTTGTCCTGGTACTGCACCACCGCGGCCAGCACCGGCGTCGGGTTGTTCCAGTGGGTCCAGCCGCAAGCTGGCACCGTGCAGCGCAGGCGCTCGCAAAGCCCACCGTCTTCCTCTTGGGCGATCAGGGCCAGCGGCGCCGCGCACTGCGGGCAAAAGCGAAAGGCCGCCTGCGTCATCGCGTCGCGATCAAGCGGGGAACACGCCGGTAGAGAGGTAGCGGTCGCCGCGATCGCAGACGATGAACACGATGGTGGCGTTTTCTACCTTCTGTGCGATCTGTTGGGCCACCCAGCACGCACCCGCCGCCGAGATCCCCGCAAAGATCCCCTCCTCGCGCGCCATGCGCCGGCACATCTCCTCGGCGTCGTCTTGGCTCACGTAGACCAGTTCGTCCACCGCGCTCGGCTCGTAGATCCGGGGCAGGTACTCCTGCGGCCATTTGCGTATGCCGGGAATGCGCGAGCCTTCGCTGGGCTGCGCGCCGATGATGCGGACCGCCGGGTTCTTTTCCTTCAGAAACTTCGAGACACCGGTGATGGTGCCGGTGGTCCCCATCGCGCTCACGAAATGCGTGACGCGCCCGCCGGTCTGCTCCCAGATTTCGGGGCCCGTGGTTTCGTAATGAATGCGAGGGTTGTCGGCGTTGGCAAACTGGTCCAGCACCCGGCCCTTCCCCTCACGCTGCATGTTCTCGGCCAGGTCGCGGGCGTACTCCATGCCCCCGCTCTTGGGCGTGAGCAGCAACTCGGCGCCGAAAGCCTTCATGGTCTGGGCCCGCTCGATCGACAGGTCCTCCGGCATGATCAGGACCATGCGATAGCCCTTGATGGCGGCGGCCATCGCCAGCGCGATGCCGGTGTTGCCCGAGGTGGCCTCAATCAGGGTGTCGCCGGGGCGGATCTCGCCGCGCTCCTCGGCCCGCGCGATCATCGACAGCGCCGGGCGGTCTTTCACCGACCCCGCCGGGTTGTTGCCCTCGAGCTTGCCCAGGACCACATTGCCCCGCTTCAGGTTGTCGGCTGCGCCGATGCGCTGCAGCGCCGCCAAAGGCGTCTTGCCCACCGCATCTTCAATCGTCGGGTACTTCATGCGCGCCACTGTGCCATAATTTTCGGCTGCTCAGACCGCACCGCCCGAGTGGTGAAATTGGTAGACGCAGGGGACTCAAAATCCCCCGCCGCAAGGCGTGCCGGTTCGATTCCGGCCTCGGGCACCATAAGCGCTTTCCGGTCCTTCGCTTTCCTTCGCCTGCGCGGCCCGGGAACCATCGACCGCACGTCGCCACCAATCCGGCATCGCAGCTTCCAAGGCATTGCTTCGGCTTACCCCTGCCGCGCACAGCGGCCGATTGGTCCTTCTGTTACCCACGATGGAACCAGGCGGCCCGCCAGCAAATGCTCCACGCCATGAGCCCTCTCCGTCCGGTCCTCCCCGCACAACCCGTTCGTCACGCCGCTCCGCCTGCCCAGCCCTTCTCCCAGTCCGCCGGAACCTCCGAAGGCTCCACCGCACAGGGCTTGGCCGGCCCGGCGCAGGCCCTGCGCGGCACCGCAGGCATGGTCATCCAGGTACTGCAGCAGGCCTTCGGGAACACGATGGGTGAGGCCATTGCCCGAGAGCTCGGCCTGGACCCCGCATCCAGCCCCCCCATGCAGGCCTGGGAGGTCGACCGGGCCCTCGGAATCGGGCAGACCGCGCGTTCCGCCCTGCAGGGCGTTGACTTCGGCAGCCGTCTGGTCCACTCCGCGCGTGCAGACGGACCCGGTTTCCGAAGGGTGTCCGAGTCCGTCGGACTGGACCCGAGGCACATCGACGACAGCACACGACGCGAAATCGACGCCCGAATGGATGCCAAATTCAACCAGGCCACAGCGGCAGGCCAAGCTCCTGTCCCGCTGACACAGGTCCGCGAATGGTTGCAAAAAGAGCTAATTCGCTTGACTAAGTAACTCCATTAAGGCAACTTACAGGCTCTTTGTAAGTCCTTGGAGTTATTTTGCTGCCCCATCTTGAACCAGCGGATTCGCATCCTGCAGCGGATCCGGGCACGACCCGTCCCGGCGGCCGACAGCTCAGCGACTCCGACGAGGCTCTGTTCAAGCAACTCGTCCACTCCCACCACCAGCGCCTGTACCGTTTCGTGGTGAAGCACATCGGCTGGAGTTCGGACGCCGAAGACATCACCCAGCAGGCATTCGTCGAAGCCGCACAAAGCTTCGCCACCTTCAAGGGCCAGTCCGAGCTCTCCACCTGGCTTTACGGCATCGCCATGAACCTGGTGCGCAACTACCTGTCCCGATCGCCGCATCGGCGTTATGCCTTCGAAGGAGAAGACGCACTCGCCGAAACCAGCTGCGCGCGTCCCACCCCTTTCGAACAACTCGCCCAATCTGAAACCGTCCGAGCGCTCGAGCAGGCCCTCGCGGAGCTAGCGCCTGAAATGCGAGACGTCCTGCTACTGGTCGGCATGGACGAAATCAGCTACGAAGACGCGGCCGTCATGCTCTCCATCCCGATCGGAACCGTCCGCAGCCGGGTCTCACGCGCGCGCAGTGCACTGCGCAAGCGCTTCAACGCGCAAAACATCGACCTGGGCTTCTGAGGTACACCCAGGCTCAAGGCAGCGGCCTGCCCACCGGTATCTCGCTGACCAGTCTTGGCCGAATTAGGAATATCCGTTCGCGTTTCTGGACCAGACGAGCCTTCGTCGAAAAGAGCGCTCCCACCCACGGCAAATCACCCAGCACCGGCACCTTCTGCTCGCTGGCGATGGTTTGGTCGGAGCTGTAACCGGCAATCACGAGGGCCTCGTTCTGCCGCACCACCGCCTGGGTGCTCACAGAGCTACGGCGCACGGTCGGCAGCGCATCCACCTGACGGTCCTGGATCTGGCCATCCTCGATATCCACAGTCAACTGTATCGATGCCGCGGCACCATCCACCAGGCGAGGCGTCACGCGCAAGGTAGTCCCTGCTGTCACCGGCGACACGCTGGCTACCCGCTCGCCCTGCACCCGGATATAGAACGTCTCGGAGAGATCCAGCAGGGCCCCAATGTTGTCGGTAGTCAGGACCGACGGACGACTTTGAATGCGCGCATCGCCGGTGGATTCGAGCAAACGGATCTGCGCCAGGAAGTTGCTGTCCTGCTCACCGGGCAGCGTACCCGAACCTGCACTGCCCAGCGTCAAGGCGAGCGCTCCAGGGCGCAAAGTCTGCGCTACGCCGAAACTGGCGGAAACCGAGCCGCCCCTCAGGGACCAGTTGACTCCCAGTTCGCGGGCCCGCTCCGAATTGACATCGATGATCATGGCCTCGATCTCGATCAAAGGCGAAGGAACGTCCAGCTGCGCGATCAAGCGCTCGTACAGCACCATCCGCTCCGGGGTGTCGGTGACGATGATGGCGTTCAAGCGCGAATCCGACTGGATCGAAGCGCCTGGTCCTCCCCCAGAAGAGGGCGCTGCGGACCGGGCAGGCGCAGCGCTCGTTACGGACGCGCCGCGGGCGGTCCCTCCCCCTGGCGCCGCGGCGCCAGACGCGGGCGGAGAGGCCGGGGCAGAAGCCCCCAGCGCGGGCAAGGGAACCACCGCACCGGGCTGTGCGTTCACTTTCTCGTCCAGCAGCGCGCCACTGGCCCCGGTGCCGCCTGACCCCATCAGCCCGCGCAGCACCGTGGTCAGGCCGGGCTGGGTGATCTGCCGATCACGAAACTGGATCACACGATCATCCGCCGAGGCATGCCGCAAGCGGAACACGCTTACCTGGAGAGCGCTCCTGGGCTGACTGGGTAATTGCTTGAGCGTCGACTCGACCAAGGCGACATAACTGGCTGGCCCGGAAATCAGCAGCACCCCGTGCTCGGGCAACTCGCCCCAACCAAAGCGGGTGTCGACCACGCCCAGCTCGGTGAGCGTCTGGCGCAGGCGCCCTGCGCCTGCAGCGGGCAGGGGCACGGTGCGCATCACCATGTCCCTTGATCGGCTCACATGCAGCGTCCCACCATACGCATACCAGGTGAAGCCATAGACCCCTCCCAGTCTTGAAAGGAATTCAGTCGGACTCGCGCTGGTGAAGCGCCCATTCACTGTGCCCGAAACACCAGGCTCGAGGGCCAGCCCCAGGCTAAAGCCTGTTGCGAAATCGCCCAGAACGGACTCTAAGGACGAACCCTCAGCAAAGTAGCTGTAGGGCGATTCAGGCCAGGGCGCAGGCGCCGCCCAGGTCGATACGCAAGCGGCCAGGAGCCATTGCAGCACCCATCGGAGCCGTCCCACGCTATATCGACTCCAGCTGCACCACGTTACTCGCTTCATCCGATCTCCAAGGGGACATCAAACCAACGCGGGGCTTCCTGGCGACAGACCCAGCACCACATCGCCAACGCATTGACGAAATCCGCAAGCGCATCCTCCAAGCCACGAACATCGAGTCGGTGGGGTAGGCGCTGCTGCAATTCGAGGCGCTGCCGTGAAGGGTCGATCGCCAAGCCACAAACATGCTCTCGGACCAAGCCTGCAGATACCCATAGAAGACGAGCCAAGAATGCATCCCTTGAGGCTGCTGGCAGGCCCGACAGCCTCACCAGGGCGGACACCATGGCCAGCTGACCAGCTCCAACCGGCCGCAATTCAACCCGGTACTGGGTGTCCACCTGCAGCTTCAAGCTGCCGTCGGGTCGCAGCGCGGACAGTGCCAGCCCGTGACGCTCCATGTAGGCCTTCAACACGGGGACAGGCTGCGGGTCACGAGGGAAGACCGTCATGACGCGTATCCCTCAGGTGGGACCTCACGCACCATGCGCAAAACGGCCGCCACTGGCACGATCAGTTCGGCCGGTATGTACTGCTCGATCGAGGCCGTTCGCATCAGGTCCCAGGCCAGAGGAACATTCTCGAACACCGGAACACCCGCCTCACGGGCCGCCGCCACCATGCGCGCGGCCTGCGCACCTTCCCCCTTGGCCGTCACCATGGGCAGCGACGTCTTGCCTTCCACGTAATACAACGCGATGGCCAGATGCACGGGATTGGTCACCAGGACAGAGGCCGTTCGGGCCTGCTCGACCGACCGATCCTCCAGCATCTGCAGGTGCAGGTTCTTACGCTCTCCCTTCAGGAGAGGGTCGCCTTCGGTCTCCTTGAACTCCCGGCGAACTTCATCGATCGACATCATCAACTGCTTGCGATGTTGGCGGCTTTGCCACAACCAGTCGGCCGCTGCGATGAAGGCGTAGATCACGACCAGCTTCAGGACGATCGCACTCACCAGCGCCGCGAGCACAGCGCCCACCCCCTCCAGGCCGCCCATTGGAAGTGCGATGAGGGCGCCCATCGCATCCCGCAGGGTCACAAAAATCACGGTGGACAGTACTGTGATCTTCAGGATCGACTTGAAGAACTCGAACATCCCCTTGGCGCTGAACATGTTCTTCACGTTTTCGACGATATTGAGCTTCTTGGCCGACGGCGTGAGCGCCTTGATCGAAAACAGCAACTTCGTCTGCCACATCTCAATCAGCAGCCCCAAGGAGATCACGATCAGAACAAAGGGCAGCAGCAGGACGATCACATCTTCCAAGAAATGCGCGGCCAAGACCTTCAAGGCCAGGTAGAAGTCCATGCCCAAGACGCTGGCAGGCAGCACCATCATCTCGCTCAGGCGCCTGGAGATCGACTGCATGTCGAACAGCATGTAGCCAAAGATCGCCGCGAACAAAACGCCCTGCGTGATGTCCTTGCTGTGGGCAACCTGTCCTTCCTTCCGCGCTTCTTTGAGCTTCTTGGGCGTGGGCTGCTCGGTCTTTTCTGTCATCGCGTCACCTGCTGCGGGGATCGCCAGGCCTCGTCAAGCGCGGGAAGGATCTGACGCAAATCATCCAGCGTCCCCTGCGCGTACTCAAACAAGGTGGTCATATACAGCGCGAGGACCAGGAATGCCAGGGCGCTCTTGATCGGCATGGCCAGGAAGAACACCTGCAACTGCGGAACAAAACGGCTGACGATAGCCAATCCCATTTCCGCCAGGAACATGGCGACGATCGCCGGCGCGCAGATGATCAATGCCAGGCGGGCCAGCCCCAGGATCTGCTCGATGAACAAGCCAGCAGACTCCGCTCGCAGGTGGGGCATCCACTCAAAGACGTTCCAGAGCGAAAAACTGGCGTAAAGGATGTCGAGCATCAGCAGGAAGCCTCCGCTGATGAAGAAGAAAACGATGAAGGCCTGGCTGAAGATCGCACCCAATGGCGAGCTGTCATTACCTGTCAGCGGGTCAAGCGTTGCGCCCATCGTCGCCCCCCGCTGGTTGTCTATCAGGAAGCCCATCGCCTCGAACGCCCAGAAAGGAACCGCGACCAGGCACCCTAGCACCAGGCCAACGAACAACTCCTTCACCAGCAAGAGGAACATGCGACCAGGGGGTATGTCGAGCGCCATTACCGCTGGCATCAAGGTCGGCGCCACCATCAACCCCAAACCCGCCGATAGCGCCACCCGCAGGGTCCCCGGGAAATGACTGCGTCCGAATACCGGGATCGGAATGAACATACCCAGGATACGAGCCTGCGCCCACCCCAGCGACAGAAGGAAAGTCTTTAATTGGGAGAGTTCGGTCAATTCGCCCATGGCTTCACCGCTCAGCGCCCCACCCGCGGCAGGTTTTCGAAAATCGACACCGTGAAGTTGTACATTTCGCCCCCGACCCAACCCGCCGTCAGGGCCAGAGTGAACATCACGGCGACCAGCTTTACCGCGAATGACAGTGTCTGCTCCTGTATTTGGGTCAGTGCCTGGAACAGCGCGAACAAGGTCCCCACGACGGAAGCGACCACGATCGTGGGTAGCGACAGCCACAGCGTGAGGTACATCGCCTGGCTCATGTAAGTGACAAGTTCGGCAAGCTGCACAGGTCACTCACGTGTAGGTCAGTACCAGGCCCTGGATCAAGCGGGTCCATCCATCAGCGGCGATGAAGAGAAAAAGCTTCAAGGGCAGCGAGATCGTGACCGGCGACACCATCATCATCCCCATGGCCAGGAGGATGTTGGAAACGATCAGGTCGATCACCACAAATGGCAGGTAAATCAGAAACCCGATCTGAAAAGCCGCCGTCAACTCGCTCACAAGGAAGGCTGGCATCAGGATCAAGAAGTCCGTGGGTTTCACGTCGGCCGACATCGCGGGCCCCCACATGCGGTGGCTCGTGCGCAAGAAGAAATCGCGCTGCTCGGGACGGGAATTACGAACCATGAACTCGCGCAGGGGCTCCAGACCCCGGCGCACACTTGTGACCACCGACTCGGCGCTGCGCAGGTTCCCAGCCTGGATCGTCGTTTCGTAGATCCGATTGCCAATCGGTGCCATCACGTAGGCGGTCAGGATCAGGGACAGGCCATACAAGGCGATGTTGGGCGGCACCTGCTGAACGCCCAGGGCATTTCGCAGCAACATCATCACCACCGAGATCTTTAGGAACGAAGTCGTCACCACGACCAACGTGGGCAGCAGCCCTAGAAGTCCGAACACCAGCAGCAGGGTGACGGGATCCGGGATGTTCATAGCGATTCGACGTCCGATTCGGTGTCTAGCGCTGGCGCGGCCTCTTGGCCTAGCGTCATACGAGGCGCATCCGTGGTCTTGCGACGGGCCAAGGAAGTGACGGTCACGCCCATGCGCCCGTCGATATCCACCAATTCACCTAGCCCGATCAGGAGACCGTTGACTCGCACGCGTACGGCGCTGGTCAGGGGTTGCCCCAGGTCAATGGACTGACCGACCTGCAGTTCGCGCACCTGCCCCAGGGTCATCGCGAGGTCCCCAAGGTCAAACGTGACCCGCAGGGGCAACTGATCGATCGAATCGGGGCCCTCCGACAATACGACCTCTTCGCCATTGGCTTGCATGGTCCATCCTCCTGCCTTGAACGGGGTAGTCACCACCAGACTCGCGCCTTGCATGACGGCACGCAGGCCTAACGACCCGCAGGCGATCCAAAGTTGTCCGTCGTCATGAATCAGGCTGTCCTCGAGCAGCACGGAGTCGCCGACCGACAGGCGCGCGACCTCATTCACGGCCAACCAGGTACACCCAATATGCGCACGCCACGCCATTGGCAGGTCCTCGGACGGCAAGTCATTGCGGACCTGCGGTCTCTCCGCAGCCAGACGCGCCAGGAGCGATAGGCCTAGCGGGCCCACGGCGAGCCGCCCCACCAAAACGGATTGCGCGTTCACGGCCTGCACATCGAAGGCAAGCTCCATGGGAGCGCCCTCGGCAGGGCCACGTGACAGGCGATCAATTCGGATCGGCCCGAGATCGGCTCCGGCAACCGTGGAGACCATGGCCTCGCAGGCCTCCTCCATGGCAACTGCGGCCATGGAGTCGGGGATTTCACCGGCATCGAGTTCAGGCCACTTGGCGAGCAGCCAGGCCTGGACGAGGCCCGCTGGCAAGACCAAGTCGATCGGGACACCCGCCCAAAGGACCTGCACGCACCACTCAGTCTCCCCCGCGCACAACGGACCAGGCGCTACGCTTGGCGTCAGGGTCAACCACCAGGATTGCTCACCCCAAACGATCTCCAGGCTACGAACGCGCTGGGCCAGCGAGCTACGAGCCTGCGCTTGCGCCCATGGCAGTCGATGGAGCTCCAACTTGCGGGGCGCGGATTCATGCCGGGTCATGCGCGCCCCAAAACCTCGACCGATAAGAAGACAGGAACTTCCGGATCGTCGTCATTTGCGCGCGCCCGATGCACTCTGAGCGTGACATCCCGCCGACAGCGACGCGCGACGCCATCAGCTTCACGCTGAACCAGGGCGCAGAGTTGGGCGTGCGTGGCCTCATTGGGGCAAGCCAGACTCACGTCGATCCTGCCACTGGCCTCCTGCAAGGTGACCCAGACGCCGGAGAACGCATCACTGCCCAATTCGAACCGGACCTGGCGGTGCAGCGTCAGCGGGTCGCTGACGATGAACCGCGTCACAGCATCCGCCAGTAGCGCCTGGACCTCCGACGCCTGCGACTCGGCGTCAAAGGTACTTGTCGCAAGCGTTGCGGCAGGGACTCGCGGCGTTACGTCCATCGCCTGTATTGACCCGGGCAGCACTGTTGCTTCGGGCAGGGGAGTGGCCTCGGCAATACGCTCTGTGACGAGCTCGGTGCTTGGGGCCATCGGCTCGACTCGAGCGACGGCGATCGCGTTAACGGGCTTTTCCGCCTCGGTAAGTTCTATCGGGGGAGAAGTTAGAGGCCAACCGTTCAACCCATATCGTTTTACCCCCGGCGCAGGCGCAGGCGTAGGCGTAGGCGTAGGCGTAGGCGTAGGCGTAGGCGTAGGCGTAGGCGTAGGCGTAGGCGTAGGCGTAGGCGGCAGTATCTTCGGCGCAGGCTGCGGTGCCAGCACCACCGCAGACGCCTGGCTTATCACTGTGAAAACAGCAGGTGTACTACCCAACCCAGGCTCGACAACCACCTGGGGCATCTCCAGCGAAGGACCGACCGGGTCGTCCGGCTGGTCGGCCAAGGCTTTCTCGAAAAGCTCCTTGGTCGAAATGTCATATCCGCCAATCGGCATCCCGGTAATCTGCGATACCAAGAGCGAACCAGTCGCGGATCCAGGCATGACCGTGGACGACAGAAGATCTGCGGATTCAGACATTGCCACCTCCCGCACGGTCAGTCGATCGCTCGGGGCTGATCGCGCTGTCGATCACCTCGCCCACCTCAGATTCCTCGCGACGCTCGCCTTGCCTCGCACTGCGCAGCGCTTCGCCCTGCACAAGATCTGTGATCTTTTGTTGGTGACGCCACGCGACCGAATGCGCCGCTTTTCTCTCGGTCAGCGCGTCCTGGACCTGAACGCGGGCCTGTTCCGCCTTCTGCACCGCTTCATCCAGCGTTTTCAAGTTTGCGCGCAACTCGCCGATCTCGCTGTTGACGGCAGAAATCTCGCGAATCCGAACCGTCTTTCCGACCAATCCCTGGAGTAGTTCCGCTTCGCGGCGATTGGCCTCCTCGCGGAACACGCAGAGCCGATCCTCGGCGGTCTGATGGGTCCTGGTTGCCTGAACCAGTGCGGCCTGGACCTCACGGACCGCGGCCTGGGCGCGCGCCTCCCTGTAGTCACGGACCGCCAGGATCTTCTGCAGAACGAGTGCCATGGCTTCAGGCCCCCACGACGTCACGCAAGCTGGCCACGGTTTGGGCGAAGTCCGCATGCTCGCGGGTCTGTTGCCGCAAGAAAAGCCGGATGTCCGGATTGCGCGCGATGGCTTCGTCTGTCTGTGGATCGGTCCCTGCCTTGTATTCACCAATGCGCAGCAAAAGCTCGACTTCGTCATACCGCGCCAGGAGCTCCCGCAGGAGACCGGCCGCCGCACGGTGCTCCGGCGTAACCACCTGGTTCATCACACGGCTCGCTGAGGCCAGAACGTCAACCGCAGGGAAGTGATTCGCAGCTGCGAGCTTGCGAGAGAGGATGACGTGACCATCCAAGATCGAACGCGTTTCGTCGGCGATCGGCTCGGTCATGTCATCGCCTTCCACCAGCACGGTGTACAGGCCCGTGATCGATCCATGTTCGTTCATGCCCGCCCGCTCCATCAGCCGGGGCAGGAGCGCGAAAACGCTGGGAGGAAAACCTCGCCGCGTCGGTGGCTCGCCCGTAGCCAGGCCGATCTCGCGTTGCGCCCGGGCAAACCGCGTGACGCTGTCCATGAGAAGCAGCACCCTGCGTCCCTGGTCTCTGAAATACTCGGCGATCGCCGTCGCCACATACGCCGCCTTGGCACGCTCCATCGGACTGCGGTCCGAAGTGGCGCACACCACCACGCTGCGCGCGCGTCCCGCTTCGTCAAGTTCATGCTCCAGGAACTCGCGCACCTCACGACCGCGTTCTCCGATGAGGGCGATGACGGTCACGTCCACAGAGGCCCCCCTCACGAGCATGCCCAGAAGCGTCGACTTACCCCCCCCCGCCGCCGCGAAAATCCCCATCCGCTGGCCTTCAGCGCAGGTCAACAATCCATCCAGCACGCGCACGCCCAAGGGCAGTGGACGCTCGATCAGCTTGCGTCGCAAAGGATCCGGCGCATCCGCAAATACAGGGTAGAACTTGTCTGTTCGCAGCGGCCCATGGGTCCTCTCATCCAGCGGCCGGCCCAGGCCGTCCAGCACACGCCCAAGCAGGCCTGGGCCCACCGGAACCTGGTGCGCCAAGCCGGTCGGGATCACCTCGGTGGCAGCACTCAGCCCTTGCAGCTCTCCTAAGGGCGTCAAGATGGCTGCATCCCTGACGAAACCGACCACTTCGGCCTTCATCTGGGTGGGTTCGCCAGGATTGCGCAACAAGCAGATCTCGCCGACCTTGACCCGCGGAACCGCCGCCTTGATCACCGTGCCGATCACCTGGACGATTCGCCCCTTGATCCGAAGCGTCTGCGCGTCTTCCAGCGCATGCGCCATCATCTCTGTGACATGGTCAAAACCACTCATGGTGCTTCGATGCGCGCTAGGCGCGCTCTCCGAGGGTTCCAAGGAATGCCGATCGCAAGGCTTCCAGCTGGGTTTCGGTGCTGGCCTCGACCAATCCGATATCGCTTTCCAGCACACAGGCGTCGGCCTTCAGCCGGGCATCGCCCACGATGTCCAGGAAATCCACGCTGGGGAAGGTGGCAAGTAGCTCAGTGAGTTGCCCCCGCACGACCTCTACTTGGTCCGGGTTCAGGCGCAGGGTCATCTGCTTTTGGGTTCGTGCTGCAGCCAGGACGCTGCGAACCGTCATGAGCACCCGGGATCGGTCGTCAAATCCGTCGATGATCTTGCGCACCGCCTGCATCACGAGATCGACCATCCGAGCCTCTACCTTGCCCAGGAAGTCCACGCTGCGGGCCACGTTGTCAATCATGTGTAGCGCCTGCTCGGCCCGGGCAAGCTCCAGACCCTCCTGGTAACCGCGTTGCCGCTCGGACTCATAGGCCTGGCGGCTTTCGGCCATGATGCGGTCTGCGTCCTCCCAGGCCTGGGCCACGATGGCCTCGGCGTCGCGCACAGCCTTGAGGTCTGCCGCCGGTATCACCTTGATGCCGGCCTGTTGTGAGCCCGCGATGGCGATGCGGGGTATCAGGTGCGACGAGGAAACACCGAAAGCCATACGGGGTCCAGACGGGAAAGTGTGGACAGGGTCAGCGCCGAAGCAACCTCCCTGTCGCAGAGGGAAGCGGGCAGCCGCAGACAGTCTTCCTGCGCAGATGATGAAAGGCGCCAGAGACCGCGTGCACTGACAGGCTCCGAGGCCGCCAGGGCCGCCATCAACAGCAAAGCAGCTCCCAAGCTGCGCATCTGCGGTTCGACCGTATCGATCGCCAGCTCCTCACCGTCCAAAAGAGGCGGGTCAGCCGTCCACAAACTTCGCGCCTCACGCCGAGCGAAGGTCAGGCGGTCCTCCGAAATCTGCTCGCGCAAGAGCCTCACCTCGTCCTGTTCGATGACGCGCCGGATCGCAGGCCCCAAAACCACGAGCCCCACGTGGCAAAGCAGGCGCTCGAATAAGGCGTCATCGGCCAGGAAGACTGGCAGCAGGGGATCGTCTAGGCGTTGCACATAGCCGGGCTTTGATTGCCGCAGGAAGCTAGCAGACACATGGCGGTGAAAGCGTCGCATCGCGTTGGCGTCGTGCCCGCAGGGACTATCGGATGGCCATAGGGCGACGCACCGTTGCGGGTGAAACCATCGCGAGGGCAACAGATTGAACGACTGCAGCCGGCGGTCCAGATCACGGGTGACGTCCGTGTCGACCTCTGCCTGGTCCATGCCTCATCCTTCCCCAGTAGCGCGAATGCCGGTGTGGCGGGACGGCCACCAGTATTTCCAAGCCAAGAAGGCGGTCGCAGCCAGGCTGGCCAGGAGAAGGAGAACCAGTGCCAGGACGACAAGCCCAAGCCCTGTCCCACCCCGCGCGGCCCGATCTGCGGCTTCCTTGACCCGGGACGGTTGTGCGCCAACGAAGACGACCGAGATCTTTTCAGGCGCGAGACCGGGAATGCTGTGAGTCACTAGCCGGCGCACCAGCGGCTGCAAAGTATCAAGGTTGTAGCCATCCTGGTGCTTGATGAAGATGGCCGCCGAGGAAGGGATGGGCGCCTCGCCGTACAACGTGCGCTCTGGAAGCACGACATGCACCCGCGCGAAGATCACGCCATCGATCTGTGAAAGGGTGGCTCCCAGCTCCTGCGACAGGGCGTGCAGGTAACGCGCACGCTCTTCCAGCGGAGAAGAAATCAGGCCATCCTTCTTAAAGACCTGCCCCATGCCGGCGAAGCGTTCTCGCGGCAATCCCTTTTCACGCAGCAGGTCCACCGCACGCCCGACCTGATCGGCAGGAATCACCACCGCCACCAGACCCTCCTTACCAGGCCGCTTGTCGACGGACACCCCTGCGTTCTGCAGGGCGGCCATGATCTCGTTGGCTTCTGGCTCGGCGATCGCCGACATCAATTCAACCCTCTGACCACAACCGGTCAAAAGCGCTAGTACCAGAAGGGCTGCGCCGACGAAAAAGTACCGCTTCCACCCGGTCATTGCGTTTTCAGTAGCTGCTCGAGACCCTGGATGGACTTGGATACGCCCTTGCTGATCATGTCGGTCACGACACTGAGCGACGCTATTTCGCCTTGGAAGGCCAACATCTCTACATGCGAGGGGGGGTCGTTCGTATCGATAAATCTCGCGCCGTCGGTTACCCGTTGCCAGGAATCGCGGAGCTGGTCGCTGGCTTGAGTGACCGTGGCCAGGATGCTGTCCCCCAGCGACCCGGACGCCAGGGCGCCGGAGGGAGCGGTACCGCTCGATTCGGTGACCCCCGACGCCTCGGGCGTGGTACGCATAACCGCCTGGAATCGCTGCGCGACCGGATCATCCACACCGATCGGTGCCTCCACAGGCTTAACGTTGGCCGTCACACTGACCGAAGGAACCGTACTTAGCTGCATGGCATGCCTCCGTCCTGTAGCTTCAAGCCATCTATTGCGCGACGCAAGGTACCTCCCAAGGGTACGGAGCCTGCGAGCGCCAAGGCCTTTTCGGCTTGCGCATATCGCTTATCGAGTAGGTAAGTCAGCCCAAGAAAAGCATGCAATTCGCACTGATCCTGTGGACCGACTTGACCCGCCCCTTTTTCGAGGCAGTCAATGGCTTCCTGCAACTGCCCCTGCTGGAGAAGCGCGACGGCGGAGCCGATGTAGGCCATGGGCGACTGCGGGCGCTCGTGCCCGATCGCCTCAAAGATGGCCAACGCGGCCGGAATATCCCCCCGCACGCACGCCATCAGGCCAACCTCGGACAGCAGCTTCAGCTCTTGAGATTGAACCTGCATGCAGCATTCCTCCATCTGTCCAGTCTTTTGCAGCGCTCCTCGGTCGTACCGGCTTGCATGCGGTATCAGGCAACGTGAAACGCTGTCTTTTCCATCTGGTTCATCTCGCGCAGGAACTCCTGGTATTGCTGCAATTGAGAGCTGGCGGCCTGCTGGTTTTGCTGGATGAACTGACTCGCGCTCGTGAACTGCGAGTCAGCTTGCGCGGCATCAGCATCGTTGCGCTTTTGGTCGGCGCGATACCCGGCACCCTCATGGGCGGCCGCAGCGCCGCTCAAAGTTCCTGATGATTGAACCAAAGCACCAGCGAACTCCCCCCCCGCGCGCGAGATGGCAGACCATTGGGACAACTTGATGGAAGCCTGCGTGCAGGTAATGGCGTCGTTGCGTATGAGCCCACGCTGAAGCGCATCAACGCCACTGGCGCGAGCGGCTTGGTAATGGTTCTTTGCGGCGAGTTCCTGGGTTTTGGCCTTCCCGCCCATCACACCAGAACAGCCTGCAGATGCCCCCTGGATAACGCCGCTGACCATGCCCGTGCTCCCGCGATCGATATCCGCTTCCAGCATCTTCTCTGCGTCCTGAAGGATACTGTCGGCGGACTCCTTGAGCTCGGCGATTTTCGCCTCAAGTGCATTCAAAGAAAGGGTGAGGGCAAGCTGGTTCATCTCGGCCTGGAAGGCAATGAACATGCGCATGAAATTGCGCATCGATTCAGTCCAATTACCTGTCGGAATCTCTCTAACTCTGTCTGCGAGCTGCTCAAATTGAGAAATCTTTTCTTCTCGCGTGGTGTCGCTACAGGGATCACCCAGGCTGGAGGTATAGGGAGACGCGTTATACAAAGAGGAGTGGACACAAGTAGTCATGATCAATTTTCCCTGGTGAGATGGAGGAGATGGGGATGAAAAATTGAGCGCCTGGAATCAGGCCATGGCAGCATGCCGCGTTGGTGCACCCATGAGCGTCGCCATGCTGGACTCCCACTCTTCGATCATCCGTTTAGTGGCGTTGAAGCTCTCTTGTACTTTTTTCATGAGAGACTGAATGAACTCCACATACATTTCTACAGACTGGTCTAGCTGGGTCCTGTCGGCATCGTTCTTCGCTATTTCACTGCGACGGTTGTCGGCGCTGAACTGGTGATTGGCAGCGTCGATCGTGCACGCTCCACCCATGAATTGACTCAGACCGCCGACGGCCAAGGAAAACTCCTGGGATGTTTTCACGAGCGATTCCATCGCTGTACGCAATTTGGTTGGATCAGCCCATTTCGCTGTCGCCTTCATCATCAGAAACGCCTGGGCGATCGACACCAACAGCGAAAGCGCCAGGACACCCTTGGAGTCCAACCCGCTTTCTTTGAGACCCTCAGCGGTCAGGCCGCCTAAGTTGATGGTCAAGGCGCATGCAACCGCTTCCGACCCCTGCTCGATTCCGGCTTTTTTCAGAAGGGCGCCTAATGTGAAACCCTCATCGCCCTCCTTCATCGCACTCGCACTTCCCGCCAGGTCGATCAGGGCGCCGCACATGGATAGCGCCCCGAGAGCAAGCATGACGCCGGCGGGTCCTGTGACCGGGGTGGTAGCCGCCGCGACCGCGAGGACAGTAAAGGTCAGGACTGCGGCTGCGATCTTGGTCAGAAGCCCGAATACGCGGGCCTGCTTACGCTTGGCCTCTGCGTCCCGCTCCTTCTCGATCTGTTTTTCGAGCTTGACGAGATTTTTCGCAAGCAGTTCCCGGTGTGCGTCTTGTGCGCGGCTGATCTGCTGTTGGGACGTTTCGCACAGGCTTTTCTGTATCTCCTGGAACAGGCTCTCCAGCGTGATCAGGAGCATTTCAGAGGAGCGATTGGCTTGAGGCGGGGCCAGGACTGGCTGCTCCTGCCTAAGGGCTGAAGTTCGGGCTTCATGGACTAGGCGGGATCCCCACAGAGTCAGATCCTTCGCCCCCAGCGCCCAGGGCCTGCAGTGTGCGCCAGTGGCCGGTGCAGGCCCATCACTCGTCCATCGCGACATATCGGGAAGTCGCCAGACGCTCCCGAAATTGAGCGGGTTAAAGGTGAACTCAGTATTCATAGTTTTCTCCCTGTTTCAGCGGCTTGGCTTCCCGCAATCAGAGCCTGCAACCGCTCGGCTTTTGGACTGATCCACGGGTATGAATCCGCCGAATACTCTTGGCGGAGTGTGTCGAGTGCTTCCTGCGCATGGTCGAATCGCCTCAGCGCGACTAGGCATTCACAGGTATGCAGCAAGGGCGTCGGATCCTCGATGTCGATCATCAGGGCCGTAGCGTAGTGGTTGATTGCCGATTCATACCGGCCAACAACCTGGAGGCAGGAGCCGAGGGCGAATACATATCGGCGATCCAGGCTTCGGAGAATGACCAGCCAGCCGAATACCTGCAGCGCCTTTTCGTAGCTAGCCTGCGCATACAAGCCGTAGCCAACGGCATAAAGCGATTCACAGTCCGCGTCGGACAGGCTCGCAGGGCTCTCCAGGCGCCCAGAGAGCAGAGCATGCAGGGTTTCAGGTTCCGACACCGATTCGCAGACCGAATCAGTGGGGTGCGCATTTGGCAACATGAGGACGCCCTAATCACCAAAGAAACGATCAGCCGTTGCGATCGGATCCCATCCTGCCAATCATCGCGAAGTACTTGTCTAGGAAGCTCTTAGCTCCCTCCTGGATGGCGTTGTGGGTGCTCAGGGCACTGGATCCGTCGCTACTTTCGAGCTGAAACGTCTGGTTCAATGATGTGACTTCAGTCTGAAGGGTCTTGATCGTCTTGGCGATATCCACACCGCTGTGCCGGGTCGCGTCTAGCCGGGCAATCGAGTTGGTAGTCGCGGTAGTGGGCCTGAGGAAGGCCAGGTCTGGCATCCGAACGCCAGAAAAAGGCTTGATGTAGGTGGTCACGGTGCCGCCACCCGGGCGCTCGGTGGTCACAGTTCCGGGCGTTCCGGGAGCCGGATTCAGAACGCCGATGACAGTCGACTGGTAGCTGGTCAAGGCATTGTCGAGCCTCTGCATTTGCGTCGCGTTCTTCTTAGCGTACGCGTCAAATTCCTTCTGGGTTCCTTTCTCCGGAACGGAGATCTGCAAGGTAGTGAGCTCGGTGAGCGCATCGTTGACGCTGCGTAGCAGGTCACGGATCTTGGTGAGTCTTTGGGTGGACGCTTCGACCCGATCCCTGTTGTTTTGAATCTGGAGGAGATAGAAGTTGTGGATCATCACCAGGACGTTGGCTGGAAGGGCGGTCTGTTTTCCAACAGGCGGGCTGGACGGCGGCGCCGGCTGGACCGTCACGACACCACTCGGGAAACTCCAGGTCTGGGGGTTGAAGGTGAAGTTGGGTTCTATATTCCAGGCGAGGTTTGAGAAATCTAAGTTCATAATCACTTCTCCTCCGTTGAATGAATCGTCAATTCAAGCTTGGCTACAGCGCGAGTCCCGCACCTAGACGGTCCGTGTGTAAACCGATGGACGGCAGCGCCGCGCTGTTGGTGGGGCCGACTGGGTGCTTTGCCAAGCCTGCGCCAGGGTGGCTTGAAGTTGGGTCGGGTCGAGGCGAGCGATGCAGCCGCTACTAGCCAGACCCGATGAGAAGATCGCGCTATCAATCAGGCTAGGCGCGGAGTCCATCTGTGACAAGGCCAGGTGACAACGCTCGATCAGTCGGTCGGCTGCTTCGATGTTTTCTTTGAGCCTTGCCTGGGCGCTGGCCAGTAAGTTCTTGGGTTCGCGCATAAGAAGACCTTTCGGGGAACATGCGCCCGCAATCTTCAAGATTCGGACTGGCTGCTAAGTAACGCCCCCAGCCGGGCGGTTCCCCGGGAACCCGCACAGTACGTGCGTTACTACCGGATCACTTTCCCGCTCCACGTGCCTCATGAACCTACGCTTCGACACGTCGCTGTCCCCGCAGTCGCCCGAGCGGCCCGCTCGCTTGTACCTGACCCCCGCGCCCGACGGTCAGCTGCGAGGCACCCCGGTCCGGCTGATCGAAGCCCCGTCGCCGCTCGGTGATGCAGCCGAAGAAGTCAGCCTACACCTGGCTGAAAAGGTCCAGCACAAGACGCATTCAGATCGCAAGATACGGGCGAGCAGCTTGCTACAGCGCCTGAGCTTTGATCAGATCCGCCTCTACCTGGAAAAAGTCGGTCGCATGGAAGTCGCTCGAGACTTGCCCGGCCGTGCACTGGGGCTGCTGTCAGAGGCAGGACAAGACCCGGATATGGCCCTGCACCGGCTCGGCAAGGCGATTGAGGATCCCACCGAACGCTATCTCCTGCTGCACTACGCGCGCGATACCGCGGTCGCACAAGGGGCCTCGCCAGACCGCATCGCGCAGCTCGAGGCCGCGCTAGATGACCTGCACACTCGCTACGCCGATACCCTGACCACGCAGCTGGCCACCATAGAGCACGCAGCCAACTTCGGCCATGATGCCCAAGGGGTTCGCCACTTCCAAAACGCGTTACAGGCCATCCTCGGCAAGCCAACTCTGTCCCTGGCGCTGCGTGAAGTCATCAACATTTCCGGTGCAACGGGAAATCGCCTGGAGGCGGCTATTGCCGCCCTTCAAAAGGCTCTGGGCACCTGCCTGCAGATCTCGGTCAACTCACAAGAAAAAGCCTTGCTGCAGGTGCTGGTCACCGACTTGTATCACCTGAAGGCTCTCAAGACCCTTTTCAAGGAATGCAAGGCCCTCGTCTACAGGCTCCATCCTGTTTTACATGACGCCCACTGACCCGGGAGCTTCAGGGTGTCCAGTACCCACGATGACCCGCTGGACAAGCTGGCGTTTGCGCTGCTGGTGAATGTCGTTGACATCACGGGTGAAAAGTGGGTCGCCGCCTCACGTTTCACGAGCATCGCCGACACCTGGAATGTGCAGGACTTGCAGGCTCGCATCATCCTTCTCACTGCCGTTCTTCGCCTGTTGCGGGGCATGCCTACGCGGGTCTTCGAGAGTCTCGATCACCGGCAATCCATCCTTGACGCTGCGCAGCATGCCCTCGATGCGGCCATCGATGCCGAGGAAAACCCGGAGTGACGATTGCACTGGTTCCAGGACACGATCGCGGCATTTGGCCGGCAACTCGGAATGGCAAATCTGGCTGCCGGTTCAGACGGCGCGCTGCAGCTCGCAGTGGGCGATGACACGCTGATCGGCATTGAATCCGCGCCAATGAAAGCGGGCGAAGCGGACGCCGATGGGCTAGTGTTTGCCCTCAGACCCATCGGGCTGCATCAGCTGTCGGTCTTGCACCGCGCGCTGGAGCAAGCCCACCTATCGCAGCATCCTACGCTTGCGTTGCAGGTCGGCCTCAGGCAAAGCCCGCACGACCATCAGCTGCTCGCAGTCGTGCGCATCCCCAGTCGAAGCTTCACAGCCGACCAGCTGTCACAGGCCGTCGACTTCCTGATTCGCTGGCTGGATGACGTCTTGGCCCCTGGAGACTCTCATGCCTGATCTGCGCCTTCCAGGAAAAGATTTCTTTACCCGCGGGATCGACAGGATCGTCGGCCAGTCCGCAGACCTCCCCGCGAGCCTGCCTGACCGTTCGACCCTACCCCCGACGGAGCACGTGGCACGCTCGTCGCTGGACCTGGTTCTGGCAGCATCCCGTTTTGAAGACACGATCGATCAAGCGCTACGCCCCCTGAACCAAGACAGGGACCTGCTGCGACCGGGGGAGTTCGGCCGCGCACTCGCCGGCGCTCGCAGCCTGCTCTTGAAACAGCCCGCCTCCCAGGTGCTGGACCGCGCCATCGAACTGCTGGACGAAGAGCAAGTCCTCCGTGATCTCGCACACCATTATCGGTCGGCACTTTATCCGGCCTGAGGCCCAGTCATGGCCTCCCGAGAGACCTCAGCCCTTTACCTTCTGGCCTTGGCGCACCTACAGAACGCGCATCCTGAAAAGGCTGCCACCCTCCTAGCCGCTCTGGACGCCCTGGAACCTGGCCAGCCCGCGACGCTGATGGCACTGGCTTGGTCTCAGGTTCGCAGCAACCAGCCCGCGCAAGCTCTGTCCACCCTGGGCCGGATCCGAAGTGGCGGGGGGGTGTCCGCCTCCTATTACCTTGTGCGCGCCCAGGCGCTAGAAGCCCTGCAACGACAACCCGAGGCCTACCTGGCCATTCGGACCTTCCTTCGTCTGCGCGGCCCGGTAGCGCGCAACAACCCACCGCAGACCTGACATGCGAGCACTTCAATCCCGGATCCAGGCCCTGGCCCTTGCGGCGTCCAACCGCAACGACATCGTATTGGCCGTGATGCTGGTGGCGATCGTCTTCATGATGATTCTGCCGCTCCCCACCTGGCTCGTCGACATCTTGATCGGTATCAACATGACCTTGTCGGCCATGCTGCTGATGGTGGCGATGTACCTGCCCTCGCCACTGGCTTTCTCGAGTTTCCCCTCGGTGCTGCTGGTGTCCACCCTGTTCCGACTGGGCATTTCGATCGCCACCACGCGCTTGATCCTGCTACAGGGCGATGCAGGTCATATCGTCCAGACCTTCGGCAATTTCGTGGTGGGTGGCAATCTGGTGGTGGGCCTGGTGGTGTTCCTGATACTGACCATCGTTCAGTTCATCGTGATCACCAAGGGGGCCGAGCGCGTCGCCGAGGTGGGGGCCCGGTTCTCGCTGGATGCGATGCCTGGCAAGCAGATGTCGATCGATGGCGATATGCGGGCGGGCACCATCGATATGGAGGAAGCCAAGCGGCGCCGGCGCCTGGTGGAGAAAGAGAGCCAGTTGTATGGCGCGATGGACGGCGGCATGAAATTCGTCAAGGGTGATGCAATCGCCGGCCTGATCATCGTGGCGGTGAACCTACTGGGCGGAATTCTGATTGGAACTCTCCAACGCGGCATGTCCCTGAGCGACGCGGCCAGGACTTACTCGGTACTCACCATCGGCGACGGCTTGATCGCGCAGATTCCGGCGCTTTTCATTGCCATCTGCGCAGGCATGATCGTGACTCGCGTGCAAAGCGACGAGGACGTCTCGAACGTCGGACGCGACATCGGCTCACAGATCCTGGCCGAGCCCCGCGCCCTCATCATCGCTGCGGCTGTAGCCCTGGGCATGGGGTTGATCCCTGGGATGCCGACACTGACCTTCCTGGCCTTGGCCGCGTTGCTCGGCGGGATCGGCTGGATCGTTTTGCGTCGAGGCACGGCGCAGCGGGCCGGAAAGAGCGACGACGTCATGGCGATACCCGGACTGAAAGCTGCTGGCGATAGACGCAGGGTCGGCCGCAGCGATACGCCCGAGGAATTCACGCCAACCTCGCCACTGATCATCGACGTCTGTGCAGGCCTGCGCGCAAGCATCCAGGCCGACGACCTGAACAACGAGCTGGTGATGATCCGCCGCGCCCTGTACTCAGACCTCGGCGTCCCCTTCCCAGGCATCCATCTGCGCTTCAATGAAGCCCTCCCGGCCGAGACGTACCAGATCTTGCTCTCAGAGGTGCCGGTGGCTCGGGGCCAGTTGCGTCCCGACTTCCTGCTGGTACGCGAGCGGATCGAGCACCTGCAAGCACTGCGTATCCCCCACGAGACGGGCGACGGCTTTCTACCCGACATCCCGACCGTCTGGGTCGCCGCCAGTCTGAAGGCGTCCCTGGTCCAGGACGGTATTTCGTTCATGGCACCGGGCCAGGTGCTCGGCTACCACCTGGCCCTGGTGCTCAAACGGTATGCATCGGACTTTCTAGGCATCCAGGAGACCAAGTTCCTGATGTCGTCCATGGAAGCGAGTTTCCCTGACCTGGTCCGTGAGGCGACCCGAGTGCTGCCGATCCAGAAGATCGCCGAGATCCTGCAACGCCTCGTCTCCGAGGAGATCTCTGTGCGCAACCTGCGTTCGGTGCTGGAGGCACTGATCGAGTGGGGGCAAAAAGAGAAGGATTCAGTGTTGCTGACCGAATACGTGCGGTCGAACCTCAAGCGTCACATCAGCCACAAATTTTCCAGTGGCCAGAACGCCTTGCCGGCCTACCTGCTTGCACCGGGCGTGGAAGACATGCTGCGTAGCGCGATCCGCCAGACCAGTGCCGGCAGTTACCTGGCCCTGGATCCCGCCAATAGCAAGCGGGTGGTCGAGGCGATCCGTCTGACAGTAGGGGACCTGTCACGGAGCACCCACAAGCCTGTGCTGCTGACTTCGATGGACATACGGCGCTACCTGCGCAAGATGATCGAATCGGAGCTGTATGAGCTGCCGGTCCTGAGCTACCAGGAGCTGACGCAAGAGATCAATATCCAGCCGCTGGCCCGGGTCGACCTCTGAGACCGATACGCGGACATCACCCCGGATGCGCTCCAGCATCAGAAGGACCTGAGCTGTCAGAAGTGCCTGAGGGCTTCCTGCGCGTTGTCGGTAACGGCGAACAGGTCCAGAAAGCCGCTCATCTCGAAGACGCCGCGGACCTCCTCGCGCAGGCCGCATAACACCAGCTGCCCCTGCGCTGCGCGCAACTTTTTTCCCGCCACGAGGATGACCCGTAGCCCCGCTGAACTGATGTAGTCCACGTCCGACAAGTCCAGGACCATTCGGGTGCTGCCGGCCTGCAGGCGCTCCAGGACGGAGGCTTCGAAGGCTGGGGAGGTGGCGCTGTCCAGTCGCCCCGAGGGCCGAAGGATGGCGATGTCACTGCCGGGGGTTTCGTAAGTGGAGCTCATGCACTTCTTTCCTAATACTGAAGACTGTAGTGTAATTACTTAGTATGAATCGCGACAGTATGCTGGAGCTGCGTGTCTTGAGCGGTACCCATGCGGGGGCCCGGGCGCTGCTGGCTGCATCGCCTCAAGTCATCGGGAGCGGTGAGAACTGTGCCCTGATCCTGTCCGACGAAGGCGTCCTGGCCCAGCACGCCAGCCTCGAGCATCAAGCGGACGGCAGCACCGTGTTGCGCTGGCTCAACAGTGAAATGTCGCCCTTGATCGTGCGGCCGGGCCAGGGGGCGCAAATGGGCCCGGTTCGGGTGGCGATTGAGCAGATCGACACGCCGTGGCGAGAAGATGTTCCTATCCTGGCGCCGCCCCCGGCGCAGCCCTCGCCTCAGGTGTCCGAGCGCCGAACCGGGCTCAGCCCCAACCAGGTGCTGCTGCGTACTGGGGCGATGCTGGCGGTCCTGGCTCTGCTGGGCTTGGTCTTCTGGGCCGGCCTGACCCTCCTCCAGGAGGCGCCCGACGCCCCGCAAGACATCGCGAGTTCGGCCGGCCCAGCGGCAAGCTCGGACCACGCGCTGGCCCTCGCTATCGCTCGGCTAGGACTGGCCGGCCGTGTACGCATCGACCGCACCGATCCGCAGTCGCCTGCAGTCAGCGTGGGGTTCCTGCCTGAGGAGGACATGCTGGCCTTGGCACAAGAGTTGTCCCGGTTGTCGCCCCGCCCCCGGCTGGTCCGGGCGGATGAGTCCGAGTTGGTGAACGCAGTGACACAAGCGGTCCAGCAGCTGGCGGGGCCGGGTTTACCGGCCACTGCGCGCTACCTCGGAAACGGACGATTCCGCCTGGAGGGGCGCGTGACCGACGAAGTCCATCGCGCCCGTGTGATCGCCCAGCTGGAGCGGGAGTTTCCCTTTGCCGCAGGTTTCGAGTCGAACCTCACAACGCAGGCAGATGGCGCAGCCGCCATGCTCGAGGCGTTACGGCGACAGGGCCTGGGGCGAATCCACGGCGAGTGGACCGAGGGCATGCTGGTCCTGGAGGTCACGCTGGCCCCCGGCGACCAGGTCCGCTGGGAACAAGCGCTGCTGGCGGTAGCAACGCGCCACGATCTGCCCTTCAGGGCGCAGGTGCGATTGCAACCCGGTACGCAGCGCCCGACAGCCGCCGAGCTTCCGTTCACCATCCGAAGTGTTGTCAACAGCCCCCTGCCGCACGTGACCCTTTCTGACGGTCGCAAGCTGATGGCGGGCGGACGGCTGGACGGGTGGCAGCTCCAGGAGATCGGAGCAAGTCACTTGGTACTCGACGGCCCTCAGGGCCAACGAATCACGATGGAGAGATGAAGATGACACCAGCATTGACTGAACTCGAAGAACGCCTGGCGGGGCCCGACGGCGAAGCGGTCCGGATGACTTCGATCGCGGCCATCGCCGCCTTGCAAGCCCGTTGCCGAGCAGAGCCAGGTGACACGCGGCTCGATCCCATCGAGCTGAGTCGGATCAGGATCCTGCGGACGGCCTGCGAAGCCGCATTCAGGACATTGAAAGCTCAACCGCGGTAAACAGTCGCTGCGTCTTGCTCAACCACCCATGGAAAGGAAACTGCCGTGCCCTCCACTAGCTTCAGCCCTCTGTACTCGCTTGAAAAACTCACCCTCGCCGTCAATGCCAGAAAAGGGCCATTGGATACTCAGATCCTCGCCATGGGAACCAACACCGAGCCCATGACACCTGACCAGGCAATGACGTTCAATTACAACGTGTCCAACTACAACCTGATGGCGCAACTGGCCGCCGACGTGCAGAAGAACATCTGGGACACGCTCAGGAGCATCATGAGCAAGACCTGACAGGCGCTCCTGGCAGGGCGCCTGCGCCACCGCCGCGCGGGGACCGCGCGGCGGACCTTGTTTATTGATGAGCAGGTTACCATCCGACCCCTGTGTGCACAGGCGTCGCGATGCCCCCCTCACCTGCCTCAACCCGTCCGTCCTTTCAGGCCGTACAACCCAGCCGGATTTCCGAGTTCGAGGGCTTGGTCCGTGCGCTGACCGCCTGGTGCAATGAGGCGCAGGTACCACCGCAGACCGTAAGCCGACTGGTCCTGGTACTCGACGAGTTGTTTACGAACATCGTGGTCCACGGCTACCGCGAAGACCCCCATGGCGAGATCGTGGTGCAAGCCCAGGTGCGTGACGGGGCGGTGGACGTCACGCTGACCGACCACGCGCCAGCCTTCAATCCCCTGCTCGTGCCGGAGACGGACACCACCCTCTCCCTGGAGGCGCGTCCTCTCGGTGGACTCGGCTTGCTTTTCGTGCGCAACACGTCGGATGAGTTGCGCTACCAGCTGCTCACGGACGCGCCCCAGGCAAAAAACTGGCTGCAGTTCACGCTGAAATTCGGTGCAGGCGGCAACCAACTCCGGGACCACGCGCTCGCCAGACCGCGATAGCGGCAAGGCGCGCTACGCGCTGGCCAGGGTCAGCAGCCCCTCACGTGGCGTCGGAAAGCGAAGCCGTACGCGCAGCTCCTGTTTCAGGCGCCGGTTGACGAGGCGGCGGGACTCCCCCATGAAACTCAGGAGCATGAGGGGCAGTTCGGATTGCGCTGCGTCGCGCCCAATTCTGCGGGGACGCGGTAACCCGTACAAATCGGCGGCGAGTTCGAAGTAATCGCCCATCTTCAATTCGCCGTCATCGCTGGTGTTGTAGGCCCGCTGCGCCCACCCGCGCCACAGGGCTGCAACCGCGGAACGAGCGAGGTCGTCGGCGTGGATGTGGTTGGTATAGACATCGTCCTGCGCCTGCAGCACAGGGGTACCGCGCAAGAGCCTTTCGCGCGGCGTGCCACCGGGTCGATCCGGAGCATAGATGCCAGGCACCCGCAATACGTTGATCCGGGTGCCATGGGTACGGCCGAAGTGCCGCACCAGCGCTTCGGCATCGGCCCGGCGCTGCGCGCGCGGGGTGGACGGTGCAATGGGTCTCGATTCCGCAACCTGCGCACCCGCGCAATCGCCGTACACGCCACTGGTCGAGGCATAGGTGAAAGACTTCGGGAGACTGCGCCGTCCCAAGGCGCGGAGCAGGGCCTGGGTACGCAGGTCTCGCCACCACTGGGGCTGATTCTCGGCGGAGGACGGCGGCGCCAGGTGGACGATGCGTGTGGCCAAGCCCGCCAACCGGGCGAGGCTGGCCGGGTGATCCAGGTCACCCGCCAGGGGCGTGATACCGCGACTGCGCAAGAGGGGCGCACGCTCGGGGCTGGAGGTCAGCGCCAGCAGCCGGACCTGCGCGCCCTGCATGCGGGCCACGCGCAGGCCGATATCGCCGCAACCGACGATCAGGAGACGCTCGCGGCGAAAGCGCGCGGGCAAGGCGCCGAGGGGACTCTGGTTTGAGGGCAAAATCGCAAGCTTTGGCTATGTAAGCACCCAAGGATACTCAAGATGACGAGCGCCACGGCCCCGGCAGGCCCTTTCCAAGTGACCGTGCAACCGAGCGGCCGCAGCTTCAGCGTCGAGGCGGGCGAAACCGTGCTGGCGGCGGCTATCCGCCAAGGGGTGGGTCTGCCCTATGGCTGCAAAGACGGCGCCTGCGGCTCGTGCAAGTGCCGCAAGCTCGAAGGAGAGGTCGCCCACGGCCCACATCAGAGCAAGGCGCTGAGCGTCGACGAAGAGGCGGCAGGCTATGTCCTGACCTGCAGCGCCAACGCGCAATCGAATCTGGTGCTGGAATCGCGCCAGGTCACCGACGAGGGCGCCTTCCCGGTGCGCAAGATGCCCGTACGCGTGCAAGCCCTGCAAAAGCTTTCGCACGACGTCATGCTGGTGCGCCTGCAGCTGCCTGCGAACGACACCGTGCGCTATCACGCCGGCCAGTACGTGGAGTTCATCCTGCGTGATGGTGCACGCCGCAGCTACTCGATGGCCAACGCCGCCCACCTGCTAGTGCGAACCGAGGACGGTGTCACGCAGGGACCAACGATCGACCTGCATATCCGCCACATGCCAGGCGGCAAGTTCACCGACCATGTGTTCTTGAATATGAAGGACAAGGAGATCCTTCGGATCGAAGGCCCCTTCGGCAGCTTCTTTCTGCGCGAGGACAGCACCAAACCCCTCGTGTTCCTGGCCTCCGGCACCGGCTTCGCGCCGATCAAGGCCATTCTCGAACACATGCAGTTCAAAGGCATCACGCGGCCCGCGGTACTGTATTGGGGCGGGCGACGTCCCGCCGACCTGTACCTGGACGACTGGGTGCGCGCGCAGTGCGCACAAATGCCAAACCTGCGCTACGTGCCCGTCGTGTCCGACGCCCTGCCCGAGGACAACTGGACCGGCCGCACCGGCTACGTGCACCGCGCCGTTCTAGAGGATCAGCCTGACCTGTCGGGCCACCAGGTCTATGCCTGCGGCGCGCCAGTGGTCGTCGAATCTGCACAGCGCGATTACACGAGTCAGGCCGGCCTGCCTTCTGAAGAATTCTTCGCCGACTCGTTCACCAGCGAAGCCGACAAGCACGGCGCCTGACCATCCCATTCGCAGTACCGCAAAGAACCCATGAACGCCATTCCACGCCGCCCCCTCCTTGCCCTCGCGCTCGCCTTGGCTGCCGCAGCCGCCAGCCCGCTGGCCTTCGGCCAGGCCCGACCGATCCGACTGATCGTGCCTTATGGCGCGGGCGGGCCGATCGACGTGACTGCGCGCCTGCTGGCCGAGCGCGTGAAGGACACGCTGGGTACGGTGATCATCGAGAACCGTCCAGGTGGCGGCGGGAATATCGGCGCCGATGCGGTCGCCAAGGCCGCACCCGACGGCCTGACCATCGGCATTTCCGCAGTGGCCACGCACGCGATCAACCCTTGGCTGTTCTCGAAGATGCCCTACGACGCAGGCAAGGACTTCGCGGCGATCACCCAGATGGTGCGGGTACCCAACGTACTGGTCATGAACGCAGACACCGCCGCGCGTCTGAAGATCAACACCCTGGCCGACCTGATCGCGTATGCCAAGGCGAATCCGGCCAAGCTCAATTACGGCAGCGGCGGCAACGGCAGTGCCGGCCACCTGGCCGGTGAGATGTTCAAGCGCGATGCGGGTATCTTCGCGGTGCACATTCCGTACAACGGCGGCAACCCCGCGCAGTTGGCCCTGTTGTCTGGCCAGGTGGACTTCAACTTCGACAACCTGGCCACCGCCGCGCCCAACATCCGGGCTGGCAAACTCAAGGCCCTGGGCGTGACCACGCTGCAACGCTCGGCCAGCCTGCCCGAGGTGCCGCCGATCGCCGAGACCCTGCGCGGTTTCTCGATCGATACCTGGTGGGGGCTGGTCGCGCCCGCAGGTACACCGCGCGAGACGCTGCAGCGCCTGAACCAGGCCTTTGTCACCGCCTTGCAGTCGCCAGAAGCCAGGGCGCGCTTCGCGCAGCTCATGGCTGACCCTGTCCCCACCACGCCAGACGAATTCAGCGCGTTCATGCGCGCGGAACTGGCCAAGTACGAGCGCGTGGTCAAGGCCTCGGGCGCCAAGGTCGACTGACCTGGCCCCCGTCGGGCGCTGAAAAAACGCCCGAGCGGCGTCCTACGGCCGCTCTAAGCGTTTTCCGACAGGTCCTGTGTGGGTCGTTTCCTAGAGTGAATCTCCAGCGAAACACCAACAAGGCCCCGTCATGCACCGATCCTCTTTCCCCTTCCCCTCCCTCTTCACGCACCCGGGTGCACGCCTGGCGGCCCTGGCGTGCACGCTGACACTGGCCATCCCGACTTACGCTCAAGGCGTGGCCGACACCGTGCCTGCCGATACCAGTACCTCGGGCGCCGCCAGCGGTACACAGACGTCCACCTCCTCGTGGTGGGCGCCAGGCAGCGGCCGTTCGGCCATCGGTCTGAACGTGGGACGCTCGAACTTCCAGGCGCCCTGTGGCAGCGTGTACGCCTGCGACGACACGGATCGCTATTGGACGCTCTACGGCCGCGCCATGGCCAACGACATGTGGGGCAGCGAGATCGCATTCGTGGACATGGGCAGCATGGAGCGCGGTGGTGGTACGACACGCGCTCGCGGCGTCAACCTCAGCCTCGTCGGCAAGGTGCCGATCGCCCAGAACTTCGGCGTGTTCGGCAAGGTGGGAGCGATGTATGGCCGCACACGCACGTCCACGGCAGCGGGTTCGGACATCGCCGGCGGTAACGAGCACGGCTTCGGTCTGACGCTCGGCGCGGGTCTGAGCTGGGATTTTTCGCCCCGAGTGTCGGCCGTCTTGGAATGGGACCGCTACAACTTCCGCTTCCAGGGCGGGCGCGACCCGGTGAATACGGCGAGTGTGGGCCTGCAGTATCGCTATTGAGTGGAGCTGATCATTCGCCCAGGTACGCGGCGCGCACCTGGGGGTCGTCCAGCATCTTGCGGGCCTCACCCGAGAGGGTGATGAGGCCCGATTCCATGACGTAGCCGCGGTCGGCGATCTGCAACGCACGGCTTGCGTTCTGTTCGACCAACAAGATGGTGACGCCCTGCGCGTACACCTCGCGGACGACCTCGAAGATCTTGTCGACCATGATGGGCGACAGACCCATGGAGGGTTCATCGAGCAGCAGCACGCGCGGGCGACTCATGAGGGCACGACCCATGGCCAGCATCTGCTGTTCGCCACCCGAGAGCGTACCGGCCAGCTGGTCGTGCCGCTCCTTCAGGCGAGGGAACGTCGCGAAGACCTTCTCCATGTCCTGCGCAATACCCGACGAGTCGCTGCGGATGTAAGCCCCCATCTGCAGGTTCTCGGTGATCGTCATGCGGGTGAACACACCGCGCCCCTCGGGCACCATGGCCAGGCCCTTTTTCACCAGGTCCCAGGCACCCTGGCCGCGGATGCTCTGTCCCAAGTACTCGATATCGCCACCGGCCAGGGGCAGCGTACCGGTGATCGCCTTCATGGTGGTGGTCTTGCCGGCGCCGTTGGAGCCGATCAGGGAAACGAGTTCTCCCTCGCGGACTTCGAAGTCCACCCCCTTGACTGCCTCGATACCCCCATAGGAGACCTTCAGTCCCTGAACCTTGAGCAGAACGTCGGCCATGTCAGTTCTCCTCCTGCGCGGTAGCGGGCCCGCTGGCATGGCCCTGGCCCAGGTAGGCCTCGATCACTTTCTCATTGCGCTGCACCTGCGCTGGCGTGCCTTCGGCGATCTGCTTGCCGTAGTCCAGCACGGTGACACGGTCGCACAGCCCCATCACCAGCTTCACGTCGTGTTCGATCAACAGGATGGTGCGGCTGTCCTTGCGGATGCGGTCGATCAGTTCGCGCAGTTGCACCTTCTCGGTGGCGTTCATGCCGGCGGCGGGTTCGTCCAGTGCGATCAGCTGCGGGTCGGTGGCCAGGGCCCGCGCGATCTCCAGGCGGCGCTGATCGCCATAGGACAGCGTGCGCGCCTTGAAGTCGGCGTAGCGGCCGATGCCGACGTAATCGAGCAGCTCCTGGGCACGGGCGGCGATGGCGGCCTCTTCGTCGCGAAAGCGGCGGGTGCGAAGGATCGCGCCCAGCAGGCCGGATTCGGTACGGATGTGGCGGCCGACCATGACGTTTTCCAGGGCGGTCATGTCGGCAAAAAGACGGATGTTCTGGAAGGTCCGCGCGATGCCGGCCCGCGCCACCTCGTGGACGGCGGTGGGCTGGTAGGGCTTGCCCGCGAGCTCGAAGCTGCCGGTATCGGGCGTGTACAGACCGGTGATGACGTTGAAAAAGGTGGTCTTGCCCGCGCCGTTCGGGCCGATCAGGCCATAGACCTGACCGCGCTCAATGGTCAGGCCCACATCGGAGAGTGCCTGCAAGCCGCCAAAGCGCTTGGAGATGCCGGCCACGCGAAGTACGGTGTCTGCCATGGTGCGGGCCTCAGAGCGACTGGGTGAGCGACTTGCCGTGCTCGGGCGTGGGCCACAGCCCGCGAGGTCGCATCAGCATGATGATGATCATGGCCAGCGCGATCAGCAGCTGGCGCAGGATGGCAGCATCCAGGCGGCCGCCGGTCATGGCCTGCAGGTCCAGGAGACCCGAGACCCAGCGCAGGACCTCGGGCAAGGCCGCCAGCAAGACGGCCCCCAGGATGACGCCCGGTAGGTGGCCGATGCCCCCGAGCACCACCATCGCCACGATCATCACGGACTCCATGAGGCTGAAGGATTCGGGGGAGATGAAGCCCTGGAAGGCGGCGAACATCGAGCCCGAAACACCGCCGAAGGTGGCGCCCATGCCGAAAGCGAGCAGCTTCATGTTGCGGGTGTTGATGCCCATGGCCTTGGCGGCGATCTCGTCCTCACGGATCGCCATCCAGGCGCGGCCGATGCGCGAGAGCTCCAGCCGGTGGCAGATGATGACGCTCACCACCACGAGGAACAGGAACAGGTAGTAGTACAGGGTGACCGAGGACAGGGTGTAGCTACCGATCTCCAAGGGCCGCGCCAGTGGGATACCGAAGACAGTCGCGCCGTCGATCTGACCCAGGCCCTTGGGGCCGTTGGTGATGTTGACCGGGTGGTCCAGGTTGTTCATGAACACCCGGATGATTTCGCCGAAACCCAGGGTGACGATGGCCAGGTAGTCGCCGCGCAACTTGAGCGTGGGCGCCCCCAGAAGAATGCCGAAGATACCCGCCAGCATGGCCGACAGCGGAATCACGATCCAGATCGGTGTGTGCAGCCCATTCGGGAAGGCTTGCGCGATCCACTCGAAGGTTTCGGCCAGGTGCGGCGACGCCATCAGGCCATAGAGGTAGGCCCCAATGGCGAAGAAGGCGACGAAGCCCAGATCCAGCAGGCCGGCGAAGCCCACGACGATGTTCAGGCCCAGAGCCAGCAGCACATAGAGCAGGGCCACGTCGGCGATACGCACCCAGAAGTTGCCCATGGACTGCAGGACCAGCGGCAGCACCAGCAGCAGCAGGGCCGCCAGGACCAACGCGCGCTTGTTCTTGAAATCGAGCATGGTGTTCGCTCCTTGCCTCAAGCGCGGTCGGCGACGCGCTCACCGAGCAGGCCCGAAGGCCGCAGGGTCAGGACCACGATCAGGACGACGAACGCGAAGATATCGGTGTAGTGGCTGCCCAGGACACCGCCCGTGAGGTCGCCGATATAGCCGGAGCCGATCGATTCGATCAGCCCCAGGAGCACGCCGCCCACCACCGCCCCGGCCAGGTTGCCGATGCCACCGAAGACCGCCGCGGTGAAGGCCTTGAGCCCTGGCAGGAAACCCATGGTGTGCTGCACAGTGCCGTAGTTGGAGGCGTACATGACACCCGCGATGGTGGCCAGCACCGCGCCGATGATGAAGGTGGCCGAGATGACGATGTCGGGCTTGACGCCCATGAGTGCCGCGACCCGGGGATTTTCGGCGGTAGCGCGCATGGCGCGGCCCAGGCGGGTGTAGTTCACGAGGTACATCAACACCGCCAGCGAGATGGCCGTGACGGCCAGGATCATGATCTGTGTGGGTGTGATGACGGCGCCACCGATGTCGATGGGCGCGGTCGGAAGCAGCGCGGGAAAGGCCTTGTGATTGGGCTTGAAGATGATCATCGCCAGCGTCTGCAGCAGGATGGACATGCCGATGGCGGTAATCAGGGGGGCGAGCTTGGGGCTGTTGCGAAGCGGTCGGTAGGCGATCTTCTCGATGGCGTAATTGATGGACGCGGTCACGACGCAGGCAATCACGAGGGCCACGATCAGGAGCACCCAGCCCGGCACGCCCGGCATCGCTTCCTGGGCGGTGACGATGATCGCCCAGCTCGTGAGCGCCCCGATCATCAGGACTTCGCCATGGGCGAAGTTGATCAGGTTGATGATGCCGTAGACCATGGTGTAGCCCAGGGCGACCAGGGCATACATGCTGCCCAGGACCAGGCCGTTGATGATCTGCTGCAGCAGGATATCCATATCGAGTTGTCTCCGTTGCGCGCCGCCAGCGATCGAGCAAGAAGCCCGCCAGGGGAGGGCTTTTTCCAAGCGTCGCGGATTGTAGCGAGAGGCTCCGCCGCGAGCAGCGCGGGGTTTTCCCTTCAAAGCCTCCTCAGGGATAGGAAATCAGTGGCCTTCGCGCGAGGCGGCATCGTCCAGGGTGCGCAACTGGCGAAGCTTTTCGGCAATGCGGATTTCCAGGCCCCGTTCGACTGGCCGGTAAAAGCGAGCGGGGGGCATGTCCTGCGGGAAATAGTTCTCACCCGCGGCATAGCCCCCTTCCTCGTCGTGGGCGTAGCGATAGCCCTTGCCGTAGTCGAGGTCCTTCATCAGGCGCGTCGGTGCATTGCGAAGGTGCATGGGCACCGGTCGAGTGCCATCGCGCTGCACGAAGGCGCGCATCTCCTTGTAGGCGGCATAGACCGCATTGGACTTGGCCGCCACCGCGAGGTAGACCACGCATTCGGCCAGGGCCAGCTCGCCCTCGGGCGAACCCAGGCGCTCGTAGGTCTCGGCGGCGTCCAGGGCCAGGCGCAGGGCGCGCGGGTCCGCCAGACCGATGTCCTCGGCGGCCATGCGAACCAGACGGCGCGCCAGGTAGCGCGGGTCGGCACCGCCATCAAGAATGCGCACGAACCAGTACAGGGCGGCGTCGGGATCGGAGCCGCGCACGCTTTTATGCAGGGCGCTGATGGTGTCGTAGAACTGCTCGCCCCCCTTGTCGAAGCGGCGCATGCGCTCGCCCAGGACTTTGAGCAGCCAGTCGTCGGTGATTTCCGGCAGGCGCTGCGCACGCGCTGTGACGGCCAGCGTCTCCAGCGTATTGAGCAGGCGGCGCGCGTCACCGTCGGCGTAGGCGATCAGCCGCTCCAGAGCCGCCGCCGACAGGGGAGGTACCGCGCCCAGCGCCTGGGCGCGCGCGACCAGCTGCCCGAGGTCGGCTTCACCCAGGGGCTGCAGCACATAGACCGCGGCACGCGAAAGCAAAGCGGAATTGACCTCGAAGGACGGGTTCTCGGTGGTGGCACCGATGAAAGTGAAGAGGCCCGATTCGACGTGCGGCAGGAAGGCGTCCTGCTGGCTCTTGTTGAAGCGGTGCACCTCGTCGACGAACACGATGGTGCGCTGGGGCGTGAGGCCGGTTTGCGCCAGGCGCGCCTGTTCGACCGCTTCGCGGATGTCCTTCACGCCCCCGAGCACCGCGCTGATGGTGATGAACTGCGCGTCGAAGGCCTGCGCCATGAGGCGGGCGATGGTGGTCTTGCCCACGCCCGGCGGCCCCCAGAGGATGCAGCTGTGAGGCTGCCCGGACTCGAAGGCGATGCGCAGGGGCATCCCCTCTCCCAACAGGTGCTGTTGGCCGATCACGTCGGCCAGGGTGGCCGGTCGCAGCTGTTCGGCCAGGGGCGAGTGCAGGTTGGCTTGCGGGGACGTCACACGGCTAGTGTAGGCGGGCGGCTTGCGAGCATGGGTCCCGGCAACAAGGCGCGGCTCCGATCAGGGGCGCAGCACGTCGGCGCCCGGCGGCGGCCTGAACTGGAAGGTCTCGGGCGGCAGCGTGATGTTGGTCTCCATGCGGCCAAAGCGAAGGAGCGAGAGCTGCCCCAAGCTGTCTTGAATCTCGAGTGCCGCGAGTTCTCCCCCGCGAAAACCCACACGCATCCCGCGCAGCACGCCGTCGCGAGCCCGAGGCGTCGCCTGCACCCATTGAAGGCCATCGCGGTCTGGCGCGGCGGACAGCTCGAATTCCTGGCGCAGGGCCGTGAGGTCGGGGGCACCGGCGATCAGAACCGCCGGCGTGGTACCCAGGGCCTGGGCCTGGCGGCGCGCGGTGACCTGGTTCAGGTCGGGGTCATGCAGCCACAGGGTCTGACCGTCGGCCACGAGGGTCTGGGCAAAGGGCTTGCGGTAGGTAAAGCGGAACCGGTTGGGGCGCTGGAACTCGAAGCTGCCCGAGGACTGCCTGCTGCGTGACGCCTGGCCTTCGCGCGCCGGGGCAGTGACCACCTGAGTGAAGTCGGCGCGGCCAGTCCGGGTCGTGCGCAGAAAATTCTCCAGGGCCTGCAGGCCATCGTCCTGCGCAGCGGCCTGCAGGGACAGCGCCAGGAGTACCCCGGCGAGCAGAATCTGGCGGCGGCGTGTGGGGGTCGTCATAGTCGGTGTGAAGAGACGCAGGTCCGCGCGGCCAGAGCGCGTCGGGCTCATTCCGCCGCGCGCTGCGGCACCAGGATGTCCCGCTGGCCCGCACCGTTCATGGCGCTGACCAGGCCCGCCTTTTCCATGTCCTCCACGAGGCGCGCGGCGCGGTTGTAGCCGATCTTCAGGTGTCGCTGCACCAGGGAGATACTGGCCTTGCGGTTCTTCAGGACCACTTCGACCGCCTGGTCGTACATCGGGTCTTTCTCGCCGCTCTCACCTGCACCGCCGCCGCCGGACGCGCTGTCGTCGTCAAGCGTGCCGCCTTCGAGCACGCCCTCAATGTAGTCGGGATCGCCTCCCTGCTCCTTGAGGTAGGCGACGACGCGGTGGACCTCATCGTCACTGACGAAGGCGCCGTGCACCCGCATCGGCAGGCCGGTGCCACTGGCCATGTACAGCATGTCGCCCATGCCCAGGAGGCTCTCGGCCCCCATCTGGTCCAGGATGGTGCGGCTGTCGATCTTGCTGGAGACCTGGAAGGCGATACGGGTGGGAATGTTGGCCTTGATCAAGCCGGTGATCACATCCACGCTGGGGCGCTGGGTGGCCAGGATCAGATGGATGCCGGCGGCCCGCGCCTTCTGCGCCAGGCGGGCAATGAGTTCTTCGACCTTCTTGCCAACGACCATCATCAGGTCGGCCAGCTCGTCGATCACCACTACGATGTGCGGCAGGCGCGTGAGCGGCTCCGGGCTGTCGGGCGTGAGACTGAAGGGGTTGTCGATGAATTTTTCCTTGGCTGCCGCCTCATCGATCTTGCTGTTGTAACCCGCGAGGTTGCGCACACCCAGCTTGGACATCAACTTGTAGCGGCGCTCCATTTCGGCCACGCACCAGTTCAGGCCGTGGGCCGCCTGGCGCATGTCGGTGACCACCGGCGCGAGCAGGTGCGGGATGCCTTCGTAGACCGACATCTCCAGCATCTTGGGGTCGATCATCAAGAGGCGTACGTCGCGGGCCTCGGCCTTGTACAGGAGCGAGAGGATCATGGCGTTGATCCCCACCGATTTGCCCGAGCCGGTGGTGCCGGCCACCAGCACGTGCGGCATCTTGGCCAGGTCGGCCACCACGGGGTTGCCGATGATGTCCTTGCCCAGGCCCATGGTGAGAAGCGACTTGGCTTCGTTGTACACCTGCGAGCCCAGGATCTCGGACAGGCGGATGGACTGGCGCTTGGCGTTGGGCAGCTCCAGCGCCATGTAGTTCTTGCCGGGGATGGTCTCGATCACGCGGATGGACACCAGCGAGAGCGAGCGCGCCAGGTCCTTGGCGAGGTTGACGATCTGCGAGCCCTTCACGCCGGTAGCCGGCTCGATCTCGTAGCGGGTGATGACGGGGCCGGGTTGGGCCAGCACCACGCGCACCTCGACGCCGAAGTCCTTGAGCTTTTTCTCGATCAGACGAGAGGTCATCTCCAGCGTTTCAGAGGAGACCGTCTCCTGGCGCTGGGCCGCCGCGTCAAGCAGATCCACCTGCGGCAAGGCGCTATCAGGCAGCTCGTTGAACAGGGGCTTCTGGCGCTCCTTGGCCACGCGCTCGCTCTTGGGAACATCCACGAGGACGGGCTCGATCAGCACCGGCGCAGCGTCGTGCAATTCCTGGATCTCGGTGCGTTCTTCCAGCACGATCTCTTCGCGCTCGCGGGCCGCCTGCTGGCCCAGGGCCAGGTCCTCGGCCATCTCGCGTCGCTCGCGCCGGGAGGCGATGAAGCCGTCGATGCGCGCACCGAGACGTTCGGCCACCTGGCCCCAGGAGAAGCGAAAGACCATGGCCATGGCGGCGACGACGATGGCAATGGCCACGAGACCCGAGCCGGTGAAGCCCAGCCACTTGACCGCGACTGGACCGACCAGGTAGCCCAGGGCGCCGCCCGCATGGTCAGGCAGGCGCGGCTCGAAGCGATACAGGCGGGACCATTCAAGAGCAGCGCTGGCCGACAGCAGCAGGCCCAGGCCCACCCAGAACACCAGCCGCTGGCGCAGCGCGGGACGGGCCGGCGTCGCGATGGACTCGGCCTGCAACCATTGGGCCAGAGCGGAAAACCAGACACGGATGCCGGCGGCAACGCACCACCAGACGGTAAACCCCATGAGGAAATAGCTGGCATCGGCCACCACCGCGCCCAGCCGCCCTCCCCAGTTGCGGGTGGGTCCACCGGTGCCGGAAGTAGAAAACGCCGCATCCTGTGCCGAGTGGGTGAACAGGGCCAGGCACCAGAACACCAGGGCCAGAAAACCCAGCACCAGGGCGATCTCCTGGGCGAAGCGGCGCACGCCCGAGGGCGGCTGCGGACGGCTGGCGGTGTCGGTCGGGTTGTGCAGCGTGTGGAGGGAGTAGGACATCGGGGGGACAGCGTGTCGGACCGCCTAGCGTAGCGCAGTTAGCTCAGGGCGCCGAGGTGTTCCTTGATCAGCATGGATCCGTCCTCGCGCGTTTCCACCAAACCGCGCTCTTCGAGGTCCTTCATGACCCGGCTGACCATTTCGCGCGAGGCCCCGACCATCTTGGCGATGTCCTGCCGGGAAATGCGTTCGCGCACGGCCAGTTGGCCGTCCCGGTCGGGCTGGGCGAACTCGAGCAAGGCGCGGGCAACGCGGCCATAGACATCCATCAGGGCCAGGGATTCGATCTTGCGGTCCGCCTGGCGCAGCCGCTGGACCAGCCCTTTCATGATGGCGTAGGCCATGGAGCTGTTTTCGGGCAGGCAGCGCGCAAACTCGGCGCGACCCAGAGCCAGCATATCGGTCTGGACCTCGGCCCGGACCGTGGCCGAGTGCGCCAGGTTATCGATCAGGCTCATTTCGCCCACGTAATCGCCAGGCTGCAGGGTGGCCAGGATGACCTCTCGGCCCCGGCGGTCGGCGCTGATCACCCGGGCCCGGCCGGTGAGGAGGATGAACAGGCTGTTGGACTTGTGTCCCTGTTCGACGATGGCCTCGCCTCGCTTGAATCGCCGCTTGACCACGGCATCGGCCACTGCTTCAGCCTGAGCGGACGTGAGCAGTGCGAACAGGGGTACCCGGCGAATCAGCTCCAGGTTGGAAAGCATGGACATTTCGTTCCTTCCAGGCGGGGCTCAAGCCGGGCCGATCGCGGGCGACACCATCGCTTCTTACAATCGCGGCGATCAACACAAGCCTGTGCCACCGAGGCCGATCAAGGTGATACTTGGCTGATTAGCCCCGAAATGTACACCGCGCAGCCCAGATGCCGCGCAAGTTTTACCAACATGAGCTCAAACCATTCAAAAGTTCTCATCCTCGGTTCCGGCCCGGCCGGTTACACCGCAGCCATTTACGCGGCCCGTGCCAACCTCCAGCCCTTGCTGATCACGGGCATCGCGCAGGGTGGGCAGCTAATGACCACCACAGAGGTCGACAACTGGCCTGCTGACGTGCACGGCGTGCAGGGCCCGGAGCTGATGCAGCGCTTCTTGGAGCACGCCGAGCGCTTCAAGACCCAGATGGTGTTCGATCACATCAACCGGGTGGATTTCAGCCAGCGGCCGTTCACCCTCACCGGCGACAGCGGCACCTACACGGCCGACGCAGTGATCCTGGCCACCGGCGCCTCGGCCCGTTACCTGGGCCTGCCCTCGGAAGAAGCCTTCATGGGCAAGGGCGTGAGCGCCTGCGCCACCTGCGACGGCTTTTTCTACCGCGACCAGGTCTGCTGCGTGATCGGTGGCGGCAACACTGCGGTGGAAGAGGCGCTGTACCTGTCCAACATCGCCAGCAAGGTCTACCTGGTCCACCGTCGTGACAAGTTCAAGGCCGAGCCCATTTTGGTGGACAAGGTGATGGAGAAGGTCGCCGCCGGCAAGATCGAGCTGAAACTGTTCAAGACGCTGGACGAGGTGCTGGGCGACAACTCCGGCGTGACCGGCGTGCGCCTGAAAGACACGAAGACCGGTGCGACCGAGGACCTGACGCTCAAGGGCTGCTTCATCGCCATCGGCCATTCGCCCAACACCGACATCTTTCAGGGCCAGCTCGAGATGAAGGATGGCTATATCGTCACCCGCTCGGGCAACAATGGCTTTGCCACCATGACCAGCGTGCCGGGGGTGTTCGCCGCCGGCGACGTCCAGGACCACGTCTACCGCCAGGCCATCACCAGCGCCGGCACGGGCTGCATGGCGGCCCTGGATGCCCAGCGCTTCCTCGAGCAAGGGGAATAAGGGGTCCTACCCGCCCCCCGCAAGGGGCTGGCAGGCCTTGCGGCCTATTTCGCCTATAATGGAAGGCTTTGCTGAGCCTGCCCCGGCTGGAGCAGCAATCTAAAGCAGCGATCGACGGCAAGGGCCCGATCAAAAGCAGCAAATGGGTTACCGCCACCCGACTGGCGAGGTGAGGCGAGAGCGAGGCAGGAACGAGCGGTCAAACCGCGGGTCCTGCCGGCAGTGATCGCCGTTTCAATGGAGTGCGTCATGGCACGCGTCTGCGAAGTCACGGGCAAGGCCCCGATGGTCGGGAACAATGTTTCCCACGCCAACAACAAAACCAAGCGCCGGTTCCTGCCGAACCTGCAACACCGCCGTTTCTGGGTCGAGAGCGAGAACCGCTGGGTGCGCCTGCGTGTCTCGAGCGCCGCGCTGCGCCTGATCG
>JACCDL010366427.1_pt1 | contig 42520 bp, 9 predicted proteins | sample 7441931 | NCBI WGS metagenome assembly JACCDL01 (sample SAMN15323437, study PRJNA562643) | freshwater metagenome | isolation source: river surface water | place: USA:Blue River Watershed | collected 2017-08-16
GGCCGATCATCAGCGCCGAGATCGGGATGTAGGCGCTTGAGAGGGCTTTGGCGCACACCAGCAAGTCGGGTTGCAGCTTCATGGTGGTCGAGCCAAACATCTCGCCTGTGCGACCAAAGGCCGTCACGACCTCGTCGCAGACCAGCAGGATGTCGTGCTGCTTCAGCAGGGCTTGCAAGCGCTCGTAATAGCGTGCTGGGGGCACCACGATGCCGCCAGCGCCCATCACGGGCTCGACAAAGAAGGCGGCGATGGTGTGCGCACCCTGCGCTTCGATCAGGCGCTCAATGTCGGCAATCAGTCGGTCGCTGAAGGCCTCCTCGCTCTCACCGGGCTGTGCATGGCGGGCGTGATGCGGCGTGGTCACATGATGAAAGCCGGGCAGGGGCAGGTTGAAGCGCTCGTGCGCGTACTTCACGCCCGACAGGCTGGCCGAGGCAATGGTGTTGCCGTGGTAGGCCAATTGATGCGCAATGAACTGGCGCTTTTGCGGCTGGCCCATCGCGTTCCAGTAGTACCAACTCAGGCGCGCCGCACAGTCGTTGGCTTCGGAGCCGGTGCTGGCGAACCAAATCCTGGACATCGGCGCCGGCGCAATCGACAGCAGCTTTTCAGCCAGGGCAATCACCGGCGGGTGGCTTTTGTGGTTGGTCAGCGGGTAATAGGCCAGTTGCTTCATCTGGCGGTGCGCCACATCGGCCAGGCGTTCGTTGCCATAGCCCAGCGCAATGCACCACAAGCCCGACATGGCTTCAAGGTACTCCCGGCCCTCGATGTCGCGCACCCACAAGCCATGGCCAGACTCGATCACGCTGGCGCCGCGCACCGCGTGCTCCGATAAATTGGTGAGGCCATGAACCACGGCTTTGGCGTCACGGGCGGGGAGAGAGTTTTTAAGCATGGGGTCAGGTCTTGAGTTTTGCCTATTTTCTGTGGATAACTATAAATGTTGGAGAACCATTTGAGTTATCCACAGAAAATAGGCAAAACTCAAGACCTGACCCCATGCCCTGACCCCGTGCCCCCCTCAAACAACCTTTAGCGGCGAGGTAAACGCGTAGCCCACTTTGTGCACCGTCTCCAGTGGCAGCTCATCGCCTAGGGCATCCCGAATTTTGTTACGCAAGCGCCTGACCAAAATTTCCATGCGCCTAAAGTCATAAGTCTCCGGGTTATGTCCCAGGCTGATGACCAAGTCTTGTCGGGCAATGGCTTGTCCGGGGTGATCCGCCATTTTTTGCAGCAAGACCGCCTCGGAGTGCGTGAGCTTGACCTGAACGCCTGTAGGTGAGTTCAAAGTCCAATTCATTTTGGAGAGGATCCATTGCGGCAGGGTTGGTGCTTGAATTCTGCGCATCAGGTTGCTCACAAGGGATGCCAGTTCTTCCAATTGAATGGGTTTCACCAAGTAAACATCTGCCCCAGAGCGAATGCCCTCGATGCGCTGTTTGCTATCCCCTCGCGCCGTGGTGATGATCACCCCCTTTTGTCGCAACATCTCATTTTGGACAAGCCATTGCAAGCCATCGCCATCTGACAAACCCAAGTCGAGGATGAGCACATCGAACTGGTGTGTTCTGATCCATTGAGACGCGGCACTGAGACTGCTGACGCCATCTGCGGTAAAGCCCTCGATGTTCAGGTAGGTGACCAAGGCTTCTTGTAAGTCGGCCTCGTCTTCAATGACAAGAACGCGCCCGTTAGAAGGGGAAAAAGAATTCATAGATTCGACCCATCTTGTCTGCCAGGATGTGGCAACCAAATGCAAAAAGTGCTGCCTTTTCCCATGGCACTTCTCAGCTCAATTTCGCCTTGGTGCATTTGCACAATTCTGCGCACAAACGCCAGGCCCAAACCGATACCAGCAATCACACTTTCAGGGTCGACTCGGTAGTAGTCATCCAAGATGGCAGCATGATGCTTGCTGTCGATGCCACAGCCTTGGTCGGTGACGGCAATGCCAACCCAACCTGGCTTAGCACGCGTCTCGATGGTCACTGCTTTGCCGTTCTCAGAATATTTGCATGCATTGTCTAGCAGGTTCAAGACAGCCACCTCTAGCAAGCTCTCATCCACCCAGACATCGCCAACCGCTTGCTCGATGCGCAGATTCAATGGATGGCTCGAGTGGTAGATGGCTTGCGCGTCAATCAGCTCACGCAACCAAGCTGCCAGGGGGATATGTTGCGGCGTCATTTCTCGCATCGATTGTTGCAAGCGGTCGCCTTTGAGCCAGGTGTTGAACAGTGACAGCAGGCGTTGTGTGGCACTGGACATGACCTCCAGTCGCTTCTCCAGGTTCAATTGGCCCTTTTCATGCTCCTTGCGCAGCAGCGTGATTTGGCTTTCAACAATGCCCAGGGGGTTGCGAAACTCGTGGGAGATCAAAGCGCCAAAGCGCATGTAGCGTTCCAACAATTGCGTCTCTGTGCTGAGTGCCCTTTCCAGTTGGTCCGTGCGCTTTTGAACCTCCTGCTCCAAGCGAGCCTCAGAATGACGGGCATTTTCCAAAAGATGTTGGTTGGCCATCAAGGCTTCTTTTTGGGCCGCCTCTCGTTCTTGTCGTTCCAAGTGGACGACATCTGCCAAGGCCAGCGAGAGCAGCAGCATCTCCAAAGCGGATGACAGCTGCAAGCTATAGGATGAAAACGTGGTGGTGGGCACCAACTCAAACGCACGCAAAACGGCAATGGCCGCACCACCCCACAAGACCAGCCATGCCAACAAAAAATAGCGCGCGCCTTTGTACCCTTGCCGTATCACGGAAACGCCGGCAACGATGACCAAGGCGCCCGCAGGTACGGTCACGACGAACAAGGGCAGCACAAGCCATTGAATGGGGAAGCTGTGCCAGGGGCTGCTGACCAACCCGATGGCGATCACGCCATAAAAAACAGAACAAACAGCCAATGCCGCTGCGATTTTTGGGGTGTATTTTTTTGCCTGCAAAAACCGATGGGCGAACAACATTGCAAAGCAGCCGGACAGGCACAGGAAAAAAGATTGGGCCAGGCCATCAAACCAACCTTGCCCCGACCAAAGGAACATCTGCCCAAAACCGTTGCCTGACAGCATGCCCATGCCGAAATTCCCCACAAAAAACGTGTAGAGAAAAAAGCGCGCGTCTTTGAGTGAAAGAGACAGAAAGAGGTTGTAGAGCATCAAGGCGATCAAGCCGCCAAAGTAAAGTGCCTGAACGATCAAGGTTCTCTGAACATGCTGAAGAAAGTTGGCTTCTCCCCATGCCGTCAGGGGAACGGTGAGGCTGTGGTCGCTTGTAACCCGCAAGTAGTAATTTTGGGTCTCTGTGCTCACTTCGAGCGGAAAAGCGAAAAAGCGATGAAAAAAAGGGCGCGAGCTTAAGGGGTGCGCCCCTCCTGTACGCACGGGTTTTTGGCCTGGCGCATAAAAGTCGGCGGTCTGCAATTGAAAGTAAGGAATCTCAAGCACCCAAGACCTTGGCGCATGGGCATCTCTTTGCAAGGGGATGCGTACCCAATAAGTGGATCGGGTAAACCCTAGGTTGATTTGGCCGCGCTCGGTAGGCCACGGCGTGAAGCGCTCGGCCCACTCGGGGCTGCTGATCTGCTCAAGGGTCCATTTTCCGTATGGGTCTTCCAGGACGGAGAGGCCGTTCAGCCTTTCATACGCCACTGTGGGGTCACGCAGCACTTCGCAATGTGCCGGTAGCCAAAGCTGTGCTGCCAAGAGGGCCAGCAGCATGAGCAATCGCTTCAAGAAAGACATTCAAATGGAATATGTAGTTAACAACAAATTCTAGAAGAAAGGATGATTAGTATAAATGTCGTTTTTTGACGTATTTTGTCGTTTGTCAGGTCTTTGCCAATTTGACCAATCAAATTAGCATCACTGCCCCAGTTCCAAATCCGGGACTGAAGGTTCGCCAGTTCAGGGCAAAGCAATGGCTGGCCTGCGTGAGCAATTTGCCAGTTTTATCGGAGATTCAACATGTTTGAGCAAGTGGTACCAGTCAACAAAGATCGTCATGCAGGCAAAAAAGTCCGCACCAGCAACGACTTCAGATTCGCCTCCAAGTTTCATGTGGCTTATGTCACGGTCCACGAGTTTGCGCGTGCAGCAGCTATCTACCCCCTGGTGTTTCTGGAGGACAAAGCCAGTGACGAGTTTCGTCCTGTGGCCTTGATGGGCCTGGATGCTGGCGAGAATTTGTTCGTCGACAGCGAGGGGCAATGGACAGGCTCTTACATTCCCGCCATCATTCGCCGCTACCCCTTTGCCTTGACCAAGGCCGCCGAGGCCGATCGTTTCATCGTTTGCGTGGACGAGGCGAGTGACTTGCTGAGCGACACTGAGGGTGCGCCCATGTTTGACGAGCAGGGTAACCCGACCCAGGTGATTGAGAACGTCAAGCGTTACTTGGGTGAGTTGCAGCAAATGGACACCATGACCCATGAGTTTGGCAAGTTCTTGGTTCAAAACAATCTGCTGACGCCGCTGAACATGCGCGTCAATGCTGCCAACCAAGTGCGCAACATCACGGGCTGCTACGTCATCAATGAAGAGCGCCTGAACAATTTCACCGACGCCAAATTTTCAGAAATCCGCCAAAAAGGTTACCTGCCGGCGATTTATGCGCATTTGATTTCGCTGTCGCAAATTGAGCGACTGGCCACCTTGAAAAAACCGGCTAACGCGCCAACAGAGGTAGCCGCCATGGCCGAGGTTGCGGGAACCCCTCGGCGCGCCAAAGAAACCCTGCAATAAGCAATCCCCCGAGCCCCGACGGCTGCTCCTCAAGGAGTGGTCGTCGGGGCTTTCTGATCTTTTGTCTGAAAGATGTTTCTCAAAGGTGTAGGCATGGGCAAACTTCGTTATTCATGGCAGCATCGGTCTCTGACCTTGTGTTGTGTCGTGGCCATGTCGGCGACACCTTTGGCGTGGGGGCAAACCTCGCCCACTGAGCCCAAAGTGCTCAGCCTGAAAGACTTGGTGACGCAAGTCCGAGAGGCCAACAAAGACATTCGCAGCAAGCTTGCTGAAAAAAACATCGCAGCAACCGGCCTGGACCGCGCGGCGGCGGCCTTTCAGCCTATGGCAAGCTTGTCTGCCACCAACGGGCACAACCGGCTTCCAAACACCTATGAAGAGGCCCTGACGCGCGGGCAGGCCTCTTACTACTTGCGAGATGGTCAGGATTACTCAATGGGTGTCAGCCAACTGGTGTCCACAGGGGCCAAGTTAGAGGCCAAAGCTACGTTGTCTCGCTTCATTACCAACATTAACCAAATGGCGGCCAATCGTCCGGATGGCGCCAAAGACAACCGCAGCTTTTGGGGACTCACCGTCACACAGCCTTTGGCCAAGGATGCCGGCACTACAGTGACCATGGCGCGAACAGTTGTGGCTGAGTTGGACCTGGCCGTCGCAGACCACACCCAAGCCGAAACCGAGTCCAGCGTAGTGGCCGAGGCTGTGATGGCCTATTACGACTTGGTACAAGCTCAGCATCGCGTGGCAGCCGCGCAAGAAAAAATTCTTAACGGCCAGCGCTTGCTTAAGGAGGCGCGCGGGTTGTTTCGTCAAGGGCGCCTGCCAGAGACGGATGTCTGGGAAGTTGAAAACTCTTTGTCGCGTTTCCAGGCCGGCTTGAGCGAAGCCGAACAAGGACTGCGCGAGCGTGTCAACCGGCTCAATACCCTGGTCATGAATGCCACAGGTTCGGATGCGAAGGCTTGGCGAGCATCAGATGCCTTGCCCGATGTTTCCAATGGGTTAGCAGGTTGGGATGCCGGGCAAGCATTGCGCTTGGCCTTGAATTCGAGGTCAGATTTTCTCATGCAGAAAAAGGTCTTGGAGCGAGAGGGTGTGCAATTGGTTTATGCCGAAAACCAGTCCTTGCCCCGCATTGACCTGATTGCCAGCTACGGGCGAAATGGCTTGGCTTATGCCGCAAGCACTGCCTTCAGCGGTGCCACCATGAGCGAATACCCTACCTGGACGGTGGGAGTGCAAATGCAAATCCCGTTGGGTGAAAACCGCCAAGGCCGGGCTGACGTTGCTGCCGCCAACTTACGTCGTGAAAATGCGTTGCTCGCGCTCAAAGCGCTGGAAGTTCAGATTGCGAACGACATAGATACCGGCCTGCACATGCGTGCCAGTGCGCTGGAGCGCTGGCAGCAATGGCAAGAAGTGGCGCGACGCGAGCAGCAGCAATTGGACCTTGAGCGCAAGCGCTTTGCCGCAGGGCGCAGCGAGATGCGCGAAATTTTGATGCGTGAAGAAAAATCGGTGAACTCACGCTTGATGGCTTTGGAGCAACAGGTGGCCTTCGCGAAGGCGCAAGTGATTCTGGAGTCGGCCCAAGGCATCTTGTTGAAGCGATGGCATTCATGAGCCCTCAGTCATTCATGCGGCGCTGGGTATTTTTCAGTGGGGTCACCTGGATGACCCTTTTTTCGTCTTTGGGGAGCCTCGCCCAAACCGCGCCCACAGTCACAGCCAGCAGCGCCCCGGGTGTAACGCAGGCCCTGCGTGACGTCAAGCTCAGCATGACCGTGGCTGGTCGCATTGACGGGATGATGGTGCGTGAGGGCAGCCGTGTTCGGCAAGGGCAGTTGCTGATGCATCTGGACCGAACACTGGAAGAGCTCGAGGTCCAGCGCCGACGCCTGTTGGTCGAAGACCGTGCCCGGTTGGACGAACTCAAGCAAAAAGAAAAAACCTTGATCGAGCAGGTGGAGTCGCTTCGCCCTTTATTGCTCACGGGCGGTGTCTCCCGCAAGCAAGTCGAGGATGAAGAGATGGCCTTGGGCGCTGTCGCCGCTGAGCGCAAAGCACTGGAAGCCTCCAAAGAGCGTGAGCGTGTCGAGTTGTCTTTGGCGCAAGAGGCCTATGAACGTCGGCACTTGCGCTCTCCCATGGACGGCACTATCACCAAAGTATTGTTTCGACAGGGCGAGAGCGTTGGGCCCCATGAGGCTGTGGTCTCCGTGGTGGACACCAGTCGCGTGCGTTTCATGGGCACCGTGCCCTCGCGGGCTGGCGTGAAGCTCCAGGTTGGCTCCGTCGTGAAAATAGAGTTGGGGCAAGATTCCCAAGTCCGAGTGCGCTCTGCCAAGGTGGTCTTTGTCTCGCCCATCGCAGACCCTTCCAGCGGCTTGGTTGAAGTGATTGCCGAGTTTGACAACGCCGATGGCTCGGTCCGCCCAGGCATCAGCGGGCGCATGCTGCTCTGAGCTCTTTCATGCAAGCCGAGTCTGAAACCCTCCCCATCGACGCATCCGCCGCGCGGCTGGAGGCGGCTGCAGACTGGGCAGCGTTGAGGGAGTTTTCGGGCCCGGTGCAATCGTTTTGGGAGCAATTCCTCCAGGCCCTTGGCCAGAGCTTGGGCGCACGACGTGTGTTGTTGTTGGTCTCGGGTGTGGGGCAGCCATGGCAGGCCCTTGCGCAATGGCCAGGCGATGCAACGGAGTGGCCAGACGACGCTGATGGCGTATTGAAGTTGGTCGCCAATCTGACCACAGCTCAGCCCGCGCTTGAATCATTTGCGGACGGTGGGCAGGTGTTGGCCCTGCCACTGTTGAAGGCACCTGCAGGACCCAACCAAGTGCTTGCAGTTGTGGCGCTGCACGCTGGTGGATTTGCCGAGCCGGCCGCTGCGCTGCTGGCCTGGGCCCAGGCGCTGGCTCAGATCCCAGCCCAATACGCAGTTCGCTCTGCCACCCAAGTGGCACCTGCCGCAGCAGAACCCCTGGCAGTGCCAAGAGCTGAACAATCCCAGGCCGAAAGGCTGTACCAAATTTTGCGTTTGTCGATACAACTGTCGCGACAAAAACGTTTTTTGCAAATGGCTTACGAGCTTTGCAATTCGTTGGCTGTTCGCTTCGATGCCGACCGTGCGTCTCTAGGCTGGGTGAAGTCGCCGTATGTGAAATTGACGGCCATCAGCCATATCGAGAAGTTTGACCCGCTGTCCACTCTTAGCCGCGCGCTCGAGAGCGCGATGGAGGAAGCTGCAGATCAACCGGGTTGCTTGGTCTACCCGCCTCCAGAGACCTCACGCCAGGTTCACCGGGCGCAAGAGTCTTATGCCCTCATGCAAGGCGTTTCGGCTGTCGCTTGCGTGCCCTTGCGTGACGGCGAGCGCGTTCATGGCGTTCTGTGTCTTGAAAAACGTCTGGGTGTTTGGACTGAGGATGAGTTGTGGGAGTTGCGCCTGATTGCCGAAATTTCCACCCGACCGCTTGCGGGCATGCACGACCGCGATCGTTGGTGGGGCGCGCGCGCTGTGTCCCTGTGGAAATATTGGCTGTCTGAAACGGTCAGCCCACGGCACAGCACTTGGAAGCTGGCTGGCGGCGCCAGCGCCTTGGTGCTGCTGGTCTTGATTTTTTTGCCATGGGCCTACCGAGTAGACGCCACCCTGACCCTGCGCAGCAAAGACTTGTTGTTCATGCCGGCGCCTTTCGATGGCTACCTGCGGCAAGTGCATGTCGAAATTGGGGACAAGGTGACTCAGGGGCAGGTGCTGGTGCAGCTGGACACGCGCGACCTGGTGCTTGAGGAGTCTATGGCGGAAGCTGACGTGCTGCGCTACAGCCGCGAGGCTGAAAAAGCGCAAGCGGCAAGACAACTGGCCGAGATGCAAATCAACCTGGCACGACAGGAGCAATCGGCCTCCCGTTTGGCCTTGGTGCGTCACCAACTGGCCCATGCCAAAGTCACGGCGCCGCACAACGGCGTGGTGGTGGAAGGCGAGTTGAAAAAGAACTTGGGCGCGCCCCTGCGCAAGGGGGATTTGCTGCTCAAGTTGGCGCACACCGAAGACAACTACCTTGAACTGGAAATCGACCAAGTCGACGTGCATGAAGTGCGGGTTGGCTCGCGTGGCGAATTTGCGTTGGTGGGGCGGCCAGACCAGCGTTTTGCCATCGAATTGACGCGGGTCGATCCTGCGTCTACCTTGCGCGAGGGGCGCAACATTTACTTGGCGCGCGCCAAAGTTTTGACGGACATTCCCGCTTGGTGGCGCCCCGGCATGGGGGGAACGGCGCGCATTGACGCCGGCAAGCGCCCCCTTATTTGGGTGATGACGCATCGCACCATCCGATTCTTGCGGGAGTTCTTCTGGCTATGAACATGGACAGCGCCAGCGGCAGAACTTACAGCGATGCTTGGCACCGTGTGGCCGGTGTGCGTGCCTGTTTGCGCAGCAGCGTGCGCGCGCACCGGCAAACTTTCCGTGGTGAGGAATGGGTGGTTTTGCGTGACAGCCTAGGCAGTGAATTTTTTCGAGTCACAGCCGATGCTTATGCATTCTTGAGCCGACTCAGCCAAAGCCGCACGGTAGATGAAGTCTGGAATGACCTGATCGAGGCTGAGCCCGAACTCGCACTCACGCAAGAAGAGGTGGTGCAACTGTTGGGCCAATTGCATTTGTCCAATTTGCTGCAATTCGACCGCGGTGCCGCGGCCGCCAGCTTGTTTGAGCGCCATCGCCAGCGGCGGGGGCGTGAAATCAAAGCCATGTTGCTGGGCTTTTTGTCCATCAAGCTGCCCTTGGTGGATCCCGATCGTTGGTTGGAAAAAGCCATGCCCGCGATCCGTTTGCTGTGGGGCCCTGTGGGGGCCTCGGCCTACGTGGTGCTGATCTTGTGGGGGCTGAAAGCTTTGGTGGATGAGTCCGACCATTTGTTTCAGCAATCGGCTGGGTTGTTGGCGCCTGCGAATTTGGGGCTTTTGTACATTGGTTTGGTGTTGGCCAAGCTGGTTCATGAGTTCGGCCACGCCGCGGCATGCAAGCGCTATGGCGGTGAAGTTCACAAAATGGGCGTGATGTTTCTGATGTTTGCGCCCTTGCCCTACATGGATGCCACTGCCAGTTGGGGGTTCAGAAGCCGTGCACAGCGAATCGCCGTGGGCTTTTCTGGCGTGCTCTCAGAGTTGGCCGTTGCCGCTGTGGCCGCGCTGATTTGGGCGCACACCGCACCAGGGGTTGTCAACGCCTTGGCCTACAACGTCATTTTTGTGGCCAGCGTTTCCACCATGCTGTTCAACCTCAACCCCTTGATGCGGTTTGATGGCTACCACATGCTGGTCGATTTTCTGGATGTGCCCAATTTGTACCAGCGCTCGCGCGATCAATTGAAATACCTGGCGGAGCATTGGGTGTTGGGCCTCAAGTCGGCGCAGCCAGCAGCCCGTACCGCCAATGAAGCCCTCTTGTTGCCCCTGTATGGCGTGGTGAGCTTGGGCTACTGGGTGGCCTTGATGTCGACCATCATTTTCTTCATTGCCGAGCAATACCTGGATCTGGGTGTTGCTTTGGCCTGGATCATGTTTTTCAGTGTGGTGGTTTTGCCGTTATTCAAGTTTGGCCAGTACTTGTTGACCAGCCCGCGACTGCAGCACCAACGCGCACGTGCCTTGGCAACAACCGGTGTGCTGGTGATGCTGAGCCTGGTGTTTTTGGCAGGTGTGCCACTGCCCGACAGGGTTCGGGTCAAGGGCGTCTTGCAAGCGACGCATTCGCGCGAGCTTTACAGCGACAGTGGCGGGGCCGTGGTGGCATTGCTGACCCGTCCTGGCACATGGGTTCAAGCCGGCCAGCCATTGGCGCGTTTGGAAAATCATGAGTTAGCGTTTGAAATTCAATCTACGCAACAGCAACGCGAGCAATTGCTGGCGCAAGAACTGCAGGCGATTTCGACCGCGGTGGCCAACTTCGAGCCTTTGCTGCGACAGCGCGAGGCCATCGAGCAAAAGCTTGCCGAGTTGTTGCGGCAACAAGAGGCGTTGACCTTGTTGGCACCCATTGAAGGCATTTGGAGTGCGAGTGAGCTCGACGCCAGCCATGGCCAGTGGATTGCGCGTGGCGGCTCTCTCGGCACGGTGGTGGATGAGCGGGAGTGGCGCTTTGTGGCGGTGCTGCCCCAGATCAGCACGCATTTGTTTGAGGCTGGCGTGGAGCGCACCGAGATTCGGATTCGGGGTCAGCAGGAATTCAATTTGCTGTCTTCTAAAACCGAGGTGATGCCTTTCGAACAAGGGCAGTTGCCTTCGCCAGCGCTGGGCATGGCTGGGGGTGGAGAAATTGCAGTGCAGTCCTCCGATCCCAAGGGGCTGGCGGCTGCCGAGCCCTTCTTCAGAGTGCATGCGCAGCTGCCACCTGGCGAGACCATGGACACTGATGCGTTGCGGCGCTTGCATGGGCGTGTCGGCACCATGCGCATCACTTTGCCCAATTCGCCGTTGTTGTTTCAGTGGGAGCGAGGCTTGCGCCAGTTCTTGCAGAGGAAGTTCAGGGTATGAGCGCCATGATGCCTTCCATGGCGACTTCGTTGCCGGCGCAGCAAGCTTTGCGGGGTGCGCCGGTGGATAAGCTGCGGGCGCTGGAGAAGTTGCCCGAAGGCCTGGATGCCTGGGTTGACCGCGCGCAGGGCTGGTTTCAACGCCGTACCAGCGCCTCCCAATTTTTGTGGCGCGATGCCTTGCGTTGTGCAGAGCTGTGTGAGCTTGACAGCGCGCTGGACGCCCCGACCTTGCAACAGGCGCTTTTGCTCGCGAAGGAGAACTTGCGCCGAGATCCATTGCATGCCAAAGGCCAACTTCTGGAGGCGTTGGCTTTGGTGGGGCACCTGGCCTTTCTCACCATGGGCATGCGCCCTTACCCCGTTCAGTTCATGGGGGCGCTGGCATTGCACCATGGCTGGCTGGCCGAAATGGCCACCGGCGAAGGCAAGACCTTGACCGTGGCCTTGGCCGCTGTATTGGCCGGTTGGAGCGGCCGTCCCTGCCATGTGATCACCGCCAACGATTACCTGGCAGAGCGCGACGCGCAAACCATGCGCAGTTTCTTTGACGCCTGTGGGGTCAGCCTGGCCGCAGTACATGCCGAAGTGCCAGCAGAAAGCCGACCTGAACGCTATGCCGCTGATGTGGTCTATGTCACGCCGAAAGAACTGCTGGCCGATCACTTGCGTGACCAACTGGCCGCCAACAGCGGCCAAGATGGTGAGTGGCAAGAATTTCGACGTTGGATGGGCCAGCAAGCAGCCCTGCCACAAGCCAAAGGCTTGTTGGTACGCGGCTTGCACACTGCCATCGTGGACGAGGCGGACAGTGTCTTGATTGACGAGGCGGTGACGCCCCTGATACTGTCGGCACGACGGCCCAGTCGGGGCTTGAGCGAAGCGGTGGTTGCCTTGGCCAAGTTGGCCCCCCAACTGGTGGCTGGCGAGGACTACGAGTTGGTCGTACGCACCCGCAGCATCACACTTCAGGCAGGGGCGTTGGCTGCCTTGGCGGCCATCGCGCCCGATTTGCCGCCAGTGTGGCGGCCTGCGCCGCGGCGCGAAGAATTGCTGCGCCAGGCTTTGCAGGTGCATTGTTTTTTTCGCATCGGTCACCAGTACCTGGTGGAGGAAGGCGAGGTGGTTTTGCTCGATGAGTTCACCGGTCGCATGACGCCTGGGCGCACCTTGACCGCTGGCCTTCACCAAGCCATTGAAGCCAAAGAGGGGCTGGAAATCACCGACCCGAATGAGTCGATGAGCCAGATGAGCTTCCAAGCTTTTTTCCGCGGCTTCCGTCGCCTATCAGGGAGTTCTGGAACCGTTTGGGAGGCTGTAGACGAACTCTGGCGTGTCTACCGCTTGCGCGTCGTGCGCGTACCCACACACCGCCCCCGGCAGACCCGTTACCTGCCAGCCCATGTGCTCTTGCATACCCAAGCCAAATGGCAAGCCGTGGCCGATGAGGTCGTGATGTACCAGCGCGCGGGGCGAGCCGTTTTGGTGGGTGTTCGCAGCGTCGAGTCGAGCGAGATTTTGGCCAATTTGTTGACCAAGCAAGGCGTCGACGCAGCCGTCCTGAACGCGGTACACCATGCCCAAGAGGCCAGCATTGTGGCCGTGGCCGGCGCTCCAGGGCGCATCACCATCGCAACCAACATGGCAGGCCGTGGCACCGACATCCGATTGCATGAGGCTGTTGCCCGCGATGGGGGCTTGCACGTCATCGTTGCCGAAGTCAACGACTCGGCGCGCATCGACCGCCAATTGGCAGGCCGTTGTGGCCGCCAAGGTGACCCAGGCAGCGTATCGGTTTACTTGTGCTTGGAAGACAACCTGGCCTTGCGCTATTTGCCGCGTTGGACGCGACACGGATTGAAGCTGCTTTGCGACCGATGGCCCGCCCAGGCCTCCGTCTGGGCCATGCGCGCTTTTGTGTGGGCGCAACGCCGCTCCGAAGGCGATGCGTTCGAGCGCCGCTTCTCGGTCTTGCGCAACGACGACTGGATGACTTCGGCGCTGCCCTTTTCCCACAGGGGGGACGCATGACTGCGGTGCGCCAACTTCAATCCGGGTTGTGGCCAGTTTGGCAGGACGCCGCCCATCAGGCTTTGAGGGCCATGCTGGGCGAGTTGGAAGGCTTGGCCATCACGGGTGGGGAGTCTTCTGTGCGCTTGTCCCCGGGGTTGATGGAGACAGGGCGCTGGGTGGCCGGTTTTTCGCCGGCGAGCGTCGCGACGAATCGCATGATGGGCTTGCCAGGCCGCTTGGGCATGCCCGCCGATGGCGCTGCGCAGTTTCTCGCCCAATGGCGTTCTGCGCGCCAAATTTATTTGTCGGTCGAGCAATCGGCTGAGCAAGTGTGGGCCAAGGTCTATTGGGAGTATCCGTTACCGGCCCCCGACTTGGTTCAACGCAATCCCGAGCAACGTCGGGTTGACTTGCAGATCGGGTCTTGCAAATGGGCCTTTGGTACGACGCCCCATCGCGCGCGCCAAACCCAGTACTGGCGCATGGGCGGCCTGGATGGCCCTGGCACTGTGGCGTTGCTGCGGCAAACACAAGCCATGGATCCTGCGCTTCAAGCGCTTTACAACGGCGTCGCCGATGCCTTGCATCTGGCGTTACAGGCTGAGCCACTTTGGCGTGGGTACCGCTTGTTGCTGGTGCGAGAGACGGACCACGCACGCCACGGCGTGGGGTTGCGTTTTTATGGCAGCGACATGCGCGTGAACACAGCGATGAGGCTACTGGCCCATCTTTTCAAGGACTGGGGCTTTGATCCCAGCCAGCACCCCGACCTGCAGTCTGTGTGGGCGGACCAAGAACTTGGCTGGCTACACGCTGGCTTGGACAACCAATCGCATCCCTATCTGAATGTTTATGGCGCATTGAGCAGCGCCGATGCCCGTGCCGTGCTGATGCCGGTTGGGCAAGCTCGCGACAAGCCGCGAGCGGTTATGCAGGAAAGCTTCCTATGAAAAAAATCAAACGCTGGAATTCCGGATTCATTCGTCATGCTTTTCGCCGAAGCAGAAGCGCGGTTGAGCGTCTGGAGGACCGCATCTTGTTGTCTGCCGAGCCGTTGGTTCAATTCAACCGCGTGGACGGCGAACAGCCGCTGGCGGTTGAGAACATGGAATACGGCGCGCAGAAAAAGGTGGCGGACCCGCTGGACATGGAAACCATCTCCAGCATTGCCAGCTTGATCGACTTGACCAAGCCGCAGGCGCAGCAAAATGCAAAATTCAATTGGACAGGCTCAACCTCGTCCTTGCTGAAATTGAACTCGCAACTCTCCGCCGTTGTGCTGGACTTGGGCGACGGGGACACCCAAGCGATGCTGAGCAATGAAGGCAATGGCATGCTGCGCTTGTCGCGCCTGGGTGGCGACGCGATGTACGACATCGTTTTCGCCAAGCCATCAAGCATCCTAGGCGTGCGAGGGGAAGGGGGCATCGACCGCTTGGTGTTGGACAACGTCGACCTGGGATCGACCAGCTTGTCAGTGGACGTAGAGCAAATCGAGTTGCCCTCCACCAGCGCTGTCACCAGTCAAAGCAATATTTTGCTGATGGCCCGCAACAGTTTTTCGGGCGATCTGGGCCCCGCCATGACGGGCTCTGACGACCTCAACCTGGCCTCTAGCGTGGACGTTGCGGGCTCGCTGCACGTGGCCGGCAATGTCGTGATGGCGGCCGAGGTCTCGGTTGAATTGCAGCAAGAAGTGGCCTTGACGGGTTTCTACACCCTCAACGGCAACACCACCGCCCGTGTGCGCGTGAGTGATGGCGCCCAAATTACTGCCCATTCATTGTCGATGACTGCCACCACGGAGTCACGCTGGGCCATGGCGGCCAACGATGGCTTGATTGGTGGGCGCTTGGCGCTGGACCTTGAGCAAACCACGGAGGCGGTGGTCGAAGGGGGCGTCTCGCTTTCGCTTGCCCCTGAAAACAATGAAGACGGCAGTGTGGGCATGGGCTTGCTGATTGAGGCCGCCGATTGGACCGACGCGGCTGTGACCCTTGACATGGCCGATGGCGAGATCAATGGCTTGGCAAAAAATACCGAGGCCGGCCAAGCGCTGGAGGGGTTCGAGCTGGGCTGGACGCAGATCGACCTCAAGCGCAACACCATCGCCAGCTTGGGCAGCACGGCGCAAGGGCAGGGCCTGGTCACGGTCTTAGGGCAGGGGGAGAGTAGCGCAGGCTTGGTGCAAATCTCTGCCGCCAGCTTTGACGGCCAGGGCGATGAGGATGGCGAAAACGCTGGCATCCAAGGCTCGGTCATGTCCAGCCTGGTAGGTTTGCACATCAGCAACATTGAGCACAACGTTCAAGCTTCTACGGCCAATGCGAGCTTGGACGTGGGCGCGCTTCATCTCTACGCCTTGAACGACACGACCCAAGTTGCGAACGGCAAAATTGCCTTGAACCGCGGCAAGGGTGAGACCGAGGCTTGGATTGACAGCGTTGACGTCGTCAGTGCCGGAGCCGTTAACCTGATTGCCCAAGACTTGGCAACCTACACCGCCAAGAGTGAAGGCTTCTCGGCCGACATTCCCAAGCTCGATACCTTGAAGGTGGGCATTGCCTCCACCAGCAACACAGTGGATCGAAAAGTGTCCGCCTATGTGCTCAGCAGCAATGTCAGTGCCAGCGAGTCCGTGCTGTTGGCCAACAACAGCGGCAGCCTGATCGTCACATTGGAGTCCATGGCGGTGGCAGGAGCCGAGTCTTTGGATGCGGCCCCTGAAGGGGCGGCGAGCGATTCGACCAGCGATGGGTCGGCAGGTGGCAGCTTTCAAATGTCTTTTGGCGGCACGTTTGCGTGGAACCAGCTGACCGGAACAACCCAGGCTTTTGTGCAGGACAGCGCGCTGGAGATCTCCGACGGGGACCTCATGGTGCAAGCCCTCAACAGCGCTGAGCTGAGTGCGCAAAGCAAGGCGGGCACTGCCGTGAACAACAGCTCTGGCGCTGCAGCAGGCGCATCGCTGGCCTTCAACGCCATTGGCTGGGACATGGGCAATATCGCAGCGGCTGGTATCAATAGCGTCTTGGGAACCGACTTGGGCACTACTGAGCTGCCGTTGTTGACGCAGTCTTATTTGTTGCGCAGTGATGTCAACACCGCGGGTGAATTGAGCGTGTTGGCGCAAGACATGATGTCAGTGGACGCTCAAATCACAAACTCTGCAGATGTGGTGGCGGGTGAGGCCGGGACCGGTGTCTCCGTGGGGGCAGCCATGATTCTGGCGAGCAACCGCGTGCGCTCTGACACGCGATCGTTTGTCGATGGCAAGAAGCGCTTGGAATCGGCTGCACAAGCGACGCTGACCGTGGGCGGTGGCTTGACGGTCTCAGCCACAGACGATGCCAGCATCACGGCCGATGTGTCCATGTCGGCCAATGTGGCCAGCGGCTCCGGCGGTGCGATTTCAGCTGGCGGTGTGTTTTCCCGCAACGATGTGCGTTCCCAGGTATTGGCTGAGGGCAGCACCGTCACATTGACGGTCGAGGGTGATGCGGCCTTTTTGGCCAATGCCACGGCCTTGATTGAGGCCACCCTGAGCGGTGAAGTCGTGGCCGAAGCTGCGCCGGCGGATGCTGCAGCTGCCGATGCCGCCAGTGAATCTGGGGCCGATGCAGCGGCAGGCGAAGGTGGCGCGGGCGGCACTTCGGTGGCAGCCAATGGCTTGATTGCCACCAACATGATTCTCATTGACGCCAATGCTACGCTGCGCGACAGTTTTGCGAGCGTGGGTGGCAGCTTGGGCGTGGAGTCGCAAGACAGCGCAACCATCACCGCTGAAAATACCGCCAGCACGTCCAGCTCGGGCGTGGCTGCAGGGGTCGTGTTGGCCTTCAACACGGTGGGCTGGCAAGCACAAAATATCTTCTCGGCCGCCATTGACACGCTGATTGGCACCGATGGCTTGGGCGAGGTCCAATCTGCAACTTCTTCAGCGGAAATTTCCAACACCATGCTGGAGGTGGGCGAAGACCTTAGCCTGACGGCCGTCTCTGTTCCTGAGATCAATGCGTCCATAGAGAACACCGTCAACTCCACTGGCGGTGCGGCAGTCGGCTTGGTGCTGGCGTCCAACTTGGTGAGCGCGAATGCCAACGCATTGCTCACACCCAAATCCTCCACAGGCGCTGAACAAATCCCTGACATTGTTTTCAGTGTTGGGGGCAATGTGCTGGCCAAGTCCAGTGACACGGCCAGCATCGTGGCCCGCATTGGTGCCGCTGTAGGCAGCGAAGGCGCGGCGGCGATGGGCGCACAGTTGGTGCGCAACGATGTGCGCAGCACTGTCTTGACCCTGGTGGACAGCGCCCTCCTGGATGCAGGGGGTGACATCACCTTGCTATCGCGTGGCTCGGCGAGCATCAAAGCCTTGCTCACGGACCAAAAGCTGCCCCCCCTGGACGGCAACGAAGAAACATCGGACCCCGCCGCCGAAGCGCCAGCAGATGCAACGGTGGCCGAGGACCCCGCCGCAGACGCAGCGTCAGCCTCGATGGCGCTCAAGGGTTTGATTGCCACCAACTTGGTCCTTTCCGATGTCCGCGTCACTGTGCTGGACAGCGACCTCCATGCCGGGGGTGACCTCAGCATGCTGGCGCGCAATGCCGCCAACATCGATGCAGAAAACAGCGCCAAAGCCGATGCCTCTGGCGCTGCCGTGGGCGTGACTCTCGCGTTCAACACCATTGGCTGGAAAGCGCAAAACGTCTTGTTCAATGCCTTGGACACCCTCCTGGGCACCAGCATTGGCGACGAACAACCCGCGCAAATATTGGCGACGGTGACCAACTCCAACCTGGTTGCCGATGGCAACCTGTCCGTCGATGCCGAGGCGCAAGAGCAGATCAACGCCACCATCGCCAACGAAGCCTCGTCTTCTGGCGCCAGCGTTGCCGCGGGCATGGTGTTGGCCAGCAACTTGCTGAGCGCAAGGGCACGCGCCTCCGTTACGCCGTCTCTCACGACGCCACGTCGGGTGACCCTTTCTGCTGGCGGCAGCTTGCAAGTCACGGCCAGCGACGAAGCCGGTATCACGGCCGATGTCAGCATGATCGCCAACAGCGGCGGTGCCGCAGCGGTCGGCGGCTTGGTGGTCCGCAACGATGTACGAAGCCAGGTTTCGGCTGAAGTCGAGAATGTCGACGGTGCGGCGACAGAAGATTTTTGGGTGCTGGCGCTCGAGTCAGCAACCATCGAGGCCACCTTGGCTGGCGAAACCAAATCGCTGGCGACCGCGGCCGACCCCGCCGCGGCCGACACGGCGGCGACTGACAGCACGTCCACGGCCGATGTCGCTACAGGGGGGACAGGCACGGACACCACCGCGGCGGGCGGCAGTCCCTTGGCGCTCAATGGCTTGATTGCCACCAACCTGGTGCTCAGCGAAGCCAGCGCCAAGATCAGTCACAGCGACTTGACGGTAGATGGCAATCTTTCGGTCCAGGCTGACAACATTGCCACCATCCTTGCAGACAACAGCGCCAGCCTGGAATCGGATGGCAGCGCAGTTGGCGTGACCTTGGCGTTCAACACCATTGGCTGGAAGCCGCAGAACCTGTTTGCCAATGCCATTGACGCGCTGTTGGGCACCGATGCCTTGGGCAGCGAACAGCCCGCTTCCGTCAGTGCCATGGTGTTGGACACCGCCATGACGGTGGGTGGCGATCTGGCGGTGACCGCCGGTGGCTTGGGCGAAGACCCCGAGGGTCCCGTGGGTGCGCTGATCACTGCTGCCATCAGCAATGAAGCCACGGCCAATGCGGCCAATGCATCGGCCAGTTTTGTGTTGGCCAGCAACAAAGTCAGCACCACCAGCCAGGCCTGGGTCGGCCCCTTGCTGCCCGCTGCTGCGGCCATTGAAGGAGCCTACGCCATTCCAATGGCGCTGCTGGTGGGTGGCAACATGGATGTCACGGCAACTGACGCCGGCACCATTGAAGCGGAAGTCACCATGGCGGCCACCAGCGGTGGTGGCACAGCCGTTGGCGGTGTGGTGGTCATGAACGATCTGCGCGGCAACGTGCTGTCATCTGTGGATCGCGCCCATCTGGTCGCTGCGGGTGATGTGACGGTTGCCTCGTCGGAGGCCTCCAGCTTGTCCTCCACTCTTTCGGGCAGCACCGAAAGCCCCGCCGAAGATCCTGCGGCAGAGGCTGGGACCGACGTTGCCGGTGGTGGAGGGACAGGTGGCGCTGCCAAGCCGATGGCGGTCAACGCATTGATTGCCAACAACGTGGTGCTGGGTTCGAGCCGCGCGCTCTTGACCAAGAGCCAAGTCGAAGCCGAGGGCAGCCTGACGCTTCAGGCCGACAACGTGGCCGACATCACGGCCGAGAACACGGCCACCATGAGCTCAGGAGGCTCTGCTGTGGGTGCCACGCTGGCGTTCAACACCATGGGATGGGAGTCTCAAAATGTGCTGTTCAAAGCCGTGGATGCTTTGGTCGGTAGCAATATTGGCGACGAAGACCCTTTGGTGGCTTTGGCCAAGGCTGAGACAGTCGAGCTGGCCTTGGGCGGCGACTTGAACGTGCTCTCCAACATGCAGGCCACGCTCACGGCCACCACCAGCAACGAAGCCAGCAGCGAAAGTGCGGGTGCCGCAGCGAGCATGGTGCTGGCTTCCAACATGGTCAGCACCGACGCTCAGGCGTTCATCCTTCAACCCAATGACAGCGAGGCCTACGCCTTGAACGTGGCCGGTGCCGTCACGGTGCAAACCGACGACGCGCCCGCCATCGTGGCCAATACCGTGGTGTCCGCCACCTCCAGTGGCGAGGCTGCAGACGAAGAAGGCGATGGCGACTACTTGCAGGTGGACTACCACAGCGGGGATGGCGAGACAGAACTTTCCTTTGGCGACCAGGTGATGGTGGACGCCGGCCATGAAGCCGGTGGCACGGAAGGGCGCATTTACCGCTACATGGGTGCGGGCGAAACATTGGACCTTTCCGCCGAAAACTACGACCGCACCGGGCTTTGGTACGAACTCTTGCCGCCCACGGGCTTTGTGGGGGATGTGCTGGCCTTCCTCGAGTCGCCCATGCCCTCCAAGGAAAAAGAAATCATCCTCACCACCATTCCCATGGGAGGGGTGCAAAACGATGTCGGCTTCAAGATTGGCGGAGGCTGGGGCGACCTCAGCGTGGGCGACTTCCTCAAAGGCGTCAACGGGGACAAGGCCGGTGGCCTGACCGCCACGGAGCAGGGGTTGACCTTGGACACGGGATCGATATTGGGACGGGCAGGACCTGAGCTCAATTTGGAATTGATTTTCCCGAACCCCGACCTGCCCAATTACACCTATGAAAAAGTGTTGGGCACCATTGCGCATGGCGGCGATCAATACGACTGGGGCATTCGCGCCGCTGTGGGCTGGCCTGATGCCAAATTGTTTGACCTCATCAATTTGCCGGCATTGATCGAGGGGCGCTTTGAGCCGTTGCTGCCCGAGTTCACCGCTTCTGTGTTTTTTGGTGACTTGGAGGTCGATTCACTTCAATGCCTTCCCCCGCAGTTTGTGATTCACCCGCCAACGGTGCTCGTCACGGTATTGGGCAAGCCGGTGGCCTTGACCTACAGCAGTGACATCGTCATTGACACGCCCGAATGGCTGCAAGATTTTGTCGACCCGGAACTCGACCCGTTTGTCATCGATGTGCCCACCATGGACCTCGATGCCTTGATGAAAATCAAAGGTGTGGATGCCCGTCCTGAAACGTACTGGGACGATGCGCTGGAGATTGACGTCAGCAACCCCAGCTTGCCTTACTTTGAAAAAGAATTCATCTTCACCACCGTTGAAATGGGTGGGCAAGACTGGGATGTTGGGTTCAAGGTGGGTGCAGGCTGGCAAGACACCACGCTGCTGGACATGCTCACGGGCGAGCCCAAAGAGGGCGGCATCAGCGCCTTGGACACGGGCATCAAAATCCAGGCGCCAGCCACCGAGATACTGGGCTACAACGTGCAAGGGCCTGAGCTCAACCTTGAGTTGATCCTTCCCAATCCCGAATTGCCATATTACGAGTACCGCTATGCCTTGGGGCAAGTGGCGCTGATCGATCCTGCAGTGACGGATCCGGTGATCACCGACCCCGAGGCCACAACCACGCCTGAAACTGCGACCAGTGACACCACGGCCAGCAGCACCCCTGTGGACTGGGGCCTTGAGCTGTCCCTGGGCTGGGAAGACACCACCTTGCTCGATCTGGTCAACGTGGAGGCTTGGCTGGAAGGCGATTTCAGCATTCAGTTGCCCACGCTCGACCTGAATGTCTATGTGGACCTGGCCAATGATGCTGACTTCAGTGCCTTGACGCCATTCCTGCCGTCCGAATTCGAAGTTTCTTTGCCATCGTTCAAGCTGACACTGCTGGGCACAGAAATGGCGTTGGGCTTTGGCACGTCCTTCACATTCAAAACGCCTGACAAGTACGCCGCGCTGATTGACAGCACCCTGCCCACAGGCACTGCTTCGCTGCCTGGCCTGGACCTGGACGTGGCGCTGGACGCTTTGCTCAACGGGACAGAAGTCACGCTGGACGAAATGAAATTCGTTCCGACAGGCCAAGAGTTACTGGTTGACGTGACCGACATGGATGCCATGGAAGCGGCGCTGTTGGAAGTCATCCAGATCATTCCTGGCAACTACGCTTTCAGCGAACCCAAGATTCAAGGTCTTGTGTTTGGCATACCGATTGAGTTCGATGTCCCCATCGACAACTTCTCCAACGCCTTGCTGGACCTGAGCCTCACAGAGTTCAGCCTGGAGGATGTGTTACCCGAGAGCGTTTACCGCCTGATCTCGCCATTTGTGGACACGCAGGCTGATGTTGTCAACTTTGCCTTGCCCACCGTTGATCTTGGCACCGTGGGTCCTGCCATCGGCGATTTGCCCTACATTGAGAAATCCTACTCGATGGATCTGGGCAGCCCAGAGGCGCCCGCCGAGTTTGGCATCAAGGTCAGCGCGGGCTGGAAAGACACCACCCTGGTGGACATGCTGACCGGTGACCCCCTGCCAGCGGGCATCGTGCCTCTGGATGCAGGCGTGCGCTTCCAGGCGCCGGGAACGGCCATCACCATTCCGATGCTCGACATCGGTCCCTACACATTGCAAGGGCCGGCGCTCGACATTGAGCTGATCCTGCCCGAGGTGGATCTGCCGTACTTCGAATACCAGTATGCACTGGGCACTCTTCCTTTGGTGCCCGTGGAAAGCGCCGAGGCTACCGCGCCTGATGCCGCACCAACGGAAGTGGCTTTTGGCCTCGAGTTGGCCGTGGGTTGGAAAGACATGCAACTCATGGACTTGGTGGACACCGAGGCATGGTTGGCCGGCGACTTTTCGATCGCGTTGCCCGAACTCGACATTCGCCTGTATGTGGACCTGCCTGAGGGCAATACTCTGGGCGAGGTCAAGCCCTTCCTGCCCAAATATTTCGACATCGCCACCCCTTCGTTCAAAGCCACGCTCCTGGGGCATGAATTGGCGATTGGCTTTGGCCAGACCTTGCGCTACACAACGCCCGACACTTACGCTGACTACATTGATGAAAGCTTGCCGGCTGGCACCGCCAAGCTTCCAGGTCTGGACCTGGATGCCGCGATTCAGGCTTTGGTCGATGGCGAGAATTTTGTGCCCACAGCCTACGTGCCCGGGGACGACGCGATCGAGGTGGACCTGACAGACCTGGACTCTGTCAACGCAGCCTTCCGCACCCTGATTCAGGTCATCCCTGACAACTACAAGATCAATGACCCCAGCTTCAGCGGCAAACTTTTCGGCGTCCAGATTGACGCCGACATCCCGCTGAGCATGTTGGCCCCCAGTTTGGTGGAGTTCAGCCTTTCCGACATTCTTCCGCAGAGTGTTTACAAGCTGATGGAGCCCTTCATCAAGCCCAGCACCGACCCCGAGGACGTGGTGGTCATCACGCTGCCAGAGTTGCAACTGCCAGACATCGGGCCCAGCGTGCCGTTTGTCGACCAGTTCCTGGAAATGCTCAAGACCATGCCCACCGAGGTACGGCTCTACAACCCGACCGTTTCAGCCAGCTTGTTGGGCTTGAAAGTCGATCAGTTGCTGCCCTTGACCGACATTGTGCAAGCGCTGGCTGATGAATTGGGTTTGACGATTTTCACAGTGGTCGACAACCCAGACGATCCGGCAGAAAGCTATCTGCAATTCAGCCTGCTCGACATGGTCGAGAAGCTGCCGCAGACGATGCAAGACCTCCTGGGCTACTTTGTTGACAGTGAGCTGGATACGGCGGACCGTCCTCCCATGGAGTTGCGCGTTCCTGAGTTGGCTTTTGGCGATTTAACCCCAGCCGGTCTGGACCAATACACACCCTATGTTCAACTGGGAACCGCCGTGCTGGCCAAGTTGGGCTTTGAGTTGCCCTTCATCCAACTCGACATGTCCAAGAACGACCCTGTGGCCGAGGCTGAAACTGGCAGCGATGGGGGATCGGATACTGGCGGAACCGGTTCGGAAGTCACGCCGCCAGAGACAGTGGTGGACCAGGGCCTGACATGGGTGACAGCTCAAAGTGCTGTCTCAGCCGCGCCAGGCGCCACCGAAGTGCAAACCTTGCAACTGTCGCTGGACTCGACTCTGGGTTTGGGAACGACGCACAGCTTCCAACTGGCATTGGGCAACAGCAAAGTCACCGATGCCATTGATGTGCTGAACCTGAACAGCGCGGCCAGCGAGCAACAACTCCTGACCGTGACGCAAGCCGATACCAGCAAGCGTTTTGCCCTGAAGTTGGGCGACTGGACCTCGGCAGAAATGACTTACTCGGGCGACCCGACCGTGGACGCCTTGCGCATTCGTGATGCCCTGCTGACACAGCCGGACATCGCCAGTGCCAAAGTACGCTATGGAACCGATGCGAGCAGCCACCGCACCTTCACCATCGACTACGCCACCAAGCCAACGGCAGCCTCGCCCAACTTGGGGCAAGTGCAGGTCGTGCCCAGCACCACCAAAGGTGGAAAACTGGCCTTCGCGAGCAGCACCTTGCGTGATGGCAGCCTCACCCATACCGCAGCGGACCAAGCGTTGCTGATCCAGAACGCGCTGGACAAAACCTTTGGCGTGGATGCCACCTCCAAGGAAAGCCTGATCAAAGTGAGCGTTGGCGCTGAGGGCGCTTACGTGTTGACCATGTCAGGCAAGTACAACAACGCCAATCTGGAACAAGTGAAAGCGATTGGTGCCACGGCCGGTGTCAAGGTCAGCACCGCCACGCAAACCGAAGGCAAAGCCGCAAACGGTGCCAGCTACTTGATCGACCTGCAGGCATCTGCTGACAAGACATTGTTCGATGCGCACATCACTGTGGGCGACGTGGTTTATGAGGCCAGTGATATTTCCGTCGAAGTGACGGCTGCCCAACTCAAAGCGAAATTGCTCGCGGCTCAAGATGCCGACGGCCAGGCACTCGGTGCAACCACCACGTTGTCGGTCAAGCAAGGCAAAACCCCAGGCCAATGGGTGGTGGGTTTTGTGCCGGCCGTCAGTGCTGACACCAGCCTGAAAATTCAAACGGCGCTTAAAGCTGCGCCTGTTGAAGAGACCCATACCGAAACTAGCACTGGCACTGGCACCGGCACAGACACTGACACCACTACGGATACAGAAACAACCACCGATACCGGGGCAGGAACAGATACCGGAACGGGCGCTGACACCGAAACCGAGGCCGCCAGCACGCCTATCGAATGGCTGGATGCCGACCAGTTGCTGGCGGGCACTGTGGGTATTTCCGAGTTGCAAACCTTGCACCTCAGCCTCACGCCTTCGTCCAGTGGTGATACCGATTACTTTGCGCTGGCCTTGGGCAAGACCAAGGTCACCGATCCCATCGAGGTGCTGAAGTTAGGTGAGAAGACCCAGGAGACCCAACGCATTACCTTCCTGAATCCCGCGGACAACGTCAACAAGAAATACGTGCTCTCGCTGGGGGACCAACAGTCAGCCGCCCTGACCTTTGCCAACAGCCCCTTGCAGGATCAAGCGGTCCTGCAAAAGGCCATTGAAGGCCTGCTCAAGGTCTCGTCCGCCGCGGGCCAGAGCCCGGTCAAAGTGGCTTTCAACCAAGATTCCAAGAACGTTCGCAGTTTTGACATCACCTTCAGTGGCGCCTTGGCGGGCAAAAACATTGGCCAGATCACGGCTGAACGCGTTCAGCCTGTGAGCAAGAGCGTCCCCGCCAACACGCTGAGTTTCAACACCCAAACGCTGCAAGACGGCCAGATGGGCTACACCACGGCCGACCAGGCTGCCTTGATTCAAGCGGCCTTGGACAAAACCTTTGGGGCCGGCCAAATCACGGTCTCAGGCGGTCAAGGCGGCAATTACCTGCTGGCCATGGAAGGGCGTTACGCCAATGCCAACATCGACCCGTTCCGTGTCGTCACTGAGGCGGCAGCTGAGGCCACTTCCACGGCCACGGTCACTACGCTGCAAGAGGGCAGCACAGTGGCACAGAACACCAGCTATGCGGTGGAGTTCAAAAACAAGTTTGGTTCGCAAGCCTTCCAGCTTTTGTGTACCGGCTTGCAGGAAGCCAACCCTGTTGTTTCCAAGTTCTATTGGGCAGACAGCCCCACCAAGACCATTCGCGACCTGAAGGCTGAATTTGTCCGCGTCCTCAATACCAAGGAAGCTGGCTTGGGGATGAAGGTGACCCTGGACGATGTGCGAGTCACACAGGACACCCAGTTCAAGGGCGTGGGCAACCGTTATGTGATCGAGTTGGTGGGTAACTTGCAGGGCAAGACCTTGCCTGCCCTGAGCATGAAGTCCGAGTTGAATACTTTCAACTTTGGCAAGCTCAATTTGACCACTGTGGTCGAAGAACGCCAGCGGGTTGACATCGAACGCACAGGCACAGGAACCTTCACCCTTGCTGTCAGTTATCAGGGCAAGACGTTCACCACCCAACCCTTGGCCTTTGGGGCAGATGCCCTGACGGTGGCCAACGCCATCAACAAAGTCCTGGGCAGCGTGGGCAGCGTGAGCGTGGCCTTGCTGGCCAGCGATGCCTACGAGCTCAGCTTTGGCGGCGCGCTCAAGGGGAAGAACATTGACCTCGTGACCGTTGTCACTAACAGTGACCAACCGGCGGTCATTGAAATGGGCACCGAGCGACAAGGGCAGCGTGCCACGGGCCCGAGCTATCAACTTGATTTGCAAGCGCCGCAAGGCACGACCGACTTCCACCTGCAAGTTGAGCTCAATGGCGTCAACTACACGGTTGAAAACCTCTCGGTTGATTTGACCGCTGCGCAAGTGCGCACCCAATTGTTGGCCGCCCAATCCGAGGAGGGGGATACCCTCTCATCGACAGGCATGAGCCTCACTGTCAAGGCGGGTGAGGCTGCTGGGCAATGGACGATTTCGTTTGGCGCGACCCCTGAGGGTATTTCTGCTTCGGCCCTGCGTTATGCGCTGGTCCCCGTGGACCCCGAGGCGCCTGCTGAGCCCGCGGCCGAAGTGCCCGCGGTTCCGGTCAAGGGTGCCATGGCCGTGGGAGGCCTGGTGGTGCGCAACGATGTGCGTGCCTTGGCCACGGCTTACATTCGCTATGCCGCACTGACTGCCGGATCCATCCATGTGTCGGTTTCAGAAGCAGCCAGCATCGAGGCCAGCCTGCAAGCCACGGCCGAAGCCAGTGGTGGGACTGGCAAAGGTTTGGCTGTGGGGGGGGCCATCGCCACCAACCTGATCCTCAACCAGTCTTCTGCCTACATCAGTGACAGCACCCTAGAGACCACCGATGAAGGCGTGAGCGTCGAGGGAAGCAACACCGCCAGCATCAGCGCCAGCAACAACAGCTCGCTCAGCTCCGACGGCAACGCCGTGGGCGTCACCTTGGCCTTCAATACCATTGGATGGGAAGCGCAAAACGTTCTGTTCGCCGCCATCGACGCCTTGGTGGGCAGCGAGATCGGTGACGAGGATCCCTCTCAGGTCAAGGCCTATCTTTTCAACACCGATGTGGACTCGGCCGGCGCCATCACTGTGGCGGCCACCAATGAAGCCGAGATCCTGTCCGAAATCAAGAATGAAGTGTCGACCGCCTTGGCAGCACCCACAGCAGGGGGCACCGGTACCGGCGCTGGCGGCGCTGCGGGCAAGGCTGTGTCAGCAGGCTTTGTATTGGCCAGCAACATGGTCAGCAGTGGCGCCTTGGCCACCATCACCCACGACGACAGCTTGGCCATGCGCACCTTGACGGCAGGGGCGGGCGGCTTGCATGTGGATGCCAGTGACGACGCCCGCATTGTTTCCAAGGTCGACCTCTCCTCCATTGCTGGCGAAGAGGGCGAATTGGCCAAAGCCATGCGATCGTTCATTCGCTTGTTTGGCGTCACCTACACCGATTTCTCTGGCACGCAAAACGTCATCTTTGGCGACCGCGTGCGCGTGGGAGGCCCTGACTACACCACCTTTGACCGTCCAGAACGGATCAGTGCAGGTGACCGCGTTGAGTTGAAATCCAGCCTGGGTGGTGGCGAGGCTGGCGACTTGTATGAATTCATTGGCGAAGAAGACCTCGAAGCGCCGCGCTTGGACAAAACCGACTTCAGTGATACCGCCTCGTGGCGCAAGATCCAGGGTTCGGCCGATACCACCTATGTGTTCAAGGGGGCGTCATCGACCTTCGATTTGGCGCAGGAAAACTTCAACGACACCAGCCGCTGGATGGCCATCGACCTCGACGATCTGGTGGACGCTGCGGCGGCCGCTGCCGAGGCGGCAGGCGCCTTGGTGAAGTCCGCTTCGGCCCAAGACACCGGTGGGGATGCGGCTTTTGGCGGCCTGGTGGTGCGTAACGATGTGCGCAGCGACGTCAATGCCTTGGTGCAGGGCTTTGAGATAGATGCCACAGGCGATGTCAGCATCAGCGCCACCGACTCGGCCATCATCCTGGCGCAAGACAACAGCGTGGTGCAGGCGCAGGCCACAGGGGTGAATGTGGTGGTGGCCACCAATGCCATCTTGGGCGGCGCCAGTGCTTTGCTCAAGGACAGCAGCTTGCTCACCCGTGCCGATGAGTTCAGCGAAGAAGCTGGCGATGTCGCAATCACCGCTGACAACACCGCCTTCATCTTGGCTGAGGTCAACAGCTCGGTCAAGGCCTCTACCTCTGTTGGTGTGGTGCTGGCATTCAACACCATTGGCTACACGCCACAAAATGTGCTGTTCAACTTGGTTGACGGCGTTTTGGGCACCAGCCTGGCAGGTCAGGACAAGCTCAAGACGGTGGCTCAGATCATTGGCACACCGCTGGAGATCTCGGGCAGCCTGAATGTGGCGGCCAATGCTGACGGGCAAATTCAGGCCCTCATCCTCAACTCGGCCCTGGCGCTCAATGTCAGTACCACGGCAGACAGCAAAGCCATCACCGTGGCGCCAGTGGTGGCCATGAACAAGGTGGCTGCGCTCACCGAGGCCTCGGTAGACAAGACGGACACCGTCAGTGCCGATGGCGACATCGTGGTTGAAGCCAAGGGCAACACCCGCATCGAGTCCGAAGTGGCGGCCAGTGCCGTTGGCATTTCTGCCAGCACCTCGGGTGCCTCCAAGTCAATTTCGGTGGGGGTGAGCCTGACCCGCAACGATGTCGACAACGACGTCAGCGCCTTTGTGCGTGGCTTGAGCCTGGCGACCCCTGCGGAGGTGACCTCTGCCAGCGGCAATATTCAAATCGCTACGGAGCGCGGTTCTGCCATTGTGGCCAACGGTCGTGCGACGGCTGTGGCCGTGTCGGCCAGCCTGGCGGGTGGCGCCACAGCGGTCTCTGGGGCCGGTACTTTAGCCCTCAATCGCATCACAGGCACCAACCAGGCCTATGCCCAATGGGCCAGCTTGGTGACCGAGGCCGAGGCTGACGAAGACGGTACCCAGACGGCGGGCCAGGTCGAGGTCAAGGCCCTGGACGATGCGCTCATCAATGCTTACTTGCGTTCCGTGGCGGCCTCCGTCTCCTTGGGGCTCGGTGGCTCGGCCAAAGCCGCAGCCGTGGGTTTGTCGGTGGCACGCAACCTGATTGGCCAATCGCCGACCACGGTGGGCTACGACTACCAAGCCACGGCTTATGACAAAGACAACCCACTCACCGAGCTGGTCAAAGGCAAGAAAGTCTTGCTTGACTCGGCGCTGATGGGCAACGACATCTACGAATATGTGGGTGACAAGCTGACCGACTCGGACGGTATCGACCTGGTCAATCAGAACTATTCGGATGAAAGCCAGTGGCGCTTGGTCAGCTACAGTGCCAATGTGGCGGCTACTCGCGCGCAGTTGGTGCACAGCGAGGTGACGGCCACGGGTGACCTGAATCTTGAAGCTGTCAGCACCGCCAACATCCAGGCTACGGTGCTTGCGGCAGCGGCGGCCGTGGGTGCCAGCGCCAGCGCTGCGGCCTACAGTTTGAGCGCTGCCGGCGCCTATGCCGAGAACCGAATTACCTCCAGCCTGCAGTCTGGCGTGGTGGGTGACATTGCCCACCCATTGACGGCAGAGGCCGGCCAAATTTTTGTGCGTGCCGAAAACCAGGCCACCATCGACGCCATCACCGGCGCCGCGGCTTTGTCTGCCTCCTTGTCTGGTGCGGGCACTTCGGCCTCGGTGGCCATTGGCTTGTCTTTGGCCTTCAACAGCATTGACGCCGATGTCTTGGCTGACGTGGTCGGCACCGACCTTGTGGCCCGCACGGGCAACATCGACTTGCGCACCATCTCCAGCGGCGTGGATCGCCATGAGCTGGATGTCGACGCCATGAAAGAGGCTGGCTTGACCGCCAGCGCCTTGAATGCCTTGGCCAACGCAGGCAAGCAGGCTTCTTACAGCAGCACCCAAGGCCAAGAGTGGGATTACCTGTCCAGCGATGGCGAGGTGGAACTGCGCAAGACCCTCACCGGCAGCTTCTTGGGCATCACTTCAAGCCGCATGCCCAAGGTGCGCGTGGATGTGTTGGGCTTAGACGGCGAGCCCAGTGGCGATTACCGCCTTTACGAGTTGACCAACAGCGACTTGCTGTACACCAAGGTTGACCTCTCCAAGGTTGATTTCACCCAGAGCGGTTGGCATGAGCTGAAAACCGACCCGCAAACTGTCAAAACCGGATACACCGTGAAGGTGGCCGAGGGCCATGCCGCCGGCGGCGAGGTGGGGCGGGTGTATGTCTATGGCGGCGGCGCGCCCGACTACTCTACCGAAGACGGCGACCGCATCGATGGGGCCACTTACCACGATGTCAAAAACGGCGACATTGTGCTGGTGGCGTCTAACCACATGAATGAGTCGACTTCCGAAGCCAGTGGCTTGGCCGGCAAGCAATACCGTTATGTGGGTTCTGACCGACGCATGGACATTTCCACGGCCGATTTTTCCAACGCCTCCTTCTGGAACGAGGTAGGTGGCGAAGAAAAAATTTCACTTTGGAATGAAGACTTCAGTGACACCAACCGGTGGCATTTGGCTGACGACTTTGCCAACCCCGAAAGCCAGACGGCTTTGGTGGCAGCGCTGCAAGAGGCTGGTGTCGATGTGCCGGCGGTTGACTTGATCCACTCCACGGCGCTTTATCGCAGCAATGAAGGCGCCAGCTGGGACCACAGCAATGAAGACGGCACCGTGATGGTGCTCAAGGGCGAAGTGGTCGGACTAACCACCGGCAAGGATGCCGGCACACTCTATGAGTTCTTGGGCGAAACCGACGTCAACAACTTGGCGGCGGAAGGCACAGACGCAACCGCGGGGACGAGCTTGACGGAGTTGGAGATCGACCTGTCGCAGGAAGATTTCAGCAACACGGCGCGCTGGCAAAAAGTCACTTTCAAAACCCGTTGGCTGATGAAGGGTGACACCGTTCAGGTGGCTGAAGGGCACCAAGGGGGCGGTGAGCCCAACCAGGTTTATCGTTACCTGGGCGCCAGCAACACTTTGTTCATGGCCGACGAGGACTACACCGACGATTCGCGTTGGGCCTTGCAAGCGCCAGAGGTCAGCGTCTCCGTGATTGAAAGCGGGGTTCGTTGGAAACTGGTAGATGCCACCGGAAAGAGCTACACCCTGACCCTCAACGAGGCGCCGGCTGGTTCGTCTGCCGCCTCAACGGCCGTGGTCAGCCGCAACAGCATCAATGCGGTCTCGGTGGCGGCCTCGGCGGCGATCGGTATCAGCGGTGGCGGTTCTGGCTTGGCCTTTAGTGGCGCAGGGGCTGTTGCAGTGAACACCCTCAGCGGCTCAACCGATGCCCTGCTGCGTGCCAGCACCGCCACTGCCGAGGGTGATGTGGTGATCAACGCCTCGAGCGACAAAACCATCACCGCCACCATCGCAGCCTTGTCAGCTGCCGTGGGCGTGGGCTCCGGCTCGGGCATTGGTGCGTCCATTGGCATCGCCGTGGCCCGCAACCTGATTGGCCAAGAGGGCTTTGGAATGTTGGGCGATGGCGCGATCGCTACCGTGCGTGCGCTGGTTATCGACTCGGACGTGAGCGCGGGTGGTTTGCTGGATCTGCGCGCAGATGCGCACCAGGTGATCAATGCCTTGGTGATCTCTGGCTCTGCTGCCCTGGCGGGCGGTGGCGGTACGGGCGTTGCCGCCAGTGGCTCCGGTGTTTGGGCAGAAAACCAAATTGGCACCCGTGTCCATGCCGGTGTCACCACCCTGAGCGCCTTGGGTGAGCGCCCCAGCACCATCGACGCCAACGAGGTCTTGGTGCAAGCCAAGGACCGTTCCTCTATTCGCTCGTTTGCCGGGGCGGCGTCTTTGGCGGCTGCCTTTGGCGGTGGCACGGGCGTGGCAGTGTCGGTGGGGGTTTCGTTGGCACGGAACATCATCGACGGCTCGGTGCTGGCGTCGATCGACGGTGCAGTGCTGTCCTCTGCGAGCACGGTGAGCGTGCAATCGGTGTCCGATTCAGACATTCAGGTCTTCAGTCTGGCTGCGTCGGTGGCTCTGGCCATCGGTGGCGGCACGGGCGTGGGGATCAGCGGCGCAGGCGCGTCTGCGCTCAACGTGATTTTGGGTGACACCTTGGCGCGGGTCAATGACAGTGCCGTCACGGCCGGTGCCGATGTGGTCGTTGACGCCAAAGCCAACAACCGCATCAAGGCCACCATCATTTCCGCTTCGGTGGGGGTGGGTGCGGGTGGCGGTGCCGGCATTGGCGCCTCGATTGGCTTGTCCTTGGCCCGCAACTATGTGGGCTACGACCCCACAAGCTATGCCGGTGCCGTCAACTACACATCAGGCACCGACAAGCCCTCGCGCATCAGCAAGGGCCAAGTGGTGCGCCTGGGCGCAACATCGGGGGCGCGTGCCAACGAGGTTTACCAGTACATCGGAGACGACGATCTGGTCAGTGCCAACGACAAGAATGGCGACCCGATCGATTTGATCTTGAGCCAGGACTTCACCGATACCAAGAAGTGGGAGCAACTCACCACGCCTTCAGCCAACCGCATTGAGGCCTTCGTGACTTCATCCTCCGTGGTGAAGCTCGCTGACGTGCTCGACAGCGTTTCCAACCTCACCGTGTCGGCCTTGGCCAATCAGAGCATTGTCTCCACAGTGTTCGCTGGCTCGGTGGCGGCGTCGGCCAGCGGCGGTGCAGCGATCGCCCTCAGTGGCGCGGGGGGCAGCGCAGTCAACCGCGTGGGTTCGACCACGCGGGCCTACGTGGCCAACACCACCGATCGCGGCGTGCGAGTCGACGGCGATGTCAATTTATCAGCCCATGACACCTCGTCCATCGCTTCCTCGGTCTTTGCAGTGTCTGTGGCGGCATCGTTTGGCCCGGTGGGCGGGTCGGTGGCCATTGGCGTGTCCTTGTCGGACAACAGCATCACCAACACCGTCGAAGCCTTCTCAGACAACGCCTTGTTGTCTTCGGTCTATGGTTCGGTCTCTATCGAGGCCGTCGACAGTGCCAGCATTAACGCTTCGTCCACCGCAGTTGCGGTGGCTATTTCGGCCAGCGTGGGCTTGTCGTTTGCAGGCGGCGGTGCCAACGCTTTCAATACCATTGACACCACGACCCGCGCTTGGTCAGGACGAACCAGCAACAAGCCAGTGACTGAAAGCATCACGGGCTTGAGCGAAATTTATGCCGCACAAGACATCACCATCAACGCCCTGAGCGCGTCCAATTCCACTGCCCGTGTGCTTGCAGCCGCTGCCAGCTTTGGCTTGGTCGCAGCTGCAGCCGCAGGAACTGTGACGCGCAACACCCTGAGCCCGGTGGTCGAAGCATTCATCAAAGCCACCGACGTTCAGGCGCCTGGCACGGTGCTCATTTCTGCCCGTGCAGATCAAACAGCTTTCGCCAAGTCGGACGCGCTGGCCATCAGTGGGGGCTTGTCGGTGTCCGTTGGCGTCTCCTCTGCCTCCAGCGTGGACACCAGCGAGATTTATGCAGCCTTGGACGACAACAGCAAGATCAAGGCAGGCTTGCTGCGCGTCAACGCGAAGGCCGTTGACAAGGTTTTGCAAAAATCATCTGCTTCCAGCGGTGGCCTGATTGCAGGCGCAGGCGCGCTTTCCAGCCTGAGCATTTTGGGCAGCACGATTGCCCGCGTGGGCGCCAATGCCGAGGTGAATGTCGACACCCTGGACCTCATGGCCAACCGCACGCAAGACTTTGACTCACAAGCCTTCAACCTGGCTGTGGGCTTGCTGGCAGGTAGCGGTGCCTTGGTCAGCAACGTGGTGGCGGGGACTGCCGATGTCATGGTGGGCACGGGTGCCAAGGTCAATGCTGGCACCATCTTGATCAGTGCCAACAATGAGGCCATCAAGAACCATTACGGCAACACCGAAAACTCGGTGGAGTCTTTCTCTGCCAGCGCAGCGGCGCTGTCGGCCATTGCCAACACAACGGCCTTGGGCGTGGGAACGCGCAAGTTTGGCTCTCGCGTAGACATTGCGCCCAACGCTGAGCTGACGGTCACCACCAGTGGGGTCGATACCGGCGTTTTCCGCATTGAAACCTTGTCAGACATCACCCTGGTGGACAAGGTGAGAGTGGACGGTGTTTCAGGCCTTGGGGTGACAGCCGCTCTGGCGACGCAGTCAGCCGATTCGCAGTCCAACATCACAGTGGGCTCGGGCGCTGCATTGCGCAACTACAGCGGCGACCTGGTGCTGGCCACCCGTACCCACGCCGACATGCTGGCCAATGCCAACACATTTTCGATGGTCGCGGTTGGCGGGGCCATGGCCACTGCCACGGTTGACTTGCAGGCCAACAACGACATCACGCTGGACAGCGCCAAGCTGGTGGGCCGTGATGTCAAGATCATGGCGGGCCAAAGCCGCGACCGCGTGCCCGACATCCTGTTGGGCAAAGCGCGCGCAGACATGACCATGGTGTCTTTGGTGGGGCTGACCGCTCCTGTTCGCTCGGTCTCGGTAGATGAGCACAACCACATCAAATTGAGCGGTGCGACAGAAGTGCGCTCGGTGGGCAACATTGATTTGTTGGCCGAAAAAGGCTTGATGCGTGCCACCTTGGACGGCGCAGTGATCAACCTCAATCCGATTGGGGCGCTGGCTGCCTTGCTGCCGACAGGCTCTGAAAACCGCACCAGCTCCAACCAAGTTCTCATTGGCGACAAGGCCACAGTAGAAGCGGGGATGAATTACAAGACCAAGGTCATCATCCAGCCTTACACCCTGTCGGGCGTGCCGAACTTGGTGGGTAACTCTGAAACCAATGAACTCCAGGCGGCGCGCATCGCCACTATCAAACGGGCCGGCGAGGCAGGTGTCGAGTTGACAGCTGCCGAGAAGAAAGAGCTCGGGCTGGATGTCGTGCAGTCTTACCAATATGTGGCGCTAGAGCTGGAAGAAGTAGCCGTCAGCATTGCGGCCGGCACCGTTGTGGAATTGGTCGGCCAAGACTACGGCAAGGGCGTTTCTGGCGCAGCCTATCAGCTGGCCAGTGGCAGCAACACCGATATGAACTTGGTGTTGGACAAAGAAGATTACACCGACACCCGACGCTGGACGATGGTCATTCCAAGCTACCGATTGGGTAACGAGGGAAGCGTCACCGTCGCTAAGGACCAGACCGTGCGTACCAGCGATGGCCGCTGGTTCAAACGCACAGGAGACGCCGTCACCATCGACGTTGCCACGGAAAGCTTCACCAGCACTGCATGGCAGGCCATTCAGGTTCAGACCAGTGACCGCGGTAAAAACCTGGCGCGCGAACTGAGTGACGATTTCTATGTGATCAAGCCCAAAGATCTGGCCCTGCCCACCTTGGTTTATGCCAACGTGGCCAACCAGTTGTTTGAGGATCGCGCCAAGATTGTGGGCTGGATGACCAGCCATGCTGGCAATGCCGAGGCGATCGCTCGCTACCAGGCTTTGCTGGAAACGATTGACAGGCAACTCCAAAAAATGGGCTTGACCAGCACGGCCTCTGACGGCAAAACCGTGGTGCCCCGTAGCCAGTTTGACCAACTGTTCTTGCGCTTGCCCGCCATCGAGTCCTCCGCAGGCCTGATCATGATCTCTGCTGACAGCAGCAGTGCTGAGGGTGTTGACAAGGCGAACAGCGAAAACCGACTGTTGGCCCACGGCCAAGCCAGCATCACGGTCACCAATGCCACGCCCTTCAGCCTGGAAATCAATGACCTGGGCATTCGCAAGACCACACGCGTCGACACCCTGAATGGCGCCTTGGTCACCCTGGACTCTGGCACCACGTATTTCAATAAAAGAGCCTTGGGCCAGCCTTCCGCCAGTGGTGACAGCGAAATTCGCATCACTCAGGATGCCTACGCCAAAGAAGCTTATGGGATCAACGGCAGTTTGGGTGCGGTGCGCTCACCCAGCGGACCACAAGACCTGTATGTCCGGGGCCGCATTGTCAATGCCGATGGCGCGCTGTACCTCACCAACATGGAGGGCAGCATCAACGTCACAGGCGAGGTGCGGGCTGGATCTGTCAACATCAGCGCCACGGGCGACTTTAATCTGGCGACAGAAGACTGGTTCCACACCGGCGCTGACCCTCGACAGTTCCTGGACTACAACAAAGTCTTGGGCTCCAAGGTTTACAACAACGACGGCACCACCCGTTACGGCATCCTTGACTACAACTCTTCGGATAGCAGCATCCTGGCCTTGACGGCCGCCCGCTTGGGGGGCGCCATTCCCCAGCGCAGCGAGAACGAGATCAATGACACGCGCGCAACGGCGGACAATTTGACCGCCGATGTGGGTATCACCGCCAGTTTGGGCAACAAGTTTGACCAAGACTATTTCAAGCTGACCACTGCCAGCGCAGGCCAGGTCGCTGTGGCGTTCGCCGGTGGACTATCGAACGCCAAAGTGCCGTATTACGAGATGTCGCTGCTGGACAGCTCGGGCAAAATTTTGAACACGGTTCAAACGGGCAGCAGCAAAACATATAACTTTTATGTCGCAGCCGCGGGTGACTATTACCTGCGCGTCAGTGCTGTTCGCACCTATCCGGCAACCACGGTCAATAACCCGATTGGCACGCCAAGCTACACCTACACCGTATCGGACGGCAAGAAGAAGATCTATCCCGGTGACACGGTGCTGGTGGGCGAAAAGGTCTATGTTTACGATGACAGCGGCGAGGGCAACCCCATCAAGGGCAGTGCCAAGGAAATTGACCTCACCGACGTGGATTGGGAGGGCTCTGACAGCTGGTGGCAGGTTCAATACAACCATTTGCCCTTCAGCTATTCGGTCAAGGCGGTCTTTACCCCGCCATCTAAGCAGCCCATCAAAACCATCTTCGCGATGGGCGAGATCAACATCAGTGCGCGCTACCTCAACATTGACGGCACGATTCAAAGCGGGGTAGACAACATTACCCTGAATATTTCCAAAGATTTTGCCCCCTCCAAGTCCACGAACTTCACCGATGCGCTGGGCAACACCGTCAAAGGCGTTGACTATGGGACGCAAGGGCTGGCCACGGTGGATGGGTATTTTGATGCCAACACGGGCACCATCATTTTGGATGACATCAAGCCCACGGCGGGCGTTGTCAACCTGACGGGCACCATCATCAGCACCGGCAATGGCGCTGTCAAAGTTGCCAGTGGTTATGCCTCGATCAACATCAACAACCAAAGTCAATACGCGTTGGCCGCAGGTGTGATTGACGCCTCCGAAAACCGTGTGGGCAAGATCACCATCACCGACAGCACCACGCTCAAGCGCTCGGTTTACACCTACCATGACGGTGAGTACAGCCAAGAGCAACTGCAGGGCGTGCTGACCAAAGCTGCGCCTACCGAGGCGGCGCCCAACCCTGTCAGCAGCATCACCTATTACAGCCAAGGCGTGACCTCCGGCAAGGTGTCTGACTTGACGGGTGATTTGACCTATCACCCCGAAGCTGGGCGTTATTACGTCTGGACCGAAGGACAGGCCAAGACCAGTACCACGCTCAACATTTATGAGCAGCGCAGCTTCAACCTGTTGGGCTGGGACTGGGATTTCCTGGTGCCCGACACGGCCGCCAAACTGAGCGACACCCGCTTTACCGATGGCGCACCCCTGCTGGAATCCGAACTCGTTCTGAATGCCAATGACATCGCCAAGCTGCTGGGGGTCGGGTATTTCGATGGCGATGTGTTCGTCCAGTACATGCAAAAACGCAATGCCGCGGTGGACTTGGTGAAAGACAAGTCGTTGGTACGCGATGTCAGGACCAACAAGCTTTACACCTATGTCGGCGAAAGCAAAAAGGTGCAGTTCCCGGTAGTTGACTTCACCAACGAGGATCTGTGGGAGTTCAAGCAGCAACTCGCGGGCGGCAAGTCCATGCCCGACCCGACCAAGGCTTTGGATGGCAACATCATCAAAGCCACGGGTGACGAGCCCATCAAATTCAAGGAAGACTCGGGCAAAGTGATCGACTGGGTGCCCAAGAAAGCCAATGACACTTATGAGAGTGATTTTGCCAATCAGGAAATCACCATCGATGGCCCGACGGAAGAGGGCGGTGGCTGGTTGCGCGAGAAAGTCATTACCACCAAGGTGACCACGGTCACCGGGCTGAAGGACTTCTACACCTACGGCCTGAAGGCCGATGAGCCGGTGCGCATCTCGACCCTGGCCGGTGCCAGCGAGCCCAAGGTGAATGTGCTCACCACCGGCAAATTGCTGCTGCGTGGCAGCATTTCGATTGGCGCGGTGACAGCGCCTGACGATGCAGATGCCGACTTCACCCCGATGGCTTTGTCGGCCGACGCGCTAGAGGTGGGTGGCGAAGTTGTGATCAGCGGCGCTTTGCCAGACATCAAAGCCAACAGCGATGTGACCATCACGGTAAAAGACCCGGTGGGCAAGCTGAACATTCAAGCCACGGGCAATGTCGTGGTGAACCATCTGCAAGACCGCGACCATGACCCCTTGCTGGGCAACCGTGGCTTGAAGATTGGCCAAATCATTGCGGCTGTCTATGACGCCAACCAGCAAATTATCCGTGCCAGCAATGTCACCATCAACTCGGTGTACGGCATCGAGGACGCTTCGGTGTTGCGCTCGCGCATTGTGGGCGAGCGGGTGGAGCTGAATGCGGGCGAGGGCTCGATTCGTGCCACTGTGGACAGCGATGTGATGGGCCAAGGCGGCTTGGCTGCCAAAGGCGGCGGAAAAATCGCCCTGACGGAAGTGTTGGGCGACATGGTGCTGGTGGCGCCCACAGGCTGGACCGGTGCCTCGGTTCTGTCAACAGGCAATGATGTGCTGCTGACCGCCAAACATGGCGCCATCCTGGACGGTGTACAGGAGCGCGTGGTGGCCAATTCGACAGACTCGCTCGCGCTCATCAAGGCCAGTGGGTTCAGCGATGCGCGCCTGCAAACGGCTGGCCTGGGCAGCTTGTCCGAATTGACCGAGCGTGCCAAGTACGCGATGGCGCCCGACCTGGTCAAATTACTATTGCCGCACCAAGAGTTGTTGGGCCAGGGCGAGGGCACGGGCACAGAACGCCTGAACGTCCAAGGCCAAAACATTGTGTTGTTGTCACAAGGCACAGGCACGGAAAACTATGGTGTCGGTCGCGCGTCCAGTCGCACCACCATTGTGAACCCTGGGAATTTCAGCAGCCTGTCCCAGGCTAACAAAGCCTTGCTCTCGCAAGCCAGCGCATCGGACGTCATCGACGTGACCTATCGCCGCTACAAGTGGTTGGGAGGCGAAGCCACCGAAGACCTTTCCACCCCAGGTATTTTCAATAACCCCGCGCTTTGGCAAGAGGTGGATGCTTCCGCCGCTTCCGATTTGCCCCTTTTGGCCAGCAGCGATGGCGTCTCTGACTTGCGCACCGGCCAGTTGGTGGACAACCAGCGCGATTTGATCAGCGTGACGCTTCAAATCACCGATGACTTGAACATCAGCGCCAGTGGCGATGTGGCGGCCAAATCGCTGGGCGATGTGGTGCTGCGAGCCGACACGGATTTACGCATTGCCGAGGGTGCACGAAGCGCCTTGGATTTGTTTGGCATCGATGCGGGTGGGCGCATGCGCTTGGCCGCAGGCGGCGCCATCACGGCCATGGGATCCAAATCACAAGCTTGGTTGCTGCGTTCCGGGGGGGACATGAGCTTGTTGGCCGATGGCAGCACAGGCAGCACTTCTCTGGGCGGCCGCATTGCCATGGCCGACCAGTCGGCCTTGCGCATCGAGATTGGCGATCAAGGCGAACTGCTGGCCAATGGCAAGGACTATGCGCCCGGCGTGCTCAATGCCAGCGCGGCGGGCATGATCAACTTGGCGACGCCGACAGACGATTTGTGGTTGGCTTCGGTGTCTTCCGACGCTGCCGTCACCTTGACGGCTTCTACAGGCGAAATCTTGGCGTCCGAGCGGACCTACCACAGCGACTCAACCCATGTCAGTGGCACCGATGTGCGCTTGGTCTCGGGCACAGCGGGCACCGTGGACGGCGCCCGCAATCTGGGCAGCATCTTGCGCCCTTTGCGCTTGCAAGCCACCAGTTTGGCCGCATTGACCTACACCGGCCAAAACGCAGTCATCCATGTTGAAAATGCGGGTGACTTGAACTTTGCCGAGTTGCAAATGAAGCGCGGCGAGGTGATGGTCAGCACCACCGACAACTTGCGCATGACGGCCGCTGTGCAAACCATGGCGGACAACGCTGTGCAACAGATCGCCTTGACCGCCACCCATGGGGATTTGACGCTTGAAAGCGATATCACCTATGGCGTGGGACGACTGTACCTGAATGCAGGGGGCCGTGTTTGGCAAGCCGCCAGCTCTGATGTGGTCAATGCAGGTGGCACGGTTCACATTACCGCTGATGCGGGCGGTTTTGTGCAAGCGAATGGCGCCACGTTGTCAACCCACTCTGCATCGGGCGGGGCGGCCATTGTGATCCGGTCCAACTCAGACGTGGTGGCCTCATCGATCAACGCCAGCGCGTCGTTGTTGGACATCCTGGTCAGTGATGGCAGCATTCTGGAAGCGCTGGGGGTGAATGGCGCCGGTGACGCTGGTGTAGACCTTCAAGCGGGCGTCATGAGCTTGCAAGCTGCCGGGTCGATTGGCTCCTTAGGTCGCCGTGGCGAGGCCTTGGAAATTTCCACGCCGCGTTTGTCGGCTGACGCTGCTGACGCTGTGGCGTTGCAGGCCAATAACAGCTTGCGCTTTGACAACTTTAAAAACGCCGCCTTGAGTTTGGGCAAACTCAACGCAGACTCCGTGGTCTTGCGGACCACCGCCAGCAACCTGTTGGTGGATGTCGATGTGTTGGTGACCCGCCAGGCTTTGCTGCAAGCGGGCGCAGGCGGGTCTGTGACAGTCAAAGACGGTGTGGCCGTCACGGTCGAGGAGGGCAACCTCACCGTGTTGGCAGATCAAGGCATTTTCCAGGGAGCCAACAGTGTGTTGCGTAGCCAGGGCGACATGGACTTGGAAGCCACACAAGCAGCATTGGACATGGGGGCCAGCGCCCTTGTGCTTAGCCAAGGCGGCAACATCCGCATGTCGGCAGGCACGGATGTCAAATTGGCCACGGTCGATGCGCGCCTGGCCAATGGCACCATGAACCGCGAGGGCTCGCGATTGGCGGTGTTGGCGGGTGGCAGTATCACCAACAGCTTAGGCGTGATGGCCACAGGCGCCAACCTTTTCGGTCGGGACGCACTCTTGAACGCAGGCACAGGCATCGGTGGCAGCACGGACGCCAGCGCCTTGCGTTTGGCGTTGAGCCGGGTGTCGGCGCACACGGCGTCCGGCGATGTCCGCTTGGATGCCATGGGCGATCTGGAAATCGGCCCTGTGGCCGACCTGCGCATCGAGCGCGTCGTCGAAACGGGCTTGTTGGCACCAGTGTGGACGTTGGAACAGAGCGGCTTGCGCGCTGGCGCCAGCGGTCGCGTCTTTGTGAGCGCCAAGGGGCACCTGACATTGCTGACAGAGCCGGCACTGGACAATGGCGTTGCCATTCAGACGGGCGCCATGGGCCAAGTTGGCTTGAGCGCCTCGGGTGACATCCGTCAACCTGCGCCTGGACCTTCCGATGTGCCGCTCGTTGACACGCGTGCTTTGAGCCTGAAGGCCAACAGCATTGCGGCCATGTCTGTGGCGGTGGATGAACTCAGTGCCAGCGCGATCAATGGCGGACTGTCGTTCACCGATGTTGACCGTGAGGTCGAAAACCAACCCGGCTTGACTCTCAAAGACATTGCAACGACCGGAAACGTGGTGATCACCGCGCAGAGTGATCTGTCCGTAGAAAAAATTCGCACGGGCAGCCAGGCCAATGTGAGCCTGATGTCACTGGCCGGTGACTTGTTGATGGCCGTGGCCGACGCCTTGTCTCAAAACCTGAACGAGCTCAGTTTGGTGGCGGCTGGATTCGTCAGCAGCCCACGGCTGTTCACGGGGGCCACCCGAACCGAGTATCGCAGTGGCACAGCCCTGCGCCTGGGCACTGCCGCAGGCCAATTGCCGCTAGGCACTGCCGTATTGGAACCCACCGATTTGTCCGCCAGCCCTGCAGTGCAAGGCCTGAGCGTGGCATTGCCCACGCAAGCCTTGGTCTTGCGCAGCGAAGGCACCATCACTTTGGCAGGAGACTACCTGCCACGGGGCGTCACCACCACGCTGCAGGCAAGTCAGGGTATTTTTGTCAGCCAAGCAGTGGCCGATGAAGCCA
>JACCDL010815877.1_pt1 | contig 42331 bp, 38 predicted proteins | sample 7441931 | NCBI WGS metagenome assembly JACCDL01 (sample SAMN15323437, study PRJNA562643) | freshwater metagenome | isolation source: river surface water | place: USA:Blue River Watershed | collected 2017-08-16
GATCTTTGCCTTTAAGGAGTTCGTAGGCAGTTGATCCGGCGGATAGGCCAAACGTGAAGGCAATGAGTGCAGCCAATAGGTCGATCGGCTCCGGTTCGAAAATCGCAGAGTCAGGCAGCGATTCCGAGAACTCATGAATGTGAGTTTTGATGCTCTCGCTGTTCAGCGCGAGCGTCGTCATGATGAAGTCCGCCATGTCGAGTTTCGTGCCGGAACTGTTAATTCGGACGAATATTTCAGCCGCTTCTGCGTGTGTTGTCGTCGAAAGAAGTTTTACGGCTGGAATTCGATAGGAGTACAGGTCGTTTAGCCTCGAGATGTTCTTCTGGGCGATCGCTAGCTCGTCCTTGGTTAGGTCGGAGTTTTTGGTCCTGTAGTCGTCCATGAGCGACAGCAAGTCCGTCCTCCGTTCGCGCTTCCCTTGAGCGTTAACCTGGGTCAGGACTTCTAGCACATCTATCCAGCCATGTTTGATGGCGCCTTTTTTCCCGAGAGGTTCAAATCGGACCGTGTCCGCTTCGAGTGGAACCAGAGGGTTGAACTGGATTCTTACTGACGAAGGACGGCTTTTTTTTCTTAGCACTGCCGTGCCTTCGAAGATGACCTTCAGCGAAGTAAGCCGCTGTTGTCCGTCGATGATAAGGTCTAGCTGCTCGCTCGCCTTGATTTTTCCGGTTTGACCGATCGCCTTGGATGAGGCGGTGGCTTTTTCCCAGTACAAGATGGCTCCGACAGGGAATCCCACATAGATGGAGGAAAGAAGATTGATGATCTGGGAGTCTTTCCAGACGAACTTGCGCTGCATGTCGGGAATAGCCCATTCCGGGTTTTCATCCTGTAACTTCATCAGGATGTAATCGATGGGGTGCTGCTCGTTGATGAACTTGGTTGGGATAGCCATACTTTCGATTCTAGGTTGGGATGTTCCGTTGCAACTAGTTATATTTAAATATTAGCTTATAACTACGAATATCTGGAGCTCTATGCTCTCTGATCAGCCGATCATGGACGTTCTGGGGTCGAACACCCTTCAGGACCTATTTTTGGCGAGCTTATCTGATGGCGGGTGAAAAAGACCTTTATGTTCAGTGGATTAAGAGTTGTCCTTGCCTTTGGTTCTATTCCGCACGGCCTGATTTCCCTGCTCGGCGGTTTTCCCGTTAAGCTCATGGACCTCCAGGGCCGCTCGCTATCTTTCGAGCCCAAGCCACGCTCCGTTCCGACCCCGCCCACCTCGCCTGGCGCCGCCGCGAGATCTTCTCTTCTTAGCCTTTTTTGAAGGTGGAAGCTGACTTGGTGGCGCGTGAGGAGATGTTGGGTTCCATGGACAAGGTCTTTGCGTCTGGATTTTCATTCATAATTATGCAGGTTAAATACATGGATCAGAAGCTTATCAAATACCTGGCAGCCTTAATGTTGGCAGCAGGTCTCGCTGCCTCGGTCGTTCTTGTGGCTTTAAACTGGGTCCACGATGGACGTTTCCATGATGAATGTTATCTAGCTGTAGGAGATTGGATGTCCCATAAGGTTGCGCCCCCCAAGACGAGCTCGACGCCAAAATACCTCGCGCCCGATGAGCTGCTTATCGCCGTCGACAAGGCGGGACGACCAATCGACCGTCCCATAGCAGTATTCACAGAAATCCGATTGCCTGACGAGGCTGCCAGTTTTGTCTTATCCAGAAGGATTGAGGCCAACCTGGCTGCCCTAGATTTGAAAGGTTATGCTACTCTTCTGGTCGTGGCGATCGCCTGTTCGCTTTCTGTCGCATTTTCCGGATTGGCTCTCATCATTCAAAGCAATCAATCCCAGCCTAAAGCCGCGCCTTTCTTGTTTGGCGCTGCGCCATTAGCCGGTTTCTCCATGGCCAACGCCAATTTCTACTTACTTTATGTCAGGCCTTGGGATGAGTTCACGAAGGCCTATTATATCGATGCGGTGGGGCCTAAGCTCTCGTTTCCTGTTTTGTGGGTGGGTGTGATATTGGCAATCATTGCAGCTGGGTGCGCCTGGTTGCTGCGATCAACCCGCGTCGATAAATCGATCCGCGATTCAGCTTAGCGTATTTATCAACCCTTTACGTAGTACTTTTCCCCGGTTGAGAGTTGGCCGAACACGTGGTCAGGCTTTAGCTAGTCAGCTGGTCGAATTAGGGGGCAGGCCTTTACTCTTCAGGTGTTGATACTAAATACTTGGATAAAGTGCTGATTTGATATCAGGCAGATTTTGCAACGTCCTGGCGATTTGGCTTAAACGGCGCTTTATTCACTTCGAATTCCAAGGCTGCCCGCTCTCCTGAGCTACCCACGCCACGCTCCGTTCCGGTTCTGCTGGTCTCGGCTTTCGTGGTTCAATGAGATTGCTCGACATGTGAGGCTTTTGTTTTATTAAAGAATTTATGACTAAATTCATGTCGATGAGCACGACGGATGGGCGAATCACCAGGGGCCAGTATGCGGCGTTGTTCGGAATTTACCTCCTCCTTCTGGTCGTGGCTGTACTTGTCGCCAATGTCCTCGCGTTTTTCGGAGGCCTGATCGGCATGGCCGCATGGGGTGTCATGATCATGGGCGCTGTCCGTCGTTCGCATGATTGCGGGCGCTCCGGCTGGTTCCTGTTGATTCCTTTTTACAATCTTTGGCTGTTCTTCGAGCCAGGTCAGCTTGGTGCAAATCGCTATGGTGATGATCCTAGGGGTGCTTAAGGACGTGGCTGAAATCGGCTTTCTCTCGCCTGTTTATCCCCCAGGTTTCTCATCCTGGCACCCTGACGGAGCTTTCTGATCACTTGTGCAGGGTGGGGGGATGCCTTTGAGGCTTTCTTACTCCTGCCTCATGAAGCGTACCTTGCTCAGTCTGAGGATGCCTCTGATCAGGTCATTTCAGGCATGGCCATTCCGAAGGTTTCGGTCTGCCATCTGCGGTGCGAACCATACCTGAGATCGCCCCTTTGGGCTCTCGTATGCGCATGCCTCCGTAATTCAGCCTATTGTCCTTTTTCAGTCCTATGTCCGGCAGTTTGCTGTTGTTGAAGGCACTATCTGAAAATTATTGTGCTCAAATCAGACCTTAGCCGGACGAACATGAATCAGCCTATCTCTTCTGAGCCCGCTTCGCCGTCCCGATGGAAGCCTGCTCATGCCTTTGCCGGCTTATGCCTGCTTATCATCGGCGTCCTCCTTGGGCGTGCCGTGTTCCCGATGGTCATCGAAAAGCCTTTCATAGTGGAAAAGCGAATCGAGGTCCCGGTTGAGCGCGTCTTGGAGAAGAAGATCGAGGTGCCCGTCGAAAAAATAGTATATGTGAGCGAACGAACCAAGGGAGTGAACGGTGCGGAAGCCTTCCTGATCTCACCTGAAAAACTGGCGATGTGGAAGCAGATCAAGGTCGGCATGACACGTAGGGAGGTGACTGACATCCTAGGTGCGCCTTCGAGGGCGGACGGAGATATCTCATTCGATACCAAGACCGGCGCGCAGTTGATCATGTGGGAATGGCGTACCGGAAACGTGCGCGGCGGCGTATGGTTTGTTTTCGGTGGTGATGGCCGAGTCCATTCGGTTGTTATCCCCGAGCGTTGAGCTACTCAGTTTCCCAAACTGAGTGGGTGTGAGCTGTCTCGGCACTTGCCTCGTAATCGCAGAATATCAGCTCGTTGATTCTGCGCTACTTTGCTTTGTTGGCCTCGATTTCAGCCTGTAGCTCGCGTGAGCGCTTCTGGCCGAGAAGTCTGGCGGATTCCGTCAGCTTTTTCTCCATTTCGGCGATATACTCGCCGCCTTCCTTCAGGTTTACGCCGGCCAGATTCCAGTAGGCGTAGGCTTCGATCTCGTCCTTGATGACTCCGGTCCCGTCGTAATAGCGGTTTCCCATGCTCAGCAAGGCCAGCGGATACCCGAGTGACGCCGATTTTTTGCAAAGACGCAGTGCTTCGTCAGTGTCTTTACGAACACCTTGGCCATATTGGTGACAGACCGATAGTGCGAATGTCGACTCCGGGTCTCCTTTGAGCGCATGGAGCCTATTCCTGAGCACCGTTTCCACGCCTTCCTTGGAGTAGGGGAGGAAAGATGCCAGGCTTGGTACTTCGTTCCTGGATAGGAACCAGAGTCGGCAGCTGGAGGCGGTCATTTGTTGCTCATTATATTTTCTGCTATAAGACCAAGCGGTCTTTTCGTCCTTCCCGAGCGGGAAATTTAGGTTCCAGTTGCTGTAAAGAGCGTAGAGATGGAAGCTCGCCTCTGAGCAACCAAGCTCTGACGATTCTTTCATCAGGTTTAAGCCCTTGTATAGGCGCAGGGTGTTTCTTGTGAATTTCTCCTCTCTTGATTCTGTGATAAGAACTCGACGTTCACCATTCTCGTAGGTGATTTCATCGCTCTTTTCGTAGATCATCTTCTTCGAGAGTTCATACTTTGCTTGAGCTGATCCCCTGGCGCTTGCCGTATCTAGGTAGTCCTTCTCGCTTCTGGCGTCTTCACTCAGTTCAACGAGTCTCATGTAAGCTGAACTGTACTCGCCTATGAGGTCGCCATTTACCGCCTTCTCATAATACTTTCTTGCTTCGTTTTTGCTATGAGGGTTCGACTTGGTTGGGTCTTCAACGCGTACTTCCCCGGGATTATATTGAATCCGGCCCTCGAAATAAAGGCCAAGCAGGTAGTCGATCCTGTTGCTATGTGTCTCCTCTGCCGCGAGTTTTTTCCAGCCTTCTACGGTCGTAGGCAGCTTCTGCTTTTCTTCATGCATCAGTTCCAGCGCGCGAAGATAGCATTCAATTGCCTTTTTCGTGTCTTTCTCGGTTCCATGTCCTCTTTCGTAGTATGATCCCAGATACATCTGGGCATGATAACCGCCGGTGTTTGCATACTTCTTGGTTTCATTGAATTCCTTCTCCTCCCGGGTCTGTTCTTTGCAGCCGGTAAGAGCAACGGTTGTGACTATGGCTGCCAGGAAACAGATTATGCCTTTTAGGTGCATTGGGGTCTGGGCATCATTATTCTTAAATCTAACCGGTCAAGGAGGGTGTAGGGCCGACGTTTTTTCTATAAACTGATTAAGATCTCTTGGTGACGACGTATGGTGCTCCTTGTTTCTGGATTACCGCACTTTTTATGGAGGTTTAGGCTATTACTTATTCTAGTCCTTGATCATGGCCCTGCTGATGGCTGAGGTCGATTGATGCCATTCTTTGAGTTTTTGCCTATTTGCAGACGTGAATGATATGTAGGTTGCTTGCCCGGTTTGGCATGCCTAGAAGTACCCATGAAATATTTCTCACTTTTGTTCGTTCCGATGGCCTTGCTGGCCCAGAAGGTCCAAAGTGTCACCGTCTACGAACTGTCTGAGCTCACCGGTTCTCAGGTCTATTTCGCAAGTCATATCAAGCAGGAGTCTTTGAAGGCGACCAGCATGGATGACGAAGACCGTGCCGCGCTGCAAGGCGCCATCGGAAAGCCCGGTATCGCGATGCCGCGCTTCAAGACGCCGTTTGTCAGGGACGAGACCAAGGTTCAGGCCGGCATCATCCGGCTGATCACGATCAAGCAGGATGATGGCGAAGTCATCGAGGTCGGTCAGAACGAATACCAGGACGGAAAGGACACCTTAGTCGTGTTAAGGCAGGATGATACCATCACTTGCATGATGATTGCCGCAGGCGTGACTCAGATTTATACCATCCATCTTAATGTCACCTTCCCGGATGGAGAGAAGCTTGTCACCATGCACACCACGCGAAACCGTCCTTTCGGTGTCTCGACGATGACGGTAAGCGGCAAGGCCAAGCGCATCAAATGAGCATGTCCTCCCGACTCGCATTCTTTCTCGCGCTGACCGCCATCTTCGGTGCGACCGAGGTCAAGGCCGACGATGTCCCGTTCTTGGTGACCCGCCTGGATGTCTACCTTTACGACGAGAACAAGGCGCCCAACGCCGACTATTTCGCCGGAAGCGTCGAATGTAACTACTTCAACCGGGAGAGTAAGCTCAACGAGGCGCGTTCTCTGGCATACGGCGTGGCCCGCTCCCGCGGTTTTCATGTCGATGGAGTCGGTCGCTATTACATCATCTGCTGTATCAAGGCCGGTGGTTCGATCGCGACCAAGGTCCGTTAGGGCTTCAACGCTCGCCGTAGGGCGGGGTGCCGTTCGTCGCATTATGGTGATTGCCTTGTCAGCTGGTGTGGAAAGGCCGCAGGTAAGTTTCCGCTGTATGTAAAGTGGCGCCGCTCCGGCATTTATCTTGAATGCCCTGCATCTGGCTTCCTTGCCTGTGTGTGACTTTATCGAGGGAAATGCATAGACCCCTTGCTTTAACCTATGTAAGTTGACTCACATGAAACAGAAATCGACATGGGATGCCTCCATACTCTTAGACAGAAGGGTCATTCTCCTTGCTTTGTTTTCCGCTACGTTGGGTGTCATCTCCGGAATGCTGTTTTTTTCCGAGACGGTGGTCATCGAGAATCCTGCCGTATCGCCGGCAGCAAAGAGAAATCTGCCGCCTTTGGTTAAGGCGGATGCTCCTGTCGTTAAGAAGAACGACAACGTGATCGGCGAGGCCAAGGAAGATCCTGTCGAGGAAATCGAGATCTATCAGCTTTCGGGAATGCTTGGGTATCAGTCTTACTTCGCCAGTCATATCAAGCCGGAGGGGATGAAGGACCCCAAGAAGATCGACGATCAGGATCGGGCAGCCCTTATGGGTGCCATTGGGAAGGTTGGTGTTCAGATGCCATTGCTCCCGGAGCCTCTTGTCATGCAGGGCACTCGCGTGCAGCCGAGCATCCTGAGCGTGATGACCCTTCGCCATAAGGACGGCTCGATCGACGCGCTGGCCAGTAATGAGTACAAAGGTGGAAAGGATACCCTTTCAGTCGTGAAAAGCGGTGACGCACTCGTTTGCACTCTCCGTGGCGAAGGTGTGATCCAGGTTTACACGATACATCTCAACGTGACTTATCCTGACGGAGACAAGCTGCTGACCATGCAGACGACCCGTAATCGCCCTCTGGGCGTCTCAACGATGAGCGTGAGCGGCAGGGCTAAGCTCTTGCGTTGAGGCGGGTCGTTTCGTGACCCTTTGACCTAGGTGTCAAAGCCTGCGGAAACTCTTCAGTCCCTCTCCGCCGTTGGTGCTTTGATGGACCTGGCCCTTGTCGTCGATGACGTAGACTACCTGGCCGTCCGGGCTGCAGGCGATTCTCACTGGGTTGACCACCATGCCGGTAGCCTGCTGGTTGCCGGCTCCTTTGAGCAGATAGAAGCTCTTGAGGCCGTTCCTGCCTCCGTCGATCGCCTTGATCACCTGTCTGCTCGGCAGCATGACGTAGACGATTTCGCCGTCCGCGCTGCAGGCCACTGACTCCGCCGGCACGCAGCCCAGGACGGAGGGATGGAATCCCTTCAGCTCGATGAAGCTCCTGCCCGAATCCTCGCTACGATAGAGGAAGCCTTGTCGCGTCGTGATCAGGATCACCCGGCCTTCGGCGCCGCAGGCGATGCCGTCGGCGGGCACGGACTGGATGCTTCCGCTGCCGAAACGGACTCCGAAGGCGAAGGGGGCGGTCATCATGGCCAGCACGAACAATGATAGGGTGCGCATGCGTATTTTAATAACATTCCTTCGTCTGAACTGAAGGATAAATCTTCGTCCAGCGAGGCACCGTGGTCGCCGGCCGGCTTAGTTTTTGCTCTCCGCCTGCGCCTTGGCCTTGGCTGCCGCCTCAGCCTTCGCCCTGGCTTCGGCTTGCCGTTGCTTGAAGAGGGCCTGTTGCTGCAGGTCGCTTTGCCCCAGGTAAAGACGCGGGTCGTTGTTACGGTACCTGCCGTTGGCATCGTAAGTATGAGTATTACGATACGGCTTTTTCTCCGAGGTTTTTGACGATTCGCACCCGACGAGGAAAACGATGACGGAGCATGTCGCGATCAATTTCATCTTAGCCCTCCTGTGTGCGCAGGGCCTGATCAGAGCCAGTATCGGCGTAACGTATTTCATGATTATTTCCCTTTCGTTTTAGGCATGTCTTCGTCGTAGAACAGCACCCAGGTGGCCTGGCTTGGCGAGTTGCTATAACCGAAGCAATCCTTGTCCCTTGAGCCGGTTATCATCGTCTTGCCGTCCACGTCAGTCACCATGCCCGATACGCCGGCACCGAGGTAGACATACTCCCCGATCTTGGCGTCGAACCTGGGCAGCTTGAGCTGGAGTTTCTTGCCCCCTTCGATGACGGCGGTGCAGGGGAGGGCCTTGCCTGATGGCTTGGCGAATGGCGGTTCCTTCCATGCAGCCCTGCCGCTCCTGATCCACTCATGGAAGGCTGCGATCTTCTCGATGCGAGCGGGAGACGTGCCCATGCCGAACCACCAGCTGCCGGCCCCTTCGTTGGTCCATAGCCCTCCGGCGTCCATCTGGTCCGTCATCTTGTCCATGACGCTGGTGGTATAGGTCGCTTCCGGATTCACGAATCGGGCAAGCTCGTCCCAGATGTTTTCCGGGTTCTTGGTCGCATGCTTGACCTCAAGATAAGGGCTCAGCCATCTCCAGGCAGGGGAGGGCGGTGGTTCCTCGCTCACCCAGATGCCGCCTTTTTCCTTCTGAGGAGAGTCCGTCCATCGGGGGATCTTGCCGCTCGCGCTCGATACCGCATAGACGGTCGAGAACGAGGCTTTGGGCGGGGATTTGTCATCCACTAGCCTCCGGTCTCCCGACCATGCGATGCTCTCATGTCCGGCTAGGATATCCCCGGGCGTCTTGGCCCAGATAGCCGCCGCGGCGACGAGAAGGCATGGGATGGCGAGCGTCAGCGCCGGCAGCTCCAGGACGCAGAGGGCGAATATCGCCACGCAAAGGAGGGAGAGAAGGGCCGTCCAAAGCGGAGACGCCAGCCGGGAGAGGATCTCGATGCTGTCCGGCTGGAAGATGGAGAAATTAGAGAACAGGGTGCTGTCTCCCCAGATGACCACTGAGCCAAGTCCATGCCGAACCGAGCCCCCGGTCATGTGTCGCCCGAACTTGTCGTCCGCGGACGGTGAGCAGGGGCCGAAGAACCCGGGCTTGGAATAATCCGGCGGCTCGAAGTATCCCTTCGTGCTGGTGAGCGGAACCATGCCTATGCCTGTCACGGCGGTGGGGGTCTTCGTCAGGATCTTTTCGCCCACCCAACCTTGGCTGGATTCCTCGGCGTCCAGCTCAGGCAGCAATGAGCCATAACGTACGTCGATGCCGGTAGCCGAGAGGAGGCCGTTCAGGCACCTGGCATGGCCGAGGTAATCCGTGTGGTCGGCGACGACCACCAGACGTCCGCCATGCCTGACCCAGGCCATCAGCCTATCCGCTTCTTCCGGGCTGAATGGGCTGGTAGGCGTGACGATCCATGCCGTCGAATCCTTCTCGGACAGGGAGCCGATGTCCCCCTTGCGGTCGGATATCAGGCGCACCATCCAGGTGTAGGAGTAGGTCGTCTCGTTCTTCAGTTTCAGGCCTTGGGCCTTGTTTCCGAAGTCCCCGTTGTCCGTCGCCCACTTGCCGTGCTCGATGTAGACTGACTTGCCATCGCGCAAGCTAGGCAACGTCAGGACGAGCGCCGCGTAAACGATCACCAGGGCGGGACGAATCCATCGCTGCGTAAGCGCCGGGGCTCCCGGTCTGACCGCGATGAGCAGAGACATAAGGCCGGGTATCAGAAGCCATTGCTGGCCGGAGGCTATGCCGGCCGCCGTGAGCACCAGGCCCGCCCAAAGCCCGGTCCGGTCGGATTCGGCGTGGGGCAGGTTGCCGCAGACGATGATGACGGCGAGACCGGTCAGGCTGAGGGCGATCCAGTCTCCGGAGGCGAGATGAAGCCCGGCGAGTCCGCCCAGCGAAATCAGGAACGTCGGAGCCAGGGTCGGCCAGCGTAAGAGCTTGGACGCCAAGGCGAGGACGGCCCCCGACGCTAAAGGCAGGAGCAGGCTGCCGGTCTCGCCGTAAGCGAAGAAGCCGGCCAGAAGGCAGATTATTTGTAGAACTGTTCCCATTTCAGTCTTCCGGGTGAGGAGGTTCCGATGACGACCGTCCCGTCGGCGGTGGTGAGTCGTCCTACGTAAGTTTTTCCATCCTGTCGTAGCTCACGCGCATCCACGATGCCCTCCGATTCCCCCAGGGGCACGTCTTCGGCGCTGATGATTCCGACGGAGAAGGATATGAGCGTGCTTCCGCCTCCGATGACCACGGTCTTTTCTCCGTGGTGGAAGGCCCATGTGCGGGGAGGTATGACGAGGACTTTCGCCCCGAATGAACCAGGAAGGGCCGCCATGCCTTTCCCGTTGATGATGTCGGGGACGCCCGAGGCGCCGCCTTCGTCGTGGGCGTCGCCGATACCGCCGGAGATCCTCACGTCACCCGGCAGCGCGGTCGTTCCGACGGCCAACGCCGCCATGAGGGCGAGATACGCTCCTGCGCCCGTCGGGATGAAGATGACGCAGGCCATCGCGAGGTTGGCCAGCCGGGAGAGCGTGAAATATGCTCCGGTCCGGTTCAGCTCGGGGACGTACCACCGGTTGTAGATCGTGAGCGCGTTGTTCAGGTAATCGGAGTCGCTGCTCCATGTGGTCCTGCCTCTGCTGACGAGCACGGGCTTGATTTCGCCGTGTTCCCAATAGCACAGCTCGACCCGGCCGTCGTCGGTGAGCCTGCCTCCCAGGTTCGATGAGACGAATCCGTCCTTGGCGATCGCGTGCCTCAGGTATTGCCGGCCTGGCCAGCAATTCGAGTGCCAAGGGACGTCGACCTGCTGGTTGCCCTCGGCGATGGGCTCTTCGGTTCTCCCGCTCCACTGGTCATGTTCGACCATGATCAGGCCGGGGACTTTCCAGTCCATCTTCGAGCCGTGGAGGTAGCCTCTGATCGGCGCACTCCCCGGGGAGGCTGCCGGAAGCGCCGAACCGAGGGTCCTGCGGAGCGATGCGCCAGGCGAATATCCCGAGCCGATATCTTTGTATTCCTCTATGGAGTCGAAGCGGGGCGGCCGCGTGAGGTCGATGATCGTCACGACGCCGCATCCGGCCATCAGGACGGCTGGCCATGTCTTGAACCTGAATCCCGCAAGCAACGCCGCGACCACGATGGCGATGCGCAGCGAAGGCATCATCGGAAGCATCCCGGAATCGACGGGGAGTTCTTCCGCGATCCAGAGCGCCAAGGGCGCGGAGCTCAGCGTCTTGTTTTTCGTGGTCAGCCAGATGGTCGCGACCAGCGCGCCGTAGAGCATTCCGACGTGAGGGTTGGCCGCCAAGGCGACCGCCACGATCCCGCATGCGACCGCGGTCCGCCGGTCATCCGGTTTCTCGACGGCATGGAGAAGCCAGCAGGCGGCGAGGCCTACGGCGGGAATCCAGTTCGCTCCGAGGCCCCAGCAGCAGAAGAGAAGTATGACGAAAGCGGAGAGCCTTTCCTGCTTGGTACCGATCGCGAGCGACGCGAAGAACCTCTGGATCATTGGCGGCATGCAGACGATTTCATCGTGAAACAAAAAGGGGCAAGACTAGTCTTGCCCCTTTCGAGAACGTGACGGGATCTATCAGTAGCTGCGGCAACGATAGTTCGTGCTGCAGGTGTTGGTGCAGCTACGGGTGCAATCGTTGGTGCAGTTGTAGGTGCCGGTCGGACGACCGTAGCCCTGGCTCTGCACGCCGAGGATGGACTTGGCGGAAGCGGTGGCCACTTCGGAGGCGTCGGCGGACATGTTGGCGTTCGTCTGCCAGCTGACCTGGGCGGCAGGGGAGGAGAACGAAGAACCGGCGCTGGCGTTGGCGGTCGAAGCCGAGACGGCGACGGCAGCGAGCGCGAGAGCGGCGATGGCGAGGATGGATTTGATCATGTGTATTGGAGTACGGTTTCTTTCTAGGTCATGCCTTGGCCGCGGTACAGCGAAAACGGGGCGGTTTTATATTATTTTTATGAGAGGTTTTTAACCAAATTTTGACATGCCTGCGCCTCCGTTCCTGCCTTTGCCGGCAGGGTGGATGCGCGCCAGATCAGCTTGGCATGCATGCTGCGGCTCTTCGCGGATGGTCGATTCGCCGTCCTGCTGTGTCCCTTCAAGTCCGAGGCTATCCCTGTCGTTAAAGGAGCGGTTTCAAATTAGGATTGGATTCCGTCATTTAGGATTACTGGACCTGATTCCAGGTTGGGGCTGGGGTGTGTCGCCTTCCGCAAATCCTTCATGTCCAGAGGCGCGATCTCTAGGCTGGGCTTCAGGACGGCGGACGATCTCCGGCTAGTCAGGTATCGGGGCTGGTCACGCTCTGTCGTATCGGAGGGTGGGCGAGCTAGCTCCGCGAAGGGGTATGGTTCACGGTCCGGCCTTTTAACAGAAGTGTTATGTTCCGCGGCGAGGGGGAAAGATGATTGGACAAGGACTTCCGCTGTCTTATCTACACGGCAATGTTCAAGAAATCTCGCCTACTCAAGTGCTCTGCCGCCTTGCTTGTCTTCGCGTCCGTCATCCCTGGTCTGGTCGCCCAGGATAATCCTTTCGGTGGCTCGGGCAGGAGCAGCGCACGGTCGCCTTTCAAGGAGCCTTCCAACAGCAAGCCTACCGAGGTCGTTACGCACACCTTCGACCTGGGTCGTGTGAGCCCCACCCGGGCCCTCGAGACGCCCGCCCTTTTCGCCAGCATCTGGTCCGTATTCCGCTCTCAGTATTCCATCGGCCCGGATGGAGAGTTCGTGCGCGAAGATGCCTCCACCACGCCCGATAATGCTGAAACCCAGGCTGCTTTCCTCCGCTATGTCGCCGCCAACAAGCCTGTCGTCAAGATCGAGGCTGGGAAGACCTGTGGTTCTTGCACCAGGGGGATGAAGGCGACCATCGTCGATAACAAGGTCGTCCAGGTGGAGTGTCCGCGATGCGAGGGCACTGGCAATCTCTGGGTTATCGATCAGTACACGCTGACCTACAGCGGTGTCGTTCCGCCGAAGCCGGTCGTCAAGGCTCCCGCTCCGGCTGTGATGAAGCCTTCAGGCGAAGCCCTTCCGGCTACCGTGCCAGGTTCGCGTGCCGACGAGTACCGTATGCTTGCCGAACGCATCATGGTGCTCGGTAAGCGCTTCAAGATCGACAGGGACGAGTTCACGAAGGAAGCCAAGTACGTCCCTCTGACGGAACGCTCGAACCTGTTCCTCACGCCGGCCTTCCTCATCACGGTCACGGACGAAGGAAGGATCATGCTTTTCACGCGGCATCGCGGAAATGATTGGATCTTCCACGACAGGTTCAGCGTGAAGGTCGGGGATGAGACCTTTGATTCCACCAAGGTCTCTACCGCGCGTTCCTCCAGGAAAGTGATGGATAATGGTATCGTCCTGGAGCTTTGCTCCTACCCCGAAGCTGACCTCAAGGCCTTGGAGGCCATCGCCAAGTCGCCTGAGTCGCGTGTGTTGCTCCGTCTGTATGGTTCCGAGGGAATCGACACCAGGGAGCTCGAAAAGGCCGAGAAACATTCCCTTCGTGACGCCGTCGAACTTTCGGCGGTCCTGAAGAAGGTATACGCGATGCGCAAGGAAGACGGCATCAAGGGCAAGATCGGAGACGACTCCAAGTAAGCTGGGCGAATTTATCGTGGGCATGTGGGCGTCTCTTTCCGCTGACATGTCCATCGATCGTTTCGTCCAAGCCCAGGAAGGCACCTACGAATCGGCTCTGGCCGAGTTGCAGGGAGGGAGGAAGACCGGCCATTGGATCTGGTGGATCTTCCCGCAGCTGAGAGGGCTAGGTAGGTCGGAGTATTCGATCTTCTACGGCATCGCCGACGAAGACGAGGCGCGTGCGTACCTCCGGCATCCCGTACTCGGTCAGCGATACTGCGACTGCGTCCATGAGGTATACATGCAATTTTATCGTCATGGTAAGACGCCCCTCGAACTCATGGGCAGCGAGACCGACGTGATGAAGCTGCGAAGTTCTTTGGAGCTGTTTCTGCGCCATGGTTTTGCAGGCAAAGAAATCCGCGGTCGCATCATGATGATGGTTCAGATGGAGAAGATACTGCTCGAGAAACTTGACTGGACTCATCCCACGAAAAACACCGAGTCATGATCGCCATCCTGTCAGACATCCACGGCAACCGCCCGGCGCTGGAGGCGGTGTTCGCTGAGATGGGACATCTGGGCGTGAAGCGAATGCTGGTGCTGGGCGATGTGATCGGCTACGGACCGTTTCCGAACGATTGCCTGCGGATGATCGCCAAGGCCGAGGTCTGCCTGCAGGGTAATCACGAGGCCGGTGTGATCGGTGCTTTGGGCGAGCGATGGTTCAATGATGCGGCTTGGGGCGCGATTGAATGGACCCGTAAGAAACTCACCTGTGCCGATCGTGAGCTCATCTCGAAGTGGCGGCAGACCGGGAAGTTCGAGGGCATCCAGCTGGCTCATGCATCCCTGAATCCTGATGCTGTATTCGATTACCTTCTGACTCCGAGGGCGCTCAAGGCTCACTTTGCCGCTCAGAAGGTTCCGCTATGCTTCGTCGGGCATACCCATGTCCCGGAAATCTGGACCGAGGGCAGGGAAGACCCCGTTGCATGTCCTAAGTCGGGTGTCTACCACCTCGAGGCATCCAGTAAGACAGTCATCAATGTCGGCAGCGTGGGTCTGCCTCGCGGAGATGACAAAAGGGCGTCCTGGGCGACTTATGACCCCTTGGCGGGCGAGGCGACGCTGCGCCGGACGTCCTACGATGTCCAAGAGGTCATCCGGACGATCAAGCACCTGGGGCATGAGCCCGTGGTCGAAGCTAAGTTGTTACGAGACTTGGGCACTTAAGTTAGAGGCCCAGAGGCCCAGAGGCTCGGAGGCTCGGTTGATCAGGGTTTAAAGTGCAAACGTGCAAATGCGGCTTCGTCGCGTGCAAAGGTGCAAAAGTGAGATGCAATGAGTTGACCCCTTGATTGGTTGGTCGGTTGGCCAGATGGACAACTAGCTGGTGGGTTGACAAGTTGACCAGTTGGCAAGGAAGGCAACTGGTAGGTCGTGGCTCTCCGAGCGCGACGTTGGGCGATGGGAGCATGGCTTCTCCATTGGGATGCGTACTTCTGTCTGCGAACGGCGGGTCAGGGGCAACCCGCCCTACCCAAGGTAGTGATGCAGGCTGATGGAGAGTTGGTGGGTTGATTAGGTTAGCGCTGGCGGGAGGCCGGGGAGCGGGCACAGTTAGGGCGGTCGAATGTTCAATCGTTTCGCACAGTATGTCGCCGGCATCGGACGTGCCCTCAGGGTCCGTTCCGGTCAGGGTGAGGTACATGCCGAGAGGTTGAAGGCCTCCGCAGAGCTTGGCCGGCTGGAGCAGGCTGTCCCGGCGGCGCGTGCTGAGGTCCTGGTCGCCGTGGAAGCCATCGTCACCGCTGCGGTCGTATCCGAACTGCGTTCGACGCCGATCACGGAGCTCAAGGATTACGGCGCATCGGTCGGCCCGCTGCAGGCGGCGGGCTTCCGCATGGTTTCTGACCTTGTCGGACATACCCATGCATCCCTTCAGGGGCATCGCGGAATCGGCGCGGTGACGGCGGGGTCTGCGTTACAGGCGCTTGCCGCCTTCGAGTCCGCTGCTCGTGGCCATGTCAGGCTGCTGCCCGACCCGGACAATCGTCGCCCATCCGACACACGCCTGCTCGTGTCTCTGGTCAGGTATGAGACCTTGGTCCGTGATTTCGGATCGCGCCCAGCCGAGGCTCGCATCCGTTTCAACGACGCGAATCAGAGGCTCCAGCTGACGCAGTCCGGGACCCGCCTGAGCGATCAGGTGCTTTCTTTTTCCGCCCAGTCTGAATTGGCCAGGGCTTGCGACGTATTGAGCGCGGAATTCCGCTGGATTGCCGCCGAATCCCGCGGTTTGGCTGATTATGCCCAACGCTTGGGCTTCGATCAGGCAGCCGTATGGCGACGATACGCGGACAATTCGGCATCGTTCATCGCGCTGCTCGAAAGCCTGCTGCCAGCACGCGCTGTCGTAAGGGCTGGCGTGCCTGTTCCTGATCTTCGCGGCGGTCTGCCGGCGGCGATCGCCGATGCGGTAGAAGCCACGAAGGTCGACCTCCGTTTGCTCACGGCGACGCTGCGACGCTATCAGCAGTTCGGGACCCAGTACATCATCTGCCAGAAGCGCGTGCTGCTCGGCGACGACATGGGCTTGGGCAAGACCATGCAGGTTCTCGCCGCGATGTGCCATCTCGCGGCCCAAGGCAGGAAGCACTTCTTCGTGGTCGCGCCGAACAGCGTGCTGATCAACTGGGAGCGCGAGGTGAAGAAGCACACCAAGCTCGGCGCCATCGTCGTGCACGGAACGGACCGGGATGATGAGTTGGACCAGTGGCGTCGGGAGGGCGGGGTGGCGATCACGACCTACACCACGCTGAGCCGATTAGTGGATGGCATCACTGAGATCGATTTCCTGGCTGTCGACGAAGCCCACTCGGTCAAGAACAAGCAAGCCCAGCGCACCCAGGCGGTCATGCGCCTGACCAGCATTTCCCGGCATGTCGCCTTCATGTCCGGCACCGCCCTGGAGAACCGCCTGAGCGAGCTTCAGACGCTCGTCACGACCGTCCAGCCCCGGCTCGATGATGAGGTGCAGGTCCTGCTGAGGCAGGTCCGTCCGGTTCCTGCTCAGGTGCGGGAAAAGCTCGCGCCGGTCTATCTCCGGCGCACGCAGGCGGATGTGCTGACGGAATTGCCGGATATCACGGAGACCGATGAAATCGTCCCGTTGGAACCGGCTGACGTGGAGGCATACCGGGCCAGTCCTGACAACCTCATGCATAAGAGGCTCGCCGCCACCATAGGCGCAGGCGGCCTGCAGTCGGCTAAGTTCGATCGGCTCAGGGAGCTGCTGGAGCTTTATCGTGAGGACGGTCGTAAGGTCGCGGTCTTCTCATATTTCCGACAAGTCCTGGATGACGTCAGCATGCTCGTGGGAGGTTGCGCGCAGATCCACGGCGGGATCGGTTCCGTCGAACGTCAGCAGGTCATCGACCGTTTCGCCTCCCAGGAGGGTTTCGGCGTGCTTGCCCTGCAGATCGAAGCCGGGGGCGTCGGCATCAACCTGCAATGCGCCCAGGTGGTCATCCTGATGGAGCCGCAGTTCAAGCCATCCACCGAACGCCAGGCCGTCGCGCGGGTACGTCGCATGGGTCAGACGCGCAAGGTTAACGCCCATCGGCTCATCGCCAAGGGCACGATCGACGAATTATTGGTCCGCCTCGTCGCCGAGAAATCGCAGATCTTCGCCGATTACGCGCACCAAAGCTCGGTCAAGGACGCCAGCGGGATGGCCATCGATCCGGGCAGCGCGGTGATGGCGGAGTTGCGACGCGCCGTAGGCGCGTAAGAACGACTAGATTTATTGACACGTTGACAAGTTGGCCGGTTGACAAGAGCGAGGCAGATGAGCTGGCCGGCTGGCAAGTTGACACGTTGACAAGGGAGACGACGCGAGACGAAGCCGCTCAGGGGGCACGTGGGCAAGTTGACACGTGGGCTAGGGTGATTGGTCTGGGCGAAAGCGAACGGCAGAAGGCTTTCGGCAGCCCTTTTTTTACGCGCGATTGGCCGAGGGATTAGGATTGGCTACTTCTTATTCGAGGATTCTATTCAGTGCGTGTCCTGCCGTCGTCGTCCGATTTACCTGATTTTAAACGCATCTTTTGATTATCCCGGAGATGCGGCGTGGGTGAGCAGGAGTCTGGAGTCAGCCATCTCCTTTGTCAGGACGGACGTCGAGTCTTTGTCGTACGTTTCAATCGAGGTCATATCCGTCGGGGCGTCTGCCGAAGTAGTTTTTCCATATAACGACGTGGAATACCTCGAATTACCTCCGGTCAAGCCGAGTAGATGCGCGAATCTTGAAGCAGGTCTGCGTATGCTTCACGAAAGAGATTCGATGCGACGGAATGAGAGGGCCCGCGCCGGCATGCGCGATTGTTTCCCGACCTTGGTTCTGGTTTTAGGTAACCTGCCTTCGGGCGATTACTTGTCGGCATTCAAGGAATTATGCAGCCTTAGGTATGCTTCTAGGTACGCAATCATCACATGCCGGATGGATGCCGGTTCGAGAAGCCTGCTCAGCGATAACGGCTTCAAGGTAATCGACGCATGTTCCCTGCCTTCGGAATCTACGGAAGTCTTGGCGAAGCTGTTTTGCGTTACGGCGAATGAAGGGCGTAGCTACTTGCTTGCCGAAGGTGTTCTTGAGGAAGCGTGGGATATCGATGCGTTGCTTGATTCAAACGAAGGTCATGTTTCTTATCTCAAGCACCTCAAGGGGGTTCTGGTAGAGCGTTTCCCAGGGGTGCAGTCTGGAGTCGGCGACGCGTTGGAGGCCCCGCGTATTGATAAGCAAAAACAACCCATTCTGCGGACGGATCGTTTTCGGCATTCCTTATTGCTGGCCTGCTCCGTCATCCTGATCCTCGGCGTCCTGGTCGCTTCCCGTTGCTCAAGATGCCCCCCTTGAGCCTATTGTCATGATCAACCCTTCAGTATCCAGTTCGTCTCCTTTGATCCATGTCGCCAGGCAGGGCGTGGTCATCGGCAAATACAACCGGGCCGACCTCATCGCGCTCCTCGCATCCGGCCAGGTTCTGCGTTCGGACCATTACTGGTCGCGTGGGATGGCCGGCTGGAAGGCGGTCGGTTCGGAGTTCGACGACGTTTCCGGTTCTTCAACGTCTCCCCGAGCAGCTGCGATGGCGCCTGCTGCGCAGGCCATGCGCAGGCCCCCCGGCCTTCCTTCCTCGCTGCCGCCCGCATTGCCGGCGAAAGCTCCTTCGGGCCGGGTTTCCAAGGCGTTCTTCCTTACGCCTTTGTTCCTGTTCATCGCCTTCATAGGCCTGATCGTCCTCCTTCAGGGATATTCGTATTTCACCTTGAAGGCTCCTCTTTCGCGTGCGCTGCGATCCGATTCCCGCAACGACGGAATCATAGCCACGACTTATTATCGCCATAACATTCCGGGTGGTTCGATCGTGCTGAACATCGACGGCGTCGGCTCCGGCGTGAAGAACGTCGACATCATGCGTGTCCTTCTGCAATTCGCCAAGACGCAGAAAGACTCGCGACACGATTGGGTCATCCTGTCGTGCCGAGGCTCCGAGAGATTCATGATCGAGGGTTCCCACTTCAGGACCATGGGGATCGAATACGGAACACAGAACCCGATGTATACCATGCGTACCTTGCCGGAGAACGTCTACCGTCTCAACGGTAGGCGTGCCTATCCGGTCTGGGAGGGCGGAGCGTTGGGCGTGATGGCTGAGCAGATGAAGAATTTCTCGGAGTTCACCGAGGAATGGCTGCGATGATCCCCTGATTCGCACCCTTTGCAGTGATGGCCATCGGCCATCAGGGGAAGCGCTTGGCGAAGGGGCCGATGAAGCGCCGTTCGGGCGTCGTGTCCACGATGGCGAACGTTACCTCCTTGAACGCGCCGGCGAAATCCGTCGTGAGTGCGCGATGGAAAAGGCCGGCGACCTGATGCCCGTCGTTTCCGAAGGCCCCGCATCCCCATGCGCCGAGCACCAAGGAGTCGTGGCCGTTGGACTGCGCGACCGACAGGATCTTGCTGATCCTGCGGAACAGCAACTCGTGCAGGTGTTCGAAATCTTCGTCCCTTAACAGCCAGGCCAGCGGGGCTGCCGAGGTGATGAACGAAGCGAGATGGGGGTAGGGCAGCAGCGCATGTTCGTCGTCGCGGAAGACCGGTACGTCCGGCGAGTAGATCATGGCGTCGCTATAAAGATGCCCGCCCTGGGCCCTGTGATGGGCGTACATCGGACAATCCTTGATGGCCAGGTAGAGCCCGCTGGAGCGGCAAAGGTATTCCTCCTGGGCCCTGGCTCCTCTGAGGAAACCCCCGCCGGGATGCGTGGCGGAGGCGAAATTGAGCGAGACCACCGCGTGGCCCTTGGCTTGGTGCCTGCGATGGGCTGACAGCGTCGTCTCATTGGTGACTTCGAATCGGGTGACATGATCTCCTTGCTTTGCGGGCGCATGCTCGTGGTCGGGTCCGTAATAGCGCGTGTTCCTGATGGCGTGCGACATCTGCTCTGAGATGCCGACTACTCCTGAGGGTGCCGCGTAGCCGCCATTCCGGGATATCGCGACAGCTTCCTCGCCCAGCCTCGTGGCCAGCGTCCTTTCGATGAGGGGATCGAACATGAACCCGCGACCTCGTTGTCCTGCTTTGGCTGCTTCGGGTGATTCCGCCCCGCGTCAGGAGTCCTTCAGCTCCTGGAGGCGCTTCCTTGAATCCTCGATGATCTTCGTGGGAGATTTGTAGTTCTTCGCTTGCTCCGAGGCGGCCTTCTTGATGGCTGCGATCTCGTCGCGGACTCTTTCCACCGATGCGGTGACTTCCGGATGCCAATGGCTGCGAGGGTCGCCCGACTCGAGGTTCTGGTTGCCAAGCATGATCTTGTTGTCGCCGGACGACGCCACCGAGAAGTCGATCGCCCAATAGTACTTCTCCTCGGAGTTCGCTACCTGCCGGGAGGAGGACGCGATGATGGCGTAGTCGCCCGGAGGCAGTTTGACCACGAACTGACCGTCTCCGTCGGAGGTCTCGGTCCCCGCCCGGATGATGTCCTGCGGGGCCGAGTACATGATGAGGCGCGCGGTCTCGGTGAATGCTTCTCCGAGGTTCTTGGCGTCTTCCGCCAGTTCCAGCAGCGCGGCGGATTTGCCGGGGCCGTCGTTCGCCGCGAGTTTTTCGAGGTTGGTGAATCCCTCGTAACGGGCCGCCAGGTAGATCTTGAAGAATTCGCGGTTGGAGACGTGCTCGTCGATGTCAAGCGGCAGGAGGAACTTGGCCTTCCTGATGTGTTCGGTCATTTCGTTCATCCAGCTGGCTTCCTTTGGCTCCAGCTCCGAATTCCTGCTGTTCCTGCCGATGTTCAGGAGGATGGCGTTGGCGCCGATCTTGAAGAGAGAATCGCTGAGGCTGCGGTATCTTTCGGTCATCTCCGGGATGTCCACCAATACGTCCTTGGCCTTGGTCTTGAGCTGATTGAGGGAGCGGGAGCTGTCGTCGAGATGCGCGTTCAGCTTGGCCTTGCTCAGTTCCGCCCAACGTTGCTTCTGCTGCTTGTCGAGGATGTCCACCTTGACCAGGGCGAGTTTGCGGACTTCCGCGTTTTTCTGGACGATCAGGATCTTGCCTTGGACCGTCTGCGGGGCGTTCTTCTGCCAGAAGACGAAGCCCCCCGCCAGGATGGCGGCAGCCAGCACCGCCAGGCCGGCCTTCTTCATCTTGGCGGAGCCTGCGGAATTGTTCGGCTGTCCTTGTCCGTCGGACGGCACCGTCACGGGCGCCTCAGCCGGCGGCGACGCGGGTTGCATGTCGGCGGCTTCAGAGCGCAGTTTCTGCAGGTGCTTGTCGATGGGCGACCACTCACCGATCTCCGCCGACCACAGATGGATCGGCACGGCGCCGCGTCGGGCGGCGAACTGGGCGAGGACTTCCTTCGCGTCGAAGGGGCCCGATTTCGCGTTGTCGACGAACAGGTGGTATTTCTTCTGCATGATATTTATAAATAATAACTTATGCCCGACGCCATCAATATCAAATCACCTCTCCGGAGGGACTCTTCCGTCCGACTCAAGGAGACGTTCCTCTGGTCGGCCGGGCCGTCCAGCTGAGGCTGCCGATCAGGTAGAAGATCCAACCGAAGGGGATGAACACCATGGCGATACGGATCAGCAAAGGGTCGCTGTTCCACTTGTGGGCGAGACCTGCGCAGACGCCGGAGAGCACCACGTTGTCGCTGCTGCGGTAGAATTCGCCTGAGCCGGCGGCTACGGGATGCCCGTTGGCAGGGAAGACATGGACTGCGTCCTTTCCGTTGGCCTCGAACTCCACCGGCAAGCCGATGTACGGCGTCACGGTCGTCGACCCCCAGTCAGATGAGACGAAATCATACCTGAGTCCGTTGAGCCCGCTGATCAGGCCCCTGCCGCCCTGGATGTTGAAGCTTATGACCGTTCCTCTGATGGCTACGCGCTGTCCCGGCGTCGCGGTGGGCTGGTAAGCCAGCGAAGAAAGCGGGGCCCAGCCGGGCATCCCCGGCTTCCAGAAGAAGTCGGTCGGCAGATATCTGCCGGAGGCCATCAGCCGGCGGAGTTCTTCCTCGGAATGTTTTCCGAGCATCACGCCGCCACGCGAGATTTGATGGTCAGCCGGGGCGCTTGCGCCGGTGGCGGAAGGGTAGGCCGCCTGCGGAGAGGTCTGTTGCGCGGAAGGGGTGCGGACTAATTTCACGACGATCAGGACGATCAGTCCTGTCACTACCATGCAGCAAAAAAGTCCTGCCACCGGGCCATCCAGCATCGAGAGGGGTGCCATGTTCCGGATGGTGCCGTTGAGCCGTGACGCTTCAATTGCATAGTGAGCGGACCGGCTTTACGTTCGAGTCAGGGTCTTTAACTCGCGAACGCTCTGCACCCGTGTCATTGACGCCTGAAGCGGGTTGATGCCGCCAGGCTCACGGTTGCGTATCCTTTGTCGACCCAACGAGGGGCTTCCAAGGCCTTAACTGAGCTTCTTCATCGGTTTAGCGGACATGTATGCGCATGTTCCGAGGGCCGCTATTCCGAGGCACATCGCCAACAAGCCCCAGCCTGGGGACACCATGCTGCGGGCTAACGCGCTCCCGATGTCGTTGCCGCGCGTTATCTCGCTCATCTGGACGAAGGCGTAGGCGAAAATGAGGGTGGGTATCCCTGCGGTGACCCAGTTGGCAGAATACATGCGAGCGTAGCTGATCGCGGCGGACGCTATCCCGCAGAGCAGGACGGTGACGCCCCTCCAATTCCAATCCTGGAGGATCGTGAAGCTGAAAAGGCCGAAGTTCATGAACGGCCCGAAAGTGCCAAGCGTGAGAAGCCCTGCTCCGACGTAGCCGATCAGCTGGACTCTCTCTTCCGATGTGACTTCGCCTGTCTGTGGCGATTGCGGGTGGCTTGGGTGAGGGTACGTCGGAGCCTGATGTCTTGCGGCAGCCGTGACCTGCTGGGCCTGCGATGCGGGTCGGGCGGGCGGCGAGGCCGGCTGTTGGGCCCTGGGCGCAAAGGAAGACAAGGGCATCCAGCCCTGCATGCCTGGGGTCCAGTAATGATCCCCAGGGGATAGCTTGCCGCTGGAAAGACCGCCGTAGATCTCGGCTTCTTCGAACTTTCCGATGTTCACGCCGTTCTTGCTGACATGATATTTCATGCGTTTCATATCGGGTTACGAGGTGCGTCGGTCAACGATAAGAATTCAGTAGAAGGAGCCGGGCCGATCGGGCTCGGTCCGGGAAATGTCTGGAATCTTTGCGGTCATTGGGCTAGGAATTGCCGCAGGATGCGGAAATCCGAACTCTATATCGTAGCCGATCAGACCGATGCGTCGGCGCTTCCGCTCATAAACGACGCCATTTCATCTCTGGCATCGGCCTGTCGCGCTGATCCGTGGCAGCTTGAACCGCTCGAGGCCGGTGTCAGGACGATTCGGCTCATAGGTTTCGGCGCCGATTCATCCAGCTCCGTCGAGCTCAAGCCTCTTTCAGGCAGCCCGCTTCCTTTGGTGAGCCCTTCGTCCGGCGTCGGTCTGCTTTCCCTAGGCTTGAGCCGTGTCTTCGAGGAAAGGATGGCCTCGGGTTGCCGTTGTCCGGACTTATTGATTTTCGCAAAAGCACGATCATTCGACGGCATGGGAGCCTGGCTTTCCTCGCTTGCTCAGTTCGACTGGGGGTGGACGTCCATCTACCTTCTTGACGACGGGGCTGAGTCGGAAGCCGAAGCTTTGTCCGCCAGCCTTTATGCCAAGGATGGCAACGGCAGGGTGATCGGATGCGATGAGTTCCTCCGGCTGTCGGGTAACCTCGCTTCCACCATCGACTTTGGTTGGGCCATTGAGGCGCCGATTTCCGAGCCTTTCGTTCCGCCCAAGGGCGCGATCTGGGTCGCGCGCGGCGGAGCGGAGGTCGCGAAAGGGGTCACGCCCGAATGCTTCGGCTTTCTTCGCGCTCAAGGGATCTTCAGGCCGACCGACCACTATTGGACCGAGGGCATGTCGCAGTGGGCTCTCGTCTCCGCCCATCCCTGAGCGGAGTCGCTCCCCGTCCGACCCCGTCTGAAATTCTTTCATAAAATCAAACACGGAGAACATCCAAGCACGTGCCCCTAGTCCGTCTGACCATCATTTTCTTCCGCGGCATCGGCTGGGTCTTCCGGTCTGTCGGACGTCTTTTCGGATTTCTCTTCGGCCCCGGGATGTTTGCATTCCTGGTCAAGTCCTTCGAAGTCATCCTCAGGCTGGGTTTCGTAGGCTCCATTGTCGCGGCGACTGTGGTATGTTGGAACCTATACGAGGCGCGGCCGTTCGTCTCCGATGGGCGCGCAAGGCTGGGGATGCCTTGTGCCTACCACCTTGATACCTACAACAGCTATTCGAGCGAGAAAGCCTCGCTGGAGGTCATCCTTACCAAGTTCGCGCCCAAGAATCCGAATCTCGCCTATGGCCCCGGTAAGCTGGATGCGGAAGCCCTCATCCAGCTCTGGAACTCCAACGAGATGGTCCACGTATCCGCCCAGCCGGTCACCTGGCAATACAATGGACGCGAGGCCGTCCTTCCCGGTCCCAAGCCGATGCTTAATCCTGAGGATTTCGCTCCTTCATACTGGCGTGAGCTGGTCGTTTTCTTCGAAGCTTCCTGGGCTGTCCTGACTTTGCCTCTCGTCGTCGCCTGGCTTGTGTTTCCATCCGGCTTGAGGCTCTGGGACCGGATTTTCCGCGCCTGCGTCTGGGCTCCGGCATGCGCCGTGGCGTCGTTCAGCTTCGCCTATCTTCTTTCGCGCCAGTGGTTGTCCGTTCAGCACGGTGCTTACGCTGAACTCATCCTCGACCCTCCCAGATGGGCGCAGCCCGCGGGTCTGCTAAGCACGTCACTCCTGTGCGGATTCTCGCTCAGCCTCGTGCCGATCGCCTCATGGTACCTGTTGCGTTGGGTGCTCGGACCTTTCCTTAGGTCCGGGGTGGCGGCTTCGTCGCCGTGACGGGGCGGTGGTCCGCAGGCGTCATCGTCTCACCATCAAGATGTCAGCCCATCTGTCGAAGGCCGACTGCTTGCGGGCGTCATCCAGGATCGGTATGAAGAAGAGGAATCCGATGCAGCCGCAGCATGACGTAAGCGCGCCTCGGTACAACGCCCAGCGCCATACCTGTCCGCTTTCCGGTGCGGCGCCCGTCCTCGAATCCGTCATCCTGAAGCCCATGATGCGCTGGCCCCATGTCGCGTTCTGCGAGGTGTTGCCTAAGATGCCGTAGTAGAGGAGCGAACCGAAGAACCCTGAGCCTAGGATGACCAAACGGAACAGCGAATCCATCGACCTTGAGTTTGCTCCGCCTGAGTCGGCGATGATCGCCAGCAGAACCAGGAAGGGTGACATGACGGCGCAGCAGAGCACGGTCATGAATAATCCGTCCAGCAGGTAGGCGCAGAGTCGATCCCCGCCCGACGGAAATGAAGGTGAGCCGTGCGCGTATGCCGCGGGCGGGGCCGAAGGGTGGCTTGGCCTGCCGACGGCGTGCGTTTGCCTGGAGCCGCCGGCCGCGGGGAAGGGCGGGTGCGAAGGATGAATCGGCTGCGCCGAGGGCAGGAATTGCGGGTAAGCCTGGCTGATGGCGACCCATTCCTTCATGCCTGACCGCCAGCAGAAGTCGCTCGCGTAAACGCTTCCCCGTGCGATCGCCATTCTCAGCTGATCTTCGGTGAATACCCCTAGGGAGTCCCGATTGCGGCTTACGTGGATCTTTGGCTCCATTGGATTAAGGCTATTCAGGATACCCTAGGTGGTCCAAGGGAAATCACGCCCATCCTTGCCCGCGTATTTAGGTCAGTTAGGGCTTCCCCTATTATTGTCATTACACTAAGGGTTTTTTGATGAAACGATGCTCGCTGGCCCGCTTTCTCTGCCTGTTGGTGCTGTGCACGTCTTCCGCTTCGATCCTTTTCGCCGAGGAGTATGACTGCGCCAGGCCTACGAGGAATATCTCACCCGAGTTCGTCATCCGTCGGCTCGCGGAAGGACTGGAGTACACGGATGACGGGAAAGTCGTTCCCTCTCCCGGTAAGACCATGGTTCTTACGAGCGCATCGAGGGCAGCCCTGCGGCACTATATCGTGAACAACAGGCCTCGTATCACATACCGCCTCATTCAGGAGTGCAAGCCGTGCAGCAATACCGGATGGGTCCGTAAGTGGGAGTATGACCCCAAGATCTTCGGCGACCTTGGCCGGGAGGGTCCGCCGCGTGAATGCACTGCCTGCGGAGGCCGCGTAGGACCGCTCGTGACCGATCTTGACCTTGAGGTCGTCTGGTCTGGTCCGCTTCCGCCTCTAGAGGAATCGCCAAAGCTCAAGGATTACAAAGCGAAACTGCTTTCCGCTCGCGAAGGGAGCGCCCCCGCCCAGCTCTTCGTGGGACTTGCGATGTCCGAAGGAAGATTCGGCTCCAGGGATGTCGAGGCGGCGCGTGAGTGGCTGACCGCGGCCGCGGCGCAGCGGGAGCTTGCCGCCTTGGAGCCCCTTGCCCGTCTCTATCTCGATCCCGCCTCCCCGTTTCACGACCATGCCTACGGACTGGCTCTGTCTGCCGTCGCATTCCCTGGGTCCGTCCAAGCAGACGGAGATGGATTCGTGAGGTTCAAGGACGTCGCCAACGGCTCTGATTCCCCCGAAGCGGGGTTGACCCTGCAACTTCAGGTTCTGGAGGCTGGTTTGCTCGCTCCGGTGATCGGGAGTGGATTGAAGGACAAGAAGGTTGCCGCCAAGGTTCTTTCTCCTGGCGGGGCACGGCGCGCTTTTGCGGCCAAGCCGGCTCTCGCCTCAGAGTCCGGCCTGGACGCACGGGCAGCCTATGTGAGAGGCCTGGCGCGCTACTTCGGACATGGTTTTCAGGCGCCCGATCGCGAGGAGGGTCTGCGTCTTCTGGAACTCGCCGCCAGCAAGCGAGATGTCGACGCCTTGGCTCTGCTCGGTATGCATTTCGATGCCGGCAGGGTCTATCCGGCTTCCTCCTCCACGGCCTGGGCTTTCTATGAGGTGGCGGTTCGTGCCGGCTGTTCTGAGCCATTTCCCAAGAGAAGGCTTCGGGCCTTCGCGGAGACTGACGTCGTTTCGGATTGGGAGGGCGCTCTTGAAGTCCTTCTCGAGCGTTTTCAGGCAGGCGTGATTCCTGCGACGATGTTCCGTCAGCTCGGCGACCTTTCGATATATCGTTCTCTGAGGCCGCTCGGAGCTGCCTCGGCTTCTTCCGGTCCTTTTGATACGGCAGCTACTCAGGACAGCCCGCTTCCGAGGGCTCAGGTCTTCGGCCTGGTCCGTTCCTTGCTTTCCCAGAAAGTACGTATCATCGAATTAGCGAGCGAGGATGTCTCGGTTGTGCGTAAGTGCTGGGACGACGGAGCCGTGCGCTTCTATTCCGTGTCAGGCATCATGACGTTCAGCAATTCCGGTTCCCGACGTGAGACCGCTCCTTACACTCTCTGCTTCAAGGTGGTCGATCCCAGCTCTCCCCCGGAATTCATCTGCTTGGACGCTGGCTCTTACCGCATGGGGGATTTTCCTGCCCAGTGCGGTCGACGGCCCTGAACCTCAGGGCCTTGCGCCGAGGTCTTCCAGGAGTTTACCCCTTTTCGACAGCAGCTCGGATAATTCCTGCGACTCCCTGAGCGCCAGTTTCGTCTCATGGGAGAGGGGTCTTTCGGACAAGGTGCGCCCGACCATCTGGAGGATGATCTGAGATTCGGATGCGGCTGCCAGGCGGGCGACCAGCTTGGCGTCATCAGGGCTGGTAAAGCGGCATGATTCGCTTACGGAATTATCCTCTCCGATCGAGCGGCTGCGTTTGTGCGGCTCGATGACTTCAGTCTCCAGTTTCAGCCTGCCGATGACAAAACGAAGCTGGCGGTGCAGCATCCAGTCTTTGCCTTGGTAGTAGGACACCAGATGGCATCTTCCTGTGGAATCAATCTCGACGCGCACCGGGATGCGGTTGCCGATTCCTTTGTAATAGCGGTGCGTGTAGATCGTCGCGCCGTTCTCGTTCTTGTTCGCCAGGAAGGAAGATGCGGCCAGGGTCGATATCTTGTCCTGAATCTCGCTGAGTCCAAGCCGCAGCGATCTGTCCCTTGAGCTGATCGTAGGCGTGACCGCGGCAGAGGGGGCGGCGCCAGGCTCGCCAGTCGCGGATTCCGGGGCGCCGGGGGATGCCAGGTAATAGCACGAAACGCCGACCAGGATCAGGCCGAGGCCGCCGATAGCCACGTAAGTCGGAAGGCGAGTCATGCCGGCTTTGTTGCTTCCTTTCGTCGCGGCGGATTCGATCAAATTCCTGATGTCATCCAGCTTCGCCCAGGATTCCATCCCTTCGGTCCAGCAGTCATCGGACCAAAGGATCCTGCCGGATGCTATTTCCGAGGCGATCTCAGGGAGGCTGTACGATCCCAGGGCCGTGCCTTTTCGGGCCACATCGTATCTTGGCTCTGCGACTGACTGGGTCATTCCTAAAGATGCCTGTCATGGATATGTTGAGGCAATCTTAAAGAGGCCTCTTGAGGCGGGTTTTCTGGACAATCCTGGGAGATTGCATTGATTCGCCGACGTGCTCCTCAGCGTCGAGAAAACGGAAGGCCGCCTTGATTGCGTCAGGCCATCCGCCTGCCTCCCTGTCTGTCTCGTCCTGCGATCCGGGATTTCAAGAACATGAAGCCGCCTGATCGCAGCAAATACTACAGCGTCTCATGCAACGGGCATGTCATGGGAGATTTCGAGATCGACCGGATTGCCGAACTGATGGCCTGCGGCGAGTTCACGGAGTCTGATCTTTATTACGCCGAGGGGATGGCGGATTGGGATGTCCTGGCCTCCTTGAAGAAAGAGATCGAAGCCGCCAGGGCTTTCCCGCCGTCGAATACGCAATCCGTTCAGCCTGCGCCTAAAAGACCAAAGATCAAGACGCCTCCTCCTCGCAAGCGACAGACGCCGAAGCAGGTCTCCCGTGGTCATTCCCGGCCCGCATCATCGGCGGGCGGCACGCCGCTCGTGCTTCCGGTAATCATAGGGCTCTCCTTGGGTTACCTTTGGACGGTCTTGTTCCCTCGGGAGAAAACCGTCACCGTTGAGCGGATTAGGGAGGTTCCCGTCGAAAGGGTGGTCGCGACTGCGGCAGGTTCGGCCATCACGGCGGATGATATCCGTCGCCTCGGTCTCGGTGCCGCCGTCGAGGGCGCACGTTTGGCGCGGAATGACGAGGACAAGATATTTCCCCATGGCGCCGGTTCGGTCATCCGAGTCGCCGTCAAGGTGACGGGGAGCGTCGCCAACGGCGGGGTCTCGGAAGGGAAGGTCAAGGCTAGGGTGGAGCAGCTTCTCGTTTCCAGGGGACTAAGGGTGGCCGCGGCCGGCGAAGATGGCGAAACCCGTCTGACCTTGGATATCCAGCTTTTCGGGAAGCAGGACGACATTTCAGGTCACATCGGCATGACCCTCAGCCAGGACATCCATGCGGGAAAAGACAGGACGTGGCGAAGAGGAGATTACCCGGTGTGGCGTCGCTCCAAGTATTTCACGGGATATAACACCGACACGCTGTCTTTGATCCCATTGCTCACTGATGAGCTATCCGCCGAAGTCTCGGCTGCCTTGCAGCTCTCGTCGCTGAACCGCTGACCAAACCGTACCCATTTTCTTATGAGTCCCCCGGATCGAAGCATCATATATCGCGTCTCTCGCAACGGACATGTCATGGGCGAATACGACATCGACCGCATCGTCGAGTTGCTCGATTCCGGGGAGTTTCTCTGGACCGATCTCTGCTGGATGCAGGGAATGTCCGGCTGGACTCCGCTGACTCAGCTGAGAGGGGAGGTGGCTGCGGCGAAGGCTTTCCCGCCTGTCGTCGCCATGCCGGTGCCCCTGGCCTCCGGGCGCCGTCGTGCGCAGCCTCCCGTGCCTCATGCTTCCCCGTCCCCGGCCTCTTCTGTCTTCACCGGCTGGGCGTGGATCGCCGGAGGCGTGACCTTAGGTGCGATCATCGGACTGCTGATCACCTATCTTTTCCCGACGATCGTTCATGTCGACAAGCCCGTGGAGCGCATCGTTGAGAAACCGGTGGAGGTGCTAAGGACGGTCGAGGTGATCAAAGACGTCGAGAAAAGGGTGGAGGTGCCGGCGTCGCTTACCGCCGCTCAGGCCGAAGCCATTGATTTCGCCCGAATGAGGGACGACGCCAACAAGCGTGAGAGCGGCTGGGGTTCTACTTCCATGATACCCGTCCACGATAAGAAAGTCCGGGTGGCTGTCGAATCCCAGGCCGCCCCGGATGCGGTAAGCGTCGAGGCCATCCGTGCCAGGGTGGAGTCGGTGTTCCGCAGGAACGGATTTCAGGTAATCGCCGAAACGGATGCCACTGAGTTCGCCGGCACCTTGGTCCTGGCTTCCTTGAAATGCGCCGACCCCAAGGATACGTCCCGAATTTCGGGCAGGCTCAGTTTGTCGGTGATACAAAACGTGCTGTTGTCCGGTGGCGGCATCCAGAAGCGAGCCTGGGTCACCATGACGGACCAAGGATTGACGCTCCAGTACGGCGCCTCAAGTTTTCATAAGATACCTGAGCTTTTCGATGACTTGGCCGTGCGGGCTTCCAATGACCTGATGAAGGCCGGTCAGTTGCCGTATTCAAGATGATCACGCCATTTCCGCTTACCGTGACAAACACGGCTTGTCAGATGCCTCTGTCTTCTCCCGATTAACAAGGCACATGAATGTCTCCGAGGTAGTCCAAGTATTCCTGCTGATCTATGTGCTGGTCATAGCCGGCCTCTATTTCACGTCGAGCATCTGGTCGCCGATGTTGTCGAAGCTCATGCAATCCCTCGGTTTCTCAGCCCCGCCCGCCACGGCACCCGTGCAGGCTGCTTCCGCGGACCCTGTCGCCATGGTGACTTCTTTCCGGCCTGGTGCGCCTCGTCCCCCGAAGCTCAAGGAAGCGCCTGACATGGCGGCATGTGACCCGTTGGCGTTGAGCGGATATTCGGTGCGTCTCGGATTGTGCGCCAGGATCGTGGGCCGCATCTCCTCGGGGAATCCCACCGGATTTCCCGTCGGGCTTTTCCGTGAATGGTACGAGACGCGATGGCTCGCCGTCGCTTCCGTCGCCGGCGTCGGTCACGAGCAGTCCCTGGGCGATGCCTTTCGCCTGATTCCCGCAGATGACGCGGCTTACGAGGGCGTGCTCGAGGATTTCGCTTCCGGGGCAAGCTACGCAGAGATGGCCGACCTGGTGCATTTCTGCGGACAGGCGTTCGCGGCTTCCAGGGCGGGGTCGCCGGTGCATGACGCCGTCGTCGCTCTTGCCGACCGGCTCGCCGTCGCCGTGATATTCGGGAGCCACGAATCCGCGCCCTCGGACGAACATGAGCGTATGATGCTCGAACGAAAGCTCGAGGTGGATTTCCTCGGGAATGATGAGGCCAAGGCCGTCCACCTTCGGCGCATGCACGCCTTCTTCAGGCAGCGCCTGGTGGCGCTCCGTGACCAGCCGGCTGCCGACCGGCGGACGGAGCGCATGGCCGATCTCCGCAGGAACATGGAGGAGCACGAGAGGCTGCTTTCGTGGCTCGGTCGATCGGTCTGATTCAGGTTTCTAGTTCTACTCTTCTATCCCTGCTTGTGGCTTGCCACTGCGGGTGGCCATATTATCTCTCGCCTCGTGAGACTGCTTACCCTTCCCAAGCCCATTCTATTCTTATTGCTCGGATCGGCCGGTGCTTTGCTTGGCTGGGGGGCGGGGGAAATCTTCGCAGCAAGGTCTCCTTCTCGCGCTTCATCCGGACCTTTGGTCGAAGAGCTGGCTCCGGGCGTCTATCGTCGGAATGCTTCCGCCTCCGCCTCTTCCCCCTCGCTGTTGTTCGATTCGTCGGTGCAAAGCAGGCTGGCCGCGGCCGGCGCCAGCATGTCAGGGGACATAAGGGCCGCCCTGAGCTGGGAGACTTTGGACGACCTCGACCTCCATTGCATCGACCCTTCTGGTGAACGTATCTTCTTCGGGCGCCGGCGGTCGCTCACCAATGGCGAGCTTGACGTGGATCAGAACGCCTTGGCTCCCTTGCGACTCGATCCCGTGGAGCATATCTACTGGACCACGGGACGCGCGCCCGAGGGCAAGTACGTCTTCAAGGTATACCTGTACAATCGTCGCTCGGCAAAGCGTGATATCCCTTTCAAGCTCGACGTGCTTATCGGCGATCACTTCGTCAAGCGATCGGCCACCGTCTCGGTCGAAAGCGACAATGATCAAGGTGGCGTGGTCGTCTGTGAGTTCGAATACCAACGCGCCGCCGGAGGGGGCCGGAAGACAGGAGTCGCCTCCTTCTTGCTTGGCGTCGCATCAGTCGGTCTGACCTTGGGTTGCCTTGCCTTGGGAACTTCATCCGCGATTTCCGTCGCTCAGCGCCGGATGCTCGGATCTGACTCTTGGATTCCTCCTCAATTCGGCAAGATGCTGCTCCTGAGCCTGTGCGCCGGTATCTTCGCAGCTTTGGTGGGGCAGGGCATGCTTGAGGCTTTCTCGGACGGAAACGGAGGCTCCTCGGATCAGATGCTCAAGGTCGTCGCCTGGGTCGTCGTCGGCGGAATGCTGGGCTTCGCGTTTTCGTTGATCATTCCGAATCTTGATCGCGGAAAGGCCATCCTTGGCGGACTTGTCGGCGGCTTCCTGGCTGGTTTCGCGCTGTCTTTCCTGCTTGCCGATTCGCTGACTTTCGGGCGTCTGATCGCATGTCTGGTCCTCGGAGGTGCCGTCGGACTCTCCGTTGCCGTCGTCGAGGCGTTGGCCCGTGAAGGATACCTCCGTGTCATCTGGGGGCCTGGTGAGTTCACGACCGTCAACCTGGGCGTCACTCCGGTGACGGTGGGCACAGGTTCCGAGTCCACCGTCCGTATTCCCCGGTCCAGCGGTTTTCCCGCCACGATCGCGACCTTCACGATGCGCGACGGAAAAGCGACCATGTTCCATAACATGACCGGAGCCACGCATCCTCTGAGGGACGGCAACAAGCTCCCGCTCGGCACCGTCACCATCGAGGTCAAGCTCTTCTCCTGACACGACCATGCGCAGGCTCCTATCTGCTTATCCCAAATGGCTGGTCTTCGCCTTGGCAGGGCTGATCGGTGCGGGCTTGTTCAACCTGGTGTTCGAGGTCATCCTCCACGATCCTCCTCGTACGAGGTCGGTGTTCGTCGTCGCTGTTTTTTCAGGTGCATGGTGTGGTTTCTTCAGCGCTGGCATTGCTCTGGCGTTATTTACCGCGCAGCGTGCGCTTTTGGGTGCGGAGGAGTTTTTTTCACAGTCTATCAGGCCTTTGATGCTGGGTTTTTGTCTGGGCGGCCTGTCGGGTGCTGCCGCTCAATTCATGTACACATACTCTCGTATGTCGGGCATGGAGGTCGGCGAGCTTCCGAGAATCATAGCCTGGGCCATGGCAGGGGGAGGCATGGGTTTGGCTCTGTCTCTCGCAGTGCCGAACCTGATGCCGCGCAGGGCGTTTTTCTATGGTCTGCTCGGCGGGGGCGCGGGTGCCATCGGCTTCATCGCGATTTGCTCGTTCGCGAGCGATGTAGGCGCTCGCCTCGTTGGTACCGGTATCATCGGCATGTTCATCGGACTTTCCGTGGCGGTGGCAGAAGCCACGGCGAAGGAAGGCCACCTTCGCGTCGTATGGGGGCCCGGTGAGTTCACCCGCGTCAACTTGGGGGAAAAACCCGTAACCGTCGGCAGTTCCCGTGAATCCACCATCCGCATGGCTTCCTCCGCCGGATATCCGCCGATCGTGGCGACCTTCAGCCTTCAAGGCGGCAAGGCCACCATGGTGAATCACATGTCGCATACGACCCACGCCCTTCGTAACGGCAACAAGCTTACCCTTGGCAGCGTGGTGATCGAAATCCATCTCTTCAGCTGAGCTCCATGCGCTCCCTCCTGAACCGTGCGCCTAAGTGGTTGGTCTTCGGATTGATCGGCATGGCGGGGGGCTTGCTTTTCTCCCTGCTGGGAGAACCGGCCGCGGCGTTGACTGCTCCAGCGCCGGCTGCCGTCAGTCAACCCAGCCGCTCGCCGGTGGACCTGGTCTTCGTATTGGACGTCACCGGAAGCATGCAGAAGGAGATCAACGGCGTCAGGTCAAGCATCGTCGAATTCACCCGCCAGGCACAGGCCTCCGGCGTGCCCATGCGCTTCGCCTTGGTGACTTTCCGTGACCTCACCTGCGACCAGGGAACCAACGTGGTCATAGGTTTCACTTCTGCCCCGGGCGTTTTCTCCGCAGGGATGGCAAGGCTCAAGGCTTCGGGGGGAGGGGATAACACCGGAGAGAGTTCCTTGGACGGATTGAAGGTCGCCTCCGGCCTTGATTTCGACCCCGCTTCGCGACGCGTCATCGTCCTCATCACGGACGAAACCTGGCATGAACCAGATGGCAGGGTGCTTTCCGCTTCGGGCCTCGCCGCCGAAATTCGCGCGGGAGGCATCGAAGCCGTCCATGTCGTAGCTTCTTCGGGTATCATTGGTACTTTTGATTTTCTAAAGGAGCAAGTTCCAGGAAGGCGTTTCGTCCTGGATGCCTCCGGACGGACCGAAAGCAGCCTTGCGCGCATCTTTCAAGGAGTGGCGCGTGAAGTCGTCAGCCCCTCCATGCTGGGAAGCGTGTCCGCGGATGCGGAGAAAGATCACTCTTTTTCCTCTTATCTCAAAGGCGTGATGTCAGTGGGGCTCTGGCTCTCCATGGTGTCGATCGGGGTCGGTTTATCCTTGGTCGCGGGTCAGAAGTACATGCTCACGGGTTCGCTGCGGATTCCTGGTCTCCTGATGTCGGTTCTTATCGGAACGCTCATCGGGGCCGCCTCCGGCGTCCTTGGGCAGACCCTGTTCTTCTTCCTTGATGCCTTGGGTGCGCCTGACGCCTTGGGTAAGCTGATCTCGTGGGTCGTCGTCGGCGCAGGCCTCGGATTCGCGATGACCTTCGTGATCCCAAACATCTCCAGGCTCAACACGATGCTCTGCGCCTCCGCTGGCGGTTTCGTCGGATGCGTCGCATTCATGCTCATCGTCCGCGTGATGCGCTTTTCCGACTTCGGCGGACGGGTCGTCGGCGCCTTGCTGATCGGTTTCTCGGTCGGCATCGCGGTGGCGATGGCTGAGGTCATCGCCCGGGAGGCCTATCTCGTGGTGCATTGGGCCAAGAACGAGAAGTCGACCGTCAACATGGGCGGGGCGCCGGTCCTGATCGGGACCAGCGTCGAATCAACCGTGCGAATCTCTCCCAGGACCGGCTATCCCGGCGCGGTCGCCAGCTTCAAGCTCGTGGACGGAAAGCCTACCCTGATCAATCACATGTCCCATACGACCCACGTCCTCAAGGACGGCAACAAGCTGACGCTAGGAACGGTCGTCATCGAGGTCAGGATCGTCCATTGATCCCCGTACATCTCCATGCGTTCATTGCTCGCACGCTTCCCTAAATGGCTGGTCCTCGGCCTGGCCGGTCTTCTCGGCGGGCTTCTGCTTGCCTTGTTCGCCGAGAGATGGGTCGGGGAGCAGCGCAGCGAGACCGTGCTTGTCGCGGAGGATCAAAGGCCGGTGGATCTTGTCTTTGTTCTGGACGTCTCGGTGAGCATGTCAGGCGAGCTTGAAGGCGTGCGCAACAGCCTGACGGAGTTCCTCGGTCAGCTTGAGGCACGCAAGATCAAGGGGCGGTTCGCATTGGTGACTTTCGACGGAGACGCGCGTCTGACGCATCCCCTCACGGCAGATGTCAGGAAAATCGTCGAGGTCATGAGGCCGTTGTTCGTGAACGGAGGACGTCCTTCGGGGGATAGCTCCTTGTCCGGCCTGGCGGTCGCGGCGGGACTTCCCTTCGATCGTGACGCCCGAAAGGTGGTCATACTGGTCACGGATGAGACCACCGACATCCCGGACGATGAGATCTTCTCCACCGATGAGGTCGTCGAGAAGCTCAAGGCTGCGCGTGTCGACGAGGTGGACGTCGTCACGCTGGAATCATTGACCGATGATTACGCTTTTCTGTCATCTGCCGCCCATGGGAAATTCTTCACCATGGACCGCTATGGTCGCCAATCCGAAGGCTTGGCCAACCTCTTCAAGGAGGTGGCCGTCGCCGTGGCGGACAGTTCCGTGCTGAGAGTCACCGGCTCGCCTGGAGCGAAGATCGATGTCGCCCTTATCCGAAAGAACTTCTGGCCTGACGCGTTGCAAGCGGGGCTCTGGGTCGGTCTGGTCTGTTTTGGGGTCGGAGTCGCGGTGGAGACCTTCCAGCAGGTCTTGCTCGGAGGATCCCTGCGGCCTTTGCCCGTGCTGAGGACCATGGCCATAAGCCTTGGCCTGGGTTTCGCCGCAGGCGTCATCGCCCAGGCTCTCTATGCCTATGCCTTGGGAGGGGTGGAGGGTTATGGTGAACTTCCTAGAGTCGTGTCATGGACTTTCGTGGGCGCAGGTCTTGGCCTGACCATATCGTTGGCGATTCCTAACCTGAACATGCTTAGATCCGTCTCCTTGGGCGCTTTGGGAGGTTTGGTCGCGGTCGGCGGTTTCCTCCTCGTATCATCGTCCGGCGCCGATACGGGATCTCGTCTCATGGGCGCCTCTTTTCTTGGCCTGTTCATAGCCCTTGCCGTGACGATCGCCGAAGCCGTGGCCAGGGAGGCGTACCTTGTGGTCCACTGGGCGAAGAACGAGAGCTCGACGGTCAACCTCGGATCCCGTCTTGTGATGATCGGAACATCCCGTGACGCTACCGTGCGTCTGCCAGTCAAGAGCGGCTATCCCCCTGAGATCGCGAGCTTCCAACTCAAAGACGGCAAGGCCGTGCTTACGAATCACATGTCCAAGACCACCCATATCCTCAAGAACGGCAACAAGCTCACCTTGGGCAACGTGGTCATCGAGGTGCGCATCATCGCGGGCTACCTCACGACGCCTCGCCCATGAGCCTCCGCAAGGTAACCCTCTTGTTGGATCGCTCCTCGTCCATGGCGGGTGCGCCCGTCGGGCAGGCAGGCGCTTTCGTGGAGTGGAGCCTTCTGGCTACGCTCAGGGCTAACCGACATCTTTACGGAAACGTGCTCGTCAGCCTGGTTGCCTTTGACACGTCGGCCGAGTGGCTGGCCAAGGACTTGGATATCGATACCTTCGTCTTCCCTAATGCCTACGAAATGGCCGCTTTCGGGGGTGCTTCCCTTGGGGCGGCGACCCGACTCCTTGAGGAGGAAATCGCATGTAACGGCGACTCGGAATCCGACCTGATCATCCTGCTCTCTGATGGGTATTTCGTCGACGACGTTGTCGAGGCTACCAGGTGCTTTGCTCAGGTTTCCAGATCTCTCAGGATAAGCCTTGGAGTCGATGCCTCGTTCAGGGTGCCTTTGGCTTGTTTCGAGCACTGGCCAAAGGGCGGACGCAGGCCTGCCGGTGACCTCTATAGTGTGACTCCTCAGGACGTGGAGAGCTGGCTTGGCATGATCTGATCATGGAGCCTGCCAGATTGACCGTCTTCATCCTCATCGACACCTCAGGCTCGATGGCAGGGGAAGCCATGTCGTCTTTGCTTCGGCATCTCCGCCTGCTCAAGGATTTGATGTCAAAGCACCAATCCATCCGCGAGAGGGTTGATGTCAGCCTTATTGGTTTCGGCAGCGAAGCGTGCCTGCTGGCTGTCCCCGCCTCTTCTGCCACCATCGAATTTCCTACGGAACTCGAGGCGTCTGGTTCGACCGCAACCGGCGCGGCGATAGAGCTCATGCTGGGGCAGCGCAATGCGCCGCTCGCCGCATCTTCCGCGCCGCGTCTGGCTCCCGTGGTCCTGCTTGTTTCGGATGGGGTTGCTACGGATGATTTCGAGGACGCTATCGGAAAAATGGGCGCCTTTCCTTGGTCAGCGCGGGTCGCATGGGCTTTGTCAGGGGCGGATTTATTTCAGCTTGAGAGATTCGTGGGAGACCAACCCGGCCGATTCTCCCATCTGTCTCTTTTCCAACAAGGAACGGACGCTGGTGCTGTCTCAAGGTTTTGCGCCATGCTCAGCCTTATTCTTGGCAGTCAGGATCTCGGCGGGGACGGCTACTCCGTTCCCGTCAGGCGAGGACCTGATCGTCCTTCTGCCAGCAAGGCGTATTAGGTCCGGGGCTACCTGCGTGCGCCCGTTGGAAGTCTTATAAGAGCACAAGAAATCCCGATGCTAGACGGGGGGTGGGGGAGGGAGTATCCCAGAGTCACACCCCCCATGAGCTCCGCCCGTCGTCTCCCCATCTACTTCCTCGTCGATACTTCTGGTTCGATGAGCGGTGACCCCATCAACCAGGTGCGCACCCAGTTGAGCAGCATCATCGACGGCCTTCGCGCCGACCCGCAGGCCCTCGAGACCGCCCACCTCTGCCTCATCACCTTCGGAGCCACGGCCAAGGTCGAAGTCCCGCTCACTTCGCTGGAAACTTTCAACATCCCTGCCGTTCTCGACGCTGCCGGCTCCACCGCGATGGGCGAAGCCCTGGAACTGCTCGTGCGGACCCGCAAGGTAGACCTGGTCCCGAAGACGGGAACCACCTCGGGCGACTGGCGTCCGATGGTGTTCCTGCTTTCTGACGGCGTTCCGACCGATGATTTCGACGCAGGAGTCAGGGAGTTCAAGAAGCTCCGATGGGGCGTCCGTGTCGCCTGCGCCGTCAATGGTGCCGATGAATCCAACCTCGTTCGCTTCCTTGATGCCTCGGGTGCGCCTGCCGGCTATCCCGATGAGTCCGCGACCAATCTCGTGCACATGAGCACCGCGGATCCGATGCGTATGCAGGCTTTCTTCAAGTGGGTCTCCGACTCCATCCTTGCGGTCTCCAACAGCGCCAACCCCGACGACATGGCTGGCGGCTCCCCGCCTCCGCCCCCTGGTGGCGGCCCTGCTCCCGGTCCTACCTCCGCTGGAAATCCTCCCCTTCCTCCGCCCCCTCCCATCCTCACCTAAATGGCTGAGGGTACGGGCGGAAAAGAGCATAGGTGGGGTTTTAATGACCTACTGAGGTTCGGTTTATTCCTGAACTTATGCGCCTCTATCCTGGGATGGGTGTTGCTCTTTGTTTTGCCGGTTTGGGCCGCAAGCGTGCTCTACCCGGTTTTTTTGGCCGGATGGGACAAGGTCTTGGGGACAAATTGGAAGACTTTAGAGTGGCTGACTTTAGAGTGGTCGACCGTCGCCTTGAAATGCTTCGCCGAGGCTGTGCTGATCGTCTTCTGCGTCGCTTGGTTCATCGTGGTCTCGGTCGCCTTCCTTCTTTTTCTCCGGTCCAAAATGACTGATAAGAAATCTGATGCAGAGTCCTCGGGTGAGTCCGGGAAAGGAGAGGCTCCTGTCAATGATGCCTCCTTTGTTAAGATTCAGGACGTCGTAAGCACCCAGTCCGCCTCGGACCCCAAGTCCTCGGCGCCCTCCTCAGCTGATGCCGAAAAAAGGAGCTTGGAGCAGGAACGAAAGGAGGCGGAAAAGGTTCGGCGAGAGAAGATCGCGAAGGCCCGCAGGGATTTCGAGGTTCGGGTTTCCGCCTTAAAGGACGGGATTCCGAAAAGATACGAACTCAACGTCGCCGGCGGAACCGTCGACTTCTCCGATAAGTTCAAGGCCCAAGGACTTGTCGTGACCATGAAAGGGGCGGCATCGCGCGCTTATCTTGTCTGGGATGCCGAAGCGTTGACCGTCACGGTAAATGATCCTCGTGCGTTCTATCGTGACAAGAAGGCCCAATTTGCGTTCGAAATCTCCGACCCGATCTTTGCCGCAGACCAAGACCTCAAGGATGAGAACTGGACATGCCCCTTGGAGGTCGTGCTGGAGGCGACATATCCCAGCGCTGCCCAGCAGTTTTTCGATTGGTCCAGCAAGACGCCCGCGGTCGTCCGCCTCGATAACGCCAAGCAGGGGCAGAGCGTGGATTATGACATCAAGGCCATCCTGGGGTATGACCCAAGGTGGGCGGTCTGGCTCTCTGCCGATGGTCTCGGCGCTTTGCAGGCCGACAAGGAAGGGCATCGCCTCAAGGGAGAGCCTACGGTCGGTTCGGATGCGCGTATCAGGGTCGTCTTCGCGTGCGAAGGTTCGGATCGGATACGTCATGAGTTGGATCTCCTGCTCACATGCATCATGGACCCGGAACTCCGTTGGAGGCAGATAGAGTCGGAGGACTCCGACAAGGAGCCGGTAGTGCAGGAGGATGAGAAGCTGAAATTTGCAGGCATGGCTGAGGCGATCTGCTCTGCGGCCAATGATTCCGGGGCCAGGAAGCCCGACCCGCTTTTTTCAAAGCCGCATCGTGTCTCCCGTCGCCAGAGGTCCGAGGACTTCGACCTTTCCTATGCTTCCATCCGTGGGAGGAGCCACGTCAGGCGCGGCAGTTTCCGTGAAGATGACGTCGAGGCCAGGTTCTTCCTTGATGGCAAGGCCGTAGCCATCGTCGTCTCCGATGGCGCGGGTTCCGCACCGCTGTCCAGGCGGGGTTCCAGCATCGTCTCCAAGGTGGGCATCAAGTCGCTTATCGAGCTCGGAAACGAACTGGTCGCAGTTCCTTCGTCCCTTTCGGGGCGCAGCGAGCAAGCAGTCGCCGGTTTTTCGAAAGTCGTGGGCCTGATCCGCGATCAGATCGAGTTCGAGGCTGAATGCATCAGGGAGAAGCGCCCTGAATTCCTTGCAAAGGAGATGTATGCGACTTTTCTCGCGGTCCTTGTCCTGCCATCCGAGTCCGGTCATGTCATGCTCAGCTACTCCGCAGGCGACGGTGCGATCGGTCTTGGCCTGGCCGGCGATGTCACGGGCATGCGCTGCGCTCCCGATCATGGTCAGTCCGCCGGACAGACTTTGTTCGTCCTGAACAAGGGAGCTGAGGATGCCGATAAGAGACTCATCTACACCAAGCTGCCTGACTCATACGCCGTCCTGCTGATGAGCGATGGCGTCAGCGATCCACGGTTCGAGGCTGGAGGCGATGCGAAGCCCGAGTCCTGGGATCAGCTTGCCCGCGAGCTGCAGCCCCTCGTGAAGGAGGAGCCTCTCAACCACGATGGAGAGCGGATCGAGACATACTCCGAACGGGGCTCGCTGTGCCGTTGGCTCGACTCCTACGAGAAAGGCCATCATGACGACCGTACGATCGCCGTGCTTTTCCATAAACTCACCTGACCATGCCAAAGATGACGCTCAGGGCGGCGGACGGCCGCCAATATGTGATCAATACGGATGAGGAGGAGAAATCCGGAAAAATGAAGGATGTCTGGTTCTGCGAAGACGGCGTCAATGTCGCCGCATTTTTCAAGAAGCCGCTTACATCGAGGGACGTGGTGCGTCTCAAGAAGATAACGGGCGTCTACCGCGAATCCATCCTCCGGGGAAACGTACCCTTCTATGGGGCCGTCCTGGGCTTGCCTTTCACCATGGGTGACGCTCGTCATCCTCGCATCGGTTCCGATACGCAATTCGTGGTGCTCCCCCGTTACCAGGAGGAGTACAGGTTCAAGGTCGGCACCAAGCCGGGCGGACCGAAGCTCAAGGGAAAGGAGAAGAAAGGAAGATGGTTCGCCTCCTCCAAACTCCGACGGAAGTTCCTGCATCCGGATGAGCTCGGAAGCTGGGAGAATCACCTCCGTTGCTGCCTTGGCATGTGCCGCGCGGTGGCGAAGATGCATCAGGCCGGCGTTGCCCATTCCGACCTTTCCTACAACAACGTGCTGATTGACCCGGTCACAGGAAGCGCATGTGTCATCGACTGCGACATGCTTGTCGTGGAGGGGATGTTCCCCGCCGATGTCGTCGGCACGCCTGATTTCATCGCTCCCGAGGTGTATAAGTCGCAGCACGTCCCTCTGGGCAGCCCAGGACGCGTGCTTCCGAGCCAGAAAACGGACCTGCACGCCTTGGCCGTGCTCATCTATCAGTACCTGCTTTATCGTCACCCCCTGCGTGGTCGGCTTGCCGGCACCTTGAACCCGGGTGATGCCGGCAATGATGAGGTTCGGCTGATGGGCGCGGACGCGCTTTTCGTCGAGCATCCTACGGACGTGCGCAACCGCATCAACGCCAGCAGCCCGGATAACGCCGAGTACCTCCCTTATTGCGACACGGATAAGATTCCGATGAGCGTCTGCGGGGAGCCGCTGGCAAAGCTCTTCTTGCGCGCCTTCGTCGACGGGCTTCACGATCCCAACAAGCGTCC
>JACCDL010752602.1_pt1 | contig 42104 bp, 39 predicted proteins | sample 7441931 | NCBI WGS metagenome assembly JACCDL01 (sample SAMN15323437, study PRJNA562643) | freshwater metagenome | isolation source: river surface water | place: USA:Blue River Watershed | collected 2017-08-16
GTATAAGCCAAACCACCAATGATACCAGAGCCCAAAACGGCCCACATTTTACCTTGATCAGATTCAGCTTCATGGCCAGCCAATTTCTTGGCCAAATGAGTAATGGACCAGAAGAGGAACATGATGGTGGCGCCTGAGGAAACCGCTGAAAGGAAATTGACCATGAAAGGAACCTGCGCTGGATCAACAAAAGCGGAGAAAAGACGCGCAATCATCATGAACAAAGGAGCTCCGGGAGGGTGACCAACCTCAAGCTTATAGGCAGAGGCAATGAACTCACCACAATCCCAAAAAGGCATAGTAGGTTCTAAAGTTAAAGTGTAAACAACGGTAGCCACCACAAACATGGCCCAACCCAAAATCACGTTCAGTTTATTGTAATTCATAGTATAATAAGTACGTGAGCGAAGATAAGGGAAAAGTGTTTTTGGGAAAGAAGAAAAAAGATGCAGTAGAAACAGAAACAAAATTCACTACAAATAGAGAAGATATGTGATGAACCGGAATCCACTTTTCTCTTTCTAACATAAACAAGCATAATAGCATTATGCCACCTTATATGAATGTTGCTATTGAAACTTTCTCACCTCAATTTAACAATAAAAGAATAGATATTGTTACCTAATTAGCTAACTTTGTAATGAGTATAGAAAACAAAATAAACCATAATTTCTACAGGGAAGTAATATATTTCGAAGAGCACTACCTCAAATTCTTCAATCAATTAAGACCCGAGGTTAAAAAGAAATTCAATTGGACGCTACTTCTCATTTCGACTGTGAAAAGAGTACCTGAAAAATACCTGAAACACATTACCGGAAGTAAGGGTTTATATGAAGTGAGAGTGGAAAGTGCTTCTGATATATATAGGGTATTTTGTTTTTTTGATGAAGATAAATTGGTGATTTTGTTGAATGGTTTTCAAAAGAAATCATGGAAAATACCCAAGAACCAAATGAAAAGAGCGGAACAGTTAAAAGAACAATATTGTCATGAAAAACAACACAAAAAAGACTACTAGCTTATCGGAACATCTGGACCAGCAATACGGAAAACGGGGAACCGTGATAAGAGAGCAGTTTGAGCAAGAGTTTGAAGCATTCCGACTTGGGGTAATGATTCAAGAATTGCGAAAGGAAAAAGGGCTCACTCAGGAAGCATTGGCCAACAAATGTGGGACAACAAAAACATATATATCGCGCATAGAAAACAATGCCAGCGATATCCGCTTGTCAACCTTAGTCCGCATCATCCAAGAAGGTCTTGGAGGAAGACTTCAAATGAGGGTGAGTTCGGATTTGTGAAGGCTAAGACCTTCCCTTTACATCCCCTTCATCATCTTCACACGAGCGTAAATGCTCTTGCTGTCTAGCCCGTACTTCTCCATCAATTGATCAGGGGTGGCGGATTCTCCAAAAGAATCGTTCACACCAATGAATGAAATGGGACATGGATGATGCTGCGCCAATGTCTGCGCAACTCTACTCCCCAAACCTCCAATGATGTTGTGCTCTTCTGCAGTGATGACACAATTGGTCTTCTTGGCACTGGCCACAATGGCCGCCTCATCCATTGGTTTGATGGTGTGGATGTTGATCAAGTCAACTGATACTCCCTCCGCTTCCAATTGCAGAGCTGCTTCAATTGCTGGCCAAACCAAATGACCTGTGGCCACAATGGTAACATCGCTCCCTGCATGAATGTGCCAGGCCTTTCCGATTTCAAACTTCTGATCAACAGGTGTGAAATTGGTCACCTTGGGTCTACCAAAACGCAAGTAAACGGGTCCATCATATTCTGCAATGGCCATTGTTGCCGCTTTGGTTTGGTTGTAATCGCATGGATTGATCACAGTCATCCCGGGCAACATCGACATCATACCAATGTCCTCCAAGATTTGATGTGTGGCACCATCCTCTCCCAATGTCAAACCCGCGTGTGAAGCGCAAATCTTGACATTCTTTCCACTGTAGGCTACACTCTGACGAATTTGATCATACACACGACCCGTACTGAAATTGGCAAAAGTTCCGGTAAATGGAATCTTACCACCAATGGTTAAACCAGCAGCTAAGCCAATCATGTTGGCTTCTGCTATACCTGTTTGAAAAAATCGCTCTGGAAATGCTTTTTGAAAAGCATCCATTTTTAAAGATCCTGTTAAGTCAGCACAAAGGGCAACTACTTGATCATTCTTTTTTCCGGCTTCCAATAAACCTGCACCAAAACCTGAACGGGTATCATTGGCGGGGGACAATTCAAATGTTAACATATGCGCTGATTAATAATCTCCTAAAGTTTCTTCTAATTGTGATAAAGCATTGGCCAACTCCTCATTATTGGGAGCAACTCCATGCCATTTGTGCGTGCCTTCCATGAAATCTACACCTTTACCCATGGAAGTAGTCATTAAAATCATGATGGGCTTACCGTGGTGAGCGGCCTTCTGCGCCTCTTCGATGGTTGTATTCAATGCCAATAAATCATTGCCATCTGTTTCCATCACCATCCAGCCAAAAGCTTCCCACTTGGCTTTGATGTTTCCCAATGAAAGAACCTGATCAGTAGAACCATCAATCTGTTGACCGTTGCAATCAACAAAAGCAATGACATTGTCCACCTTGTTGTGGGCGGCATACATCGCGGCTTCCCAAACCTGACCTTCTTGAATTTCTCCGTCCCCTTGAAGTACATACACCAAATGGTTGTCTCCATTGAGTTTCTTTGCACGAGCGGCGCCCAGAGCAACAGATAAACCTTGTCCCAAAGAACCGCTGGCAATTCTAATACCAGGTAAGTGTTCATGCGTGGTGGGATGACCTTGCAATCGTGTATTCAACTTTCTAAAAGTGGCCAATTCAGCCACAGGAAAATAACCACTGCGAGCCAGAACAGAATACCAAACAGGTGAAATGTGACCATTGGACAAAAAGAATAAGTCTTGGTTTTTTCCATCCATGTCAAACGACGCTGGATTGTGGTGCATTTGTTTAAAGTAAAGAGAAACAAACAAGTCGGTGCATCCCAGACTTCCGCCAGGATGGCCACTGTTCACTGCATGCACCATGCGTACAATATCCCTTCTCACTTGAGAGGCGATGCTTTGTAATTCTGAAATTGATTTGGACACTTTGATTGGGTTTTGGCAAAATTAGAACAAACCCAATTGTTAAAACGAACGGTGTTCACCAATTGTGGAAAACACGCTGCAACGATTAATCTATTTTTGAAAACACAATTTTATCTCATGAGAATTTTAAAAATATCCTTTTTGATTTTATCACTGTCCTTTGTTCAATTGGTAAATGCAAACGCGCAGAGTCTCTCCCTACCTGATAGCAGCAACTACGATAAGCTTACTGCAGATGTTTACAAAGCTTTGAAAAGCGAAAACAAAAAGTTTTTGGAGTCCCACATTTTCGATTTGAATACCTTCAAAGAAATCATCTTGGAGATTTCAAAGGAAATGCGCAACCTGAACATGGACTATGAAACCATGCAACGAAATTTGGAAAAAGAATTGAACGATCCCGCACGGACCGCCGAATGGACAGAGAAGCTCAATCAAAATGTTCAGGAGAAATACCACAGGGCTTTGGCGGATATTGCAGATTACGGTTTTGATATGCAATCATCCAAATACATAGGACACAGCATAGACCCGGATAAAGAAGGAAATTTCTGGACCTACAATATTCAATTTAAAATAGCCGACAATAAGGATACATTGATTGTTAAACTTAAATCGTGCATTCATTACGATAAGAGATGGTATTTGACAGAGGGTATCAAGGTAAAGCGCTATTACAAGCCCGTTCCAGAACCTCTTCAAATTGAAGACAACAGCCATAGGTATGAATATTCAGTGGGAGAAGAGCCATTGGATATACCCCCTCCCGCCGTGGAAGAATCTCCTTATGAAATCAGTGTAGAAAATGACTATGATGTTGCGGTTCCAGTTGAAGAACCTTACTACAGAAATGAAAGCGATACCAATGCCCTTCTTGATTTTGTTGAGGAACCTGCCCAATATTTAGGAACAGATCTGCGCACCGAAATTGGCCGAAAATTGCTCTACCCCCAATATGAAAAGGACAATGGAATTGAAGGTAGCGTATATGTAGAAATGATTGTTGAGCGCAATGGTACCACTACCGAGCACAAAGTTTTGAGAAGTGTTCCCGGTTCAAAAAACTTTGACAAAGAGGCCATAGCCGTATTAAAGAGGTTGGACCATGCCTTCAAACCAGCCAGACACAACGGCAAGGTGGTCAGAAGCAAATACATCGTTCCTGTGAAATTTGTTTTGAGGTAAAATCAGAATAAACTTTTGAAAACCATTTGTTTTGACTATATTTGCCCACCCCGAAAGGGCTACATAACAATCACTAAAAAGTATTAGCATGTATTTAACTACACAAAAAAAACAAGAAATCTTCGCCAAACATGGCAAGTCAGCTACTGACACGGGTAGCTCAGAAGGGCAAATCGCTCTTTTTTCTTACCGCATCAGCCACTTGACTGAGCACTTGAAAAGAAACAAGAAAGATTACAACACACAACGTTCGTTGATCAAATTGGTTGGTAAGCGCAGAAGTCTTTTGGACTATTTGTACAAGACTGAGATCAACCGTTATCGTGCTATTGTTAAGGAATTGGATTTACGCAGGTAAGTCGGCTCCTTTCCATACACCATTTGGCAAAGGGCAATTTTACATTGCCTTTTGTCGTTTTTTAGAAGAATTAAATTAAGACGAAAAATAAGATGAAAGTAGAAGCAATTACCATGACCATTGACCATGGCGATGGACGTGCCATTACCATTGAAACGGGTAAGTTGGCCAAGCAAGCACATGGGTCTGTGGTTGTGAGACAAGGAGATACGATGCTCCTTGCAACTGTGGTATCAAACATTGATGCCAAAGAAGGAATGGATTTTCTTCCATTGACTGTTGAGTACCGTGAGAAGTATGCCGCCGCTGGAAGATTTCCTGGTGGATATTTCAAACGTGAAGCCCGCCCTTATGACGATGAAATTTTGGTTTCTCGTTTGATCGACCGCGCTTTGCGCCCGATGTTCCCTGAAGATTATCACAGCGATACCCAAGTTATTGTTAACTTGATTTCAGCTGACAAAGAGAATATGTCCGATAGTTTGGCCGGATTGGCAGCTTCTGCAGCCATTGCCGTTTCAGACATTCCATTCAATGGTCCTATTTCCGAAGTTCGTGTTGCGCGAATTCATGGAGAGTTGGTGGTTAACCCTACCCGCTCCGCATTGGAGCACGCTGACATCGATTTGATTGTTGCTGGTAGCGCCGACTCTATCGTGATGGTAGAAGGTGAAATGAAAGAAGTGAGCGAAGCTGAAATGGTTGCTGCCATTGAAGTTGCCCACGCTGCTATCAAAATGCAATGCCAAGCACAATTGGATTTGGCCGCCAAAGTCGGCAAGAATGGACCAAAACGTGACTATTGCCACGAACCCAAAGACGAAGAATTGAAAGCCCGTGTTTGGAATGAGTGTTATCAGAAGTTTTATGATGCTGCTAAAAAGCCATCTGAAAAACATGAGCGCTCTGCCACATTCCATCAAATTGAAGCGGACTTTATTGGTCAATTTTCTGATGAGGAGAAAAAAGAGAAGTCTTTCTTATTGAAGAAATATACACACGACTGCTTAAAAGATGCCATGCGCAACATGATCTTGAATGATGGTGTTCGACTGGATGGTCGCAATACACGCACCATTCGTCCCATCTGGTGTGAAGTAGATTACTTGCCTGGTACACACGGTTCATCCATCTTTACAAGAGGAGAAACCCAATCGTTAACCACGTTGACTTTGGGTACAAAATTGGATGAGCAATTGATAGATGGTGTTGCTGAAGTTCGTTATGACAAGTTTTTGTTACACTACAACTTCCCACCTTTCTCCACTGGAGAAGCTCGTCCTATTAGAGGAACAGGAAGAAGAGAAATTGGTCACGGTAATTTGGCATTGCGCGCATTGAAACCCGTGTTGCCCAAGAATGAAGATTGTCCTTACACCATTCGTATCGTTTCAGATATTTTGGAATCCAATGGATCTTCATCCATGGCAACCGTTTGTGCTGGAACTTTGGCCATGATGGACGGCGGTGTTCCAATCACTGCTCCAGTATCAGGTATCGCAATGGGATTGATCACTGACGAGAGCACCGGTAAATATGCTGTATTGAGCGATATCTTAGGAGACGAGGATCACTTGGGAGATATGGACTTCAAAGTCACTGGAACTTCGAAAGGAATCACGGCATGTCAAATGGATATCAAGATCAAAGGTCTTTCCATGCAAGTATTGACAGAAGCTTTGGATCAAGCCAAAGAAGGTCGTTTGCATATCCTCGGAGAAATTACAAAAACCATTGACAAACCAAGAGAAGACTATAAGCCACATGCACCTCGTATCGTGAGCTTTGAAATTCCTTCAGATATGATTGGACCGGTTATCGGACCAGGTGGAAAGGTTATTCAAGAAATTCAAAAAACAACCGGAGCCACTATCTCTATTGATGAGAAAGATGGAAAAGGTGTGGTTGAAATTGCTTCTGCTGATAAAGCCAGCTTGGATGCAGCCGTGAACCGAGTGAAGAGCATCGTTTGGCCTCCACAAGTTGAGATCGGTGAAGTCTATGAAGGTCCTGTAAAAACCATTCAACCCTTTGGAGCCTTTGTAGAAATTCTTCCTGGTACAGATGGATTGATTCACGTGAGCGAGTTGGAATGGCACCGTGTGGATGATGTGAGCAAAGTTTTAAAAGTTGGTGATATCGTTAAATTCAAAGTTTTGGGAAGAGATCCAAAGAACAACAAATTGAAGTTGTCAAGAAAGGTCTTGTTGCCCAAACCAGAAAAAACAGCTGAAGCTCCAGCAGAAGGCAACCAATAAAAATAAATTACGTTATAACAAGATAAAGGAACTTTTCATCCAGCATGAGACAGTTAAAAATCACCAAACAGGTAACCAACCGGGAAACCGCATCACTTGACAAATATTTGCAAGAGATCGGTCGCGTGGATTTGATTACCGCGGAAGAGGAAGTAGAGTTGGCACGTAGGATCAAGCAAGGCGACCAAGTGGCCCTTGAAAAATTAACCAAAGCCAACCTCCGATTCGTGGTATCTGTATCCAAGCAGTATCAAAACCAAGGCTTGTCCTTGCCTGACTTGATCAACGAAGGAAACTTAGGATTGATCAAGGCCGCACAACGTTTTGATGAAACGAGAGGTTTCAAATTTATTTCTTATGCCGTATGGTGGATTCGCCAATCCATCCTACAAGCGTTGGCAGAGCAATCGCGCATCGTGCGCTTACCATTGAACAAGATTGGCTCTATCAACAAAATCAACAAGGCGTTTGCTAAACTTGAACAAGAATTTGAAAGACCTCCCACGCCAGCAGAATTGGCAGAGGTGTTGGAAATGACATTGGATGAGGTTAAGCAAAGTTTACGCAACAGCGGTCGTCACGTATCCATGGATGCCCCATTGAAAGATGGAGATGAGAGCAGCTCAACCATGTATGACGTTTTACAGACCAATGACACTCCATCACCGGACAATGACTTGTTGCACGAATCTTTGAGAAAAGAAATCGAGCGATCATTAAAGACATTGACTTCCAGGGAGGCAGATGTTGTTCGTTTGTACTTTGGTTTAAATGGAGAACATCCACTGACCTTAGAAGAGATTGGTGAGCGTTTTGATTTAACACGCGAGCGTGTTCGTCAAATCAAAGAGAAGGCCATTCGTCGTCTAAAGCACACCAGCCGCAGTAGGATGTTAAAGTCTTACTTGGGTTAATCGATCAAAACAAATAAAAAGGTTGTCTCTCATGACAACCTTTTTTTTCTTCCACTCATGCAAAGATTATATATCCCCGTCTTGTTCATCATCCTGTATTTCACATGGTGCGCTTCATTGCTTTGGAAAAGAAAACAAATTTCAAAGGTTAAAAATGAAATTTACTTCGGGTTATTCTTCATCGGTATCTGGATTTTTCTTTATCAATTATTAGCAGAATAGTTGTAGAGTAATTTGATTTTCATTTTACCTTGAGTTCATATTCACATGAGCATGACCAAAAAACAAAACTTTTATATCCTTTCTTCATGGATAGTGTTTTCTAGAATTTTTGATGCCCTGAGTACCTTTGAACATACCCGTGATTTATCCAAAGAGGCCAACCCGCTTGTGAGTATAATGGGTTTAGGTTGGAGTCCTCTCCTACTCATCATAGCATCTCTAACGGCCTACGTCATCTATGCCTTTTATCAATATTCGTTCAACACAAAAAATTTAGCGCCTCAGCAAAAAGGTCTGAGTTTTATTGACTATTCTGTTTATTTATACCTGGGAGAAGTCAAACATTGGTCGGTGTTTTTGTATCAGATACCAAAAGAAAAATGGAGACTACACCAATATTTTGGTGCAGTTCTCGCCCCCTGTTTGGTGTATGCTGGTATACTCTCAACCATCATGTGGTTATTGATTCAATATTGGAATCCTTACAAAGACATGCACAATCCTTGGTTGATTTATACTTTACTTGTTGGCGGATGTGTAATTATTGTATACCGTTTTCATCGCAAGTCCTTTCAATTGTATCTTGCAAATAATTAATTTACCATTACGAATCATTTTTGAAATGAAAACTTCAACCAAAGGAATCGACCTCATTAAAGAATTTGAAGGCCTAAGGCTTCAGGCTTACCAATGTCCTGCAGGAAAATGGACCATAGGATTCGGAACGACCAAAATCAATGGACAGGGAGTACCTTCAGATTTGATTATTACAGAATCGCAAGCTGAATATCTGTTACAGCAAGATTTAATCGAGTTTGAAAAATTGGTATTACAAAACATTGCCGTTCCGTTAAACCAAAATCAGTTTGATGCGTTGGTTTCTCACACATACAATACAGGAGGATCAGAAAATTTGTTTGCTTATATCAATCAACAATTTCCCTCTCATATCATTCGTGAATGGATCGAAAACTCTCATATCACAGGAAATAGAATTGTTCTCAATGGATTAGTAAGGAGAAGAAAGATGGAAGCAGAGTTATACTTTTCATGAATGCTCAAAATTTGATGACTTCATTTGATTCCACAGCTCTAACCAAAACAATATTCCCTTTTATAACTTCAAATGTCTAATTTTCATCCCAAAAATATCCATCAAGGAAAATACGATTTCAATGCACTGATTCAAGTTGAGCCGTCCTTAAACGAATTTGTATTTGAAAATATACACCAACAGATCTCCATTGATTTTGCCTCGCCCAATGCAGTCAAAGCGCTGAACAAAGCCATATTAAAGAAAGATTATGCAATTCAGTTTTGGGACATCCCAGATGGGTTCTTGTGCCCTCCAATTCCAGGTAGGGCCGAATATGTCCATCGTGTAGCTGATTTACTGGGTACAAAAAAAATACCATCCTCTATTCAGGTTTTGGATATTGGGACAGGCGCCAATTGCATTTATCCCATCATCGGAACCTACTGCTACAATTGGAATTTCATCGGTTCTGATATCGATGATGGTGCGCTAAAAAATGCCCAACATATTGTTGCTAATAATGATAGACTCAACAACAAAGTTGATGTAAGGAAACAGACCAACAAAAACCATTACTTCACTGGGATTGTTTCACCCAAAGAAATGTGGGACATAACCATTTGCAATCCGCCCTTTCATGATTCAGCTGAGTCAGCGAAACAACAATCTTTGCGAAAAATTAAAAATCTTACCAGTCAAAAAAAGCCTGATGTGATTTTGAACTTTGGAGGACAGCACCGCGAACTATGGTGTGATGGAGGAGAAATACAGTTTATCCAAAACATGATGAACGAGAGCGTTGACTGGGGTTCCAATTGTTATTGGTTTACCAGCCTTGTTTCGCAGAAGGACCATCTAACAACATTGGAGAAATTGGCAAAGTCCCTCCCCATCCGACAATTCAAAACCATTGAATGGACTAATGGAAATAAGCAAACCCGCCTGATTGCTTGGAGTTTCCTCACTCCACAACAACAAAAAGAATGGAAATTGGCGAGATGGTCATAAAATACAAAGATGAAAATACTTCTTCCCTTACTATCAACCCTGTCTTTCTTGCTTTCTTTAGAAGGGTTTTCTCAAATCGAAAAAAAAGAGTTGCCTTTCCATCTACTTCTCGAAACGTATTATGGATTTGAATTAAAAAACAACTCCATAGAACAGCAACCCTATCTGTACAATCATTTTCATCTTCAAAAACCAAGAATCAACTATGCACAATTGGATTGGAATAAACAGTGGAATGATTGGAATATCCAATTGGGTATTCAAGATGGGGACTATATCAGGCGCAATTACAGTGATCAACCCCATTGGGCACAGCTAATTTCTAAAGCTCAACTGCAATATCAACCACACCGCTGTAAGTCATTAAAGTTAACCTTGGGAATCTTTCCCTCACACATCGGTTTTGAAAGTGCTTGGGTACAAAACAATTTGACTTTGACGAGAAGTCTTCTCGCTGAAAATAGTCCCTATTATGAAAGTGGCGCACACGTTCAATGGATTTCCAAAGATGAAAAAATCTCCTTAGGAGGATTATTATTATCGGGATGGCAACAAGCTCATCTTGCTGTGCCCATCAAAAAACCTTCCTGGGGTTGGAGCTCCAATTTTGTCCTTCATGACAACCTTCAATTTTCCTACAACGGTTTTTGGGGCTTCCAGAATACGACTGGTAATAATAAGCGTCAATATCACAATTTGTATTCTACCATTACTCTTAAAAACTGGAAAGCCATTGTTGGATTTGATTTGGGGAATGCCCAAATGAACAATAAAAATAGCAAATGGCATTCGCCTGTTGCCATAGTGAGCAACCAAATGAATGACCATTGGAGCATTGGAGTACGATATGAAAAAATGATTGATCCTGATTCATTTATTCTGCTCTATAACAATGAAAAAATACTCAATCATTCAACCATTGGTTTGACACTGCGATTGAAAACGGATAAACAATTTTTATTTCAATTAGAAGGAAAACAAAGCATCACCAATGATATTGACAACATCAAAAATCACAATGCACTCATCATGTTCAGTATTTCAAAAGCAGCTGCGTTCTGATTACTTTCTGCTTTTCCAATCAATGGCTTCAATTTCAATTCTTCTTTCCAAACGGGCACCTGCACTATAAACACTCATTCTTTGATTGGCTTTATCATCACTGATCTTTTTGGATGTAGATTCTCCAAAAGGAATGGGATGTATGAGCAATGTCTGATCGATATAGGGTCTCAATGCACCATTATGAAACATAATGATCTCATTTCTTAGAGACATAATTCTTCTGCTTGTGAGATTTTGATTGTATTTGCCATCAGCCAACGGACTTGCAAATCCTCGAACGGTGAGTGTGATGGTATCCCCAAAAGTTAAACGTGACTCAATGAGCAATAAAACCTGTTGCAATTGATTGTATGTCTTCACCAACTCAATGTCTTTAAAAGATTCCCAGTCTTCGATGGCTGCGGCATCTCCCTTAAACTGTTGAATATAATTGGACTCTTGGTTGAGATAGGACGTTTGACAATCTGTAAATGTCCATTTTGTCAAGGTGTCCCATGAATTGGGATTGGGCTCATCATTGTGGAAGTACAATTTCAATGGAAGCCATTGTTGTATTTTTTTAATCTCTGTGGGGATGGTAATCTTGGACACCGTGTCTTTTGGAATGACATACCAATGATACTCCAGTATATCAGGACAGCAACCTGAGGAATTTCTTGCTGATCCCAGAACCCAACGCTGTTCATGTCTGGTTTTCAGCACATCCAATCCAATATCGTTTTTGCATGAATTGATGGGCAAACCCAAATTCATTGGTGTTCCCCATGAACCCGGTTGACCTGAAACTTTGAATAGATCAAACTCCCCGAAGCCAAGACCTCCGTTTGAACTAAAATACAACTCCCCGTTGATGTATCTGGGCTCGATTTCATCTTCATCAGAATTGATCTCTCCAGCATTGAAAGGAATTCCCCAATTCCCATTGGTAAAACGAGACAACCACAAATCCAATCCTCCCTTTCCTCCTTCCCTATCTGATGAAAAAATCAAATAATCCACTCCATTCCAATTCCCCAAAAATGGCATCGAGCTATTGCCCCCTTGAGCATTACATAACTGCATCCTGCTCCACTCCGCTGATAATCCACTCTTGTTTAACAATACGAGTTGCTGGTTAGAGGATATGCCAACTCCAATCCACTCCTGCTGATGCGCGATGATATGCAAAACAGGATTTCCGTTCCATTGCTCTTTAGATGGGTACTTTTTTCTATGAGCAGTGTCTGTCTTCATCTGTTGCCATCCCGCTTCGTTCCATGTCATATAATACAAAGTATCTTTTTGCCAATAGGGCTGACCTTCATTCAGATCTGAATTGATGTTGGAGGATTTTAAAACAATGGAATCAACTGGAGTTTGATTCAATGCCCACTGAGCAGCGTTTATTACCCCATCTGATTGTGCCGACCATGCTTTGTAATCTTTCTTTCCTTTTGCACGCTGCTTGAATTTCTTAGCATAAAAAATAGCCTCGTCGTAGCGACCATTGCGCTGCATGATTTTGCACAAGAAAAAATACGACTCCGGGTGGATTTTACCTTGATCGATTTTTGAGGCGGACTGAAAAAATCGAATGGCAGCTTGGTCTTCTCTGGCTTCGAAAGCAGAACGGGCCAATTTGACTCTTCTTTCAAAGACACTTGAATCAAGGTCAAAACTTACTTTGTAAGACGCGAATGCCGCTGACCAATTTTCGAGTTCGGCTGCATCATCTCCTTGCTTTTCCCAATACATCGGAGATTGTGCCTCTCCCATTAACATGAGCAAAAACAAGTTGATAAAAAGGACAAAACGCATAGAACAAAAATGGCAATTATTCAGCAATTTCAACCAAATTAGCAAAAAAAATAACGGATGAAAATTGGCGTTTTAGGTGGTGGTGCGATGGGAGCAGGTATTGCTCAAGTAGCTGCTCAAGCAGGGCATCAAGTAGTATTGGTTGACATTCAAGAAGAACAACTATCCAAAGCAATGGATAATCTGAAAAAAGGTTTAAATAAATTGGTTGAAAAAGGCAAGTTCACCCAAGAGCAAAGTCATCAAATTGTTGAATCCATACAAACTTCTACTTCCACCAATGCCTTTGCCGGATGTGGATTAATCATTGAAGCCATTGTTGAGAAGCTAGAGGTTAAACAATCTGTTTTTCAGCAATTGGATGCATTATTGGATGAATCTGTGATTTTGGCTACCAACACGTCGTCATTATCGGTAACTGCAATTGCTTCCGTGTGCCAACACCCTGAGCGTGTGATTGGGTTGCATTTTTTTAATCCGGCTACCATCATGCCATTGGTTGAGATTATTCCGGCCATACAAACAGCAGAGAACCTCCCTCAACAATTGAAAGACATGATGATTTCATGGAAAAAGGTACCCGTCGTTGCAAAAGATTGGCCGGGGTTTATCGTCAATCGAGTGGCTCGTCCTTATTACAGTGAAGCTTTGAGAATTTATGATGAAGGTTTGGCTTCTCAACCAGAAATAGATGCGGCCATGCGCCAAGCTGGTTTCAAAATGGGGCCATTTGAACTGATGGATTTAATTGGTCATGATGTGAATTACACCGTGACTGAAAGTGTATTTGCTTCATTTTATTTTGATCCCAGATTCAAGCCGAGCATTACCCAAAAGAAATTATTAGAAGCCAGGTGGCTCGGAAGAAAAACGGGACGAGGTTTTTACACTTATCCAGATGGATGTCCAGATGTAGAATTAAATGACAACAAAGCAAGAGAAATACAAAATCGGATTCTTTGTATGCTCATTAACGAAGCCTGTGATGCGCATTATTTAGGACTTGCAAGCGAGGATGATATTGATTTGGCCATGACAAAGGGAGTGAATTATCCAAAAGGCTTATTTCTTTGGGGAAAAGAATGGGGATTTGAAAAAGTGAACGAATCTTTACAATTCTTAATGTCCCAATATCAAGATGATCGCTACCGTTCAAGTAATGGACTTAAAAACAGAATTTGATGACGAAGTCAATTGGCCTATTGGTTTTATTTTTTGCGTTCAATTCAGTCTGGAGTCAGAAGATTTATTCAACCCAATATTCGCATCAAGCTCCGCTCAAAGTTTTTGTTGTCCAATATGAACACCAGGCTGATTTAAAAGTTTTTAAAGTGGATTACGAGCACCAAGCTCAAGAAAATAAAGGCCTTTGGTATTTTGTACAATACGAGCACCAAGCCGATAAGAAGATTTTCTTTGTTGAATACGAGCACCAAGCCAACTTGAAAATTTTCTTTGTACAGTATCAGCATCAGGCCGGCTGGCGAGAGAAAAGCAAAATGCACTTAATGTATTAAAATGCAAAACACAAAGACTTTAGATGTAGCATTATCCCCTCCCCCACCGCACATGGTAGGAGATGGTTTTAGGGTACACAATTACATTCCATCCATGGTAAACATGCAACGCATGAATCCGTTTATCATGCTAGATTACAACTCGCCACACTATTTCCCACCATCTAGCACACCACCAGGCGTTGGCGTTCATCCCCACAGAGGATTTGAAACCGTCACCATTGCCTATCAAGGAAAAGTGAGTCACCATGATAGTGCGGGCAATAGCGGCACCATCGGAGAGGGCGAGGTTCAGTGGATGACTGCCGCCTCTGGGGTTTTACACAAAGAATACCATGAGAAAGAATTTGCTTCACAAGGGGGGATTTTTCAGATGGTGCAACTTTGGGTGAATTTACCAGCCAAGCACAAGATGGATACCCCAAGTTATCAAGCCATCACCAAAGAACAAATCAATGAAGTTGTTTTACCCGAAGATGCCGGCTCTGTCAAGATCATTGCTGGAACATTCCAAGGTCAACAAGGACCAGCTAAGACTCACACCAAAGTTGATCTTTTTAATTTGTATTTAAATACCAATAAAAAAGTTGACTTGAATTTCCCTCAGCATGATCACACCGCCATGGTGGTTATCAAAGGAAGTGTTCGGGTTAATGGCAATGAAATTCTCAAAGGCAACGATTTTGGTGTTTTTTCCGATTCAGGAGAAAACATTATCATTGAATCTCTTGAAGAAAGTATCGTGTTGATGCTGAATGGAGAACCCATCATGGAACCCATAGCAGCCTATGGACCTTTTGTAATGAATACGAGGGAGGAAATCATTCAAGCCTACCAAGACTTTCAAATGGGAAAGTTTGGGCACTTGGATGAATAAAGGGACAATGAAGTTATTTGTAATTGTCCACGGCTAGCCAAAGGGCATCCGTCTTGGGACCATCAAAGAACAATGAAGAACCGGCCATGATCAGGCCCAATCCAATTTGTGGTGTAAATGCTGCATTTTTATCTCTCATGCTGTAAAACTGTTGTGCGATGATACCTGCACCCACTGATGCTAAACCTATTTGTAGCGCCGTTAATCGTTTGTAGGACTTCAAATAGGTCTGACAATTAGGGTTGTCCTGTAAATCAACTTTTAAATTCTTGTAATTCCCTTTTTTCAATACGCCTTCATCCTTGGCATAAAATTGCCAAACTTCACCTGTAGCCAATCTACGAGGATTGGAGGTGTTTAGATCAAGCCCTCCATAGGCAGTAATATCAATTTCTTCAAACAACTGAATTCTACCAGTATTCTTAATTCTCATGGCATAACGCTCAGAACGCTCACCATAAAATTCCGAAAGGTTGGCAAAAAAACCATGGTTGTTTCTAAAAAAAGCCACATTCTCCGCATCAAAGTGCTTTCCGTCTAAATTGAAAAAGGCCGGCTGCATAATGGGATAATCATAGGTAAGTTTCTCCCCTTCTTTTATTTGACCGTTGTATAGCCTTAAAATTTGTTTTTTAGTTGCTGGTTGTGCAATCAAGCATTCAGCAGTTAAACATAGAAGGAAAACAAGAATTCTTTTCATACCATCAATTAGGGGACTAAAGTAGTTTTTATTTTCCATATCTCAAACAACCCAAATGGAACTTCTTTAGTCTTTCTATTGGTTTGATTATCTTAGCACATTGTTAACGCAATAACACCAAACCAAGTTTAACGCTATGCTCAAATGAAAAAAGTATTCCTTACATTATTGTTTTTGTCATGGATTCAATCGCTGATTTGGGGACAATATCAAATAGCGACTGGTTTTATCAACACGGCCACCGTTTCTGGGACTTGCTACAACTTAACGACGCAGACACAAAATAGCGCCATGGGTGTTATTTGGAGCACATCATCTTTGGATTTGAATTGTAATTTTACAAAGTCCTTCAACATGAAATTTAGCGCTACCAATACGGATGGTGCGGATGGGGTTAGTTTCATCATGAAGAATATTCCCAATTATGTTCCAGGTGCAACGGGAAATGGCGGTGCCTTGGGATTTGCGTGGCCTGGTAATGGCAATTCATTTGCCATTGAGTTTGATACTTACGTGAACGATGCCGCGCCTAGTTTCGATCCCAGTCAAGGGACAGGACTGGATCACATTGCCTTTTTAAGAAATGGTTCTAACAATCACAATTCTGCAGACAATCTTGCGGGTCCATTATTGGTTGGTAATCTTGAAAATGGAGCCTTCCATCCTGTAACCATAACTTGGATTGCCGCTACACAAACGCTCACTTGCACGATTGATGCTTTCAACCTAACCGCTGTAGTAAATCTTCCTGCCATTTTGGGTTCATCCACAACGTATTTTGGATTTGCAGGAACAACAGGTGGGTTAATGAATCTCCAACAAGTTTGTCCTCTGCCAAGCACACCCATTACACTGCCCGCTTCAACTGAAAATATTTGTCCTGGATCCAATTTCACTTTGGATGCAACAGCCATCGACATCACCAACACCAATAATTTTAGTTGGTCGATTACCGCAGGTCCCGGTGCTATTTCAACACCCAATGCTGCACAAGCAGGAATTGTCAATGTTTCAGGAGCTGGAGCAGGAACAGTTATTCAAATGACTTACACAGACAATTGCGGATTGGTCTATACCAGGAATCACAACGTTCAGCCTAGTGCAACGCCAACTGTCACGGTGAACAATCTAAGTATTTGTGCCAATGCCAATTGGACTTTGACACCTACAGGAGGCAATTACAGTTCTTTGCAATGGGACATTACCAGTGGCAATGGATCTTCTGATCCAGTGTACACAGGCAACACATTCAGCGGTATGGGGCAAGCCAATGTAACGGTTACTCCTTCTATTGCGGGATGTGCTACAGCGGGAGTACCTGTAAATGTTACAGTATCTGAAACGAGCCTCGAACCTTTTAGTGCCGGGGATGATGTTATTTTCTGTACCTCGCCAACCAATTTAACGTATACCCACTCCCCATCAGATCCCAATTCAGGTATCGAATTTCAAGCAGGCTTTCCCATCGCATGGTCCATTGAACCTGGAAATACAGGTAACATTGTTAGCACCGCTCCAGATGGAACTCTGGTTGTTGATCAAACGGGAACATATACTTTTACTGCAACAGGAGGACCGGGTTGCTCGGTCACAGACGAGGTGTACATAGAGTTGGTCACGAATCCCACAGTCACCATCATACCTGGTGGGATTTTTAATGACAACAATATCTGTCCTTTGGAAATAATGCCTCTGAGTATTGTCGGCAACTATGATCAAATTACTTGGTCTGATGGTAGCACAGACGTCAACTCCATCGACATTGATGCCCCCGGAATATATACAGTGGATATCCTTATTGGCACTTGCACCGCGACCGATGACATCACCATAACCGAAACAGCAGCTACTGTTCCTTTTGCTGGAAATGATCTCCTTGGACAATGTACCAACAGTACAATTACTTTGAGTGGTTCTGCCCAAGCTGGCTACACCGCTTCTTGGTCGGTTACTTCTCCCAATGGCAATATTTCCTCCGGACAAAACACTTTGACGCCTGTTGTAACAGAATCTGGCACCTACAACTTAACTGTTACCAACGCAGAAGGATGCACCGCATCTGATGATATCATCGTTGAGATACTTCCTGTTCCTATCATCAATCTTGGAAATAATTTTCAGGTGTGTCCCAATATTCCTTTCGATGTTATTGTGAACAATACCAATTGTCCCAACCTCAATTTGGTCACCAATATTGAATGGTCTGATAACAGCACTTCCAATACTTTTACTTCTCAAGTATTGCCAAACGGAAGTGAAACAGTTTCTGTGACACTCAGTATCAATACCTGTGACGCAACGGACAATGTAATCGTCTCAGCATACATCCCGCCGCTTTGGGATTTGGGACCAACTCAAACCGTGTGTGGTGACCAACCCTTCACTGTTACCTCAACACAGAGTGTTCAATGGTCTTCTAGTGCAACTTCTTCTACAAGCGTTGGCAGTAGTTACACCCAGAATAATCCTTCACCTGGAACGGAATCTTTGACCGCCACCTTGACCTATGGAAATGGGTGCATCACCTTTGACAATGTGGATATCAATATCGTTCAACCTTTCTTTGTTAATTTACCAACGACCGCCGATTTTTGTGAAGGGGGTGCGATTCTCATTGATGCAGGAAATACCGTCACTTGGTCCAATGGTGATGTTGGTCCAACTACTTTGGCCAATGAAGTGGGATTGCTCACCGCAACATACGATGATGGCACTTGCTTCAGTCAAGATCAAATGACCATTACAATGACTTTTCTTCCCAATATTGAATGGACGGATAACACCACTTATTGTGAAGGAACAACTGTCACCCTAGGCGCTCCTGGCTCTCACGCTACCAGTTTTTATTGGAACACTGGTGAAACTTCTGAAACCATCGTTGTTTCCGAGTCCGGATATTATTCCCTAACTGCAAGTAACTCTTGCGCGACGGTCAATAGGGATATCGTTTTGGACTTTGAAACTTGTGATGCTTATGCATTTATTCCCAATACTTTCACACCTGATAAAGATGGGATTAATGAAGTGTGGCAGCCCATTATTTACAATGCCAAAAGTTATGAGGTTTTCATTTATAATCGATGGGGAGACATCATTTATCATTCTACTGACCCAGAAGAAAACTGGTTGGGAGAAGCTCATGAAGGGCAACATTATGTTCAAGACGGTGTCTACGCATATCGCTTGATACTTGAAAGTCCACAGCGTGAGAAAAAGGAATATTTTGGTTACTTCAGAATGTTGAGATAGGCGTAACTTTGGACAAACATCAATGTTATGTCCAAGAAAAATTATGCGCCGGAGAGCTTAATGATGAGCCACGGCTACAATCCTGAATGGAGCGAAGGTTCAATCAAATGTCCCATTTATCAAACTTCTACTTTTGTTTTTAATACGGCAGAAGAGGGTAAATCATTTTTCGAAATCGCCTATGGCATTCGTGAAAGAAAAGAAGGCGAAAGAATTCCAGGTCTCATATATAGCCGCTTAAACAATCCTGATATCGAAATCCTTGAAAACAGAATTGCACTTTGGGACAACGCCGATGATTGTGCCAGTTTTGAATCCGGAATGTCCGCCATTTCCACTGTCATGTTGGAATACCTGACGCCTGGTGATGCCATTTTGTTTTCATCTCCCATTTACGGTGGAACGGATCATTTTATTAAACACTTCTTGACCAAAATGAAAATTGATCACATCGAATATTTTCCTTGGGATAGTCAAGAAGATATTTTAGATAGAATCAAAAGCTGCAATGCCCTTGATCGTGTAAAATTGATTTATACGGAAACACCCGCCAATCCAACCAATGATTTGTTTGACATTGCCATGCTGGTAGATTTAGGAAAAAAACTTAGTCAAGGCGATTATTTAGTGAAAGTAGCCGTTGACAATACCTATATGGGTCCGCTTTGGCAAAGACCATTGGAATTGGGTGCTGATTTTTCCATCTACTCTGCAACCAAATATATCGGTGGTCATAGCGATGTAATTGCAGGAGCCGTCTGCGGTAAAAAGGATGATATGATTCGCATTAAAACCCTACGTACTTTTCTTGGAAATATGGCTGGTCCTTGGACTGCTTGGTTATTGATGAGGAGCCTTGAGACGTTGAAAATTAGAATGGAGCAACAAGCGATTAACGCGAAGCATGTCGCTGAATTTCTCAATCATCATCCCAAAATTGAGAAAGTATTTTATCTCGGAAATCTCCAACCTAAAGATGGAAAAGCATATGAGATATATCAACGTCAATACACCAGTGCAGGAGCCATGATGAGCTTCAGTGTTAAGGGCGGGGAGGCTGAAGCATTTCGATTGCTCAATGCACTTGAGCTGTGTAAATTGGCCGTAAGCTTGGGATCGACAGAAAGTTTGGCAGAGCATCCCGCCACCATGACACATGCAGGAGTGGACGCTCAACTCAAAGAAAAAATTGGAATCACTCCTAGTTTAATTAGACTTTCTGTTGGTGTTGAACGAGCAGAAGATTTGATTGATGATTTAAGACAAGCGCTTGAAAAAGTTTAACTGACCATCCTTTGCGTCAAACTGTCACTTAAATGATGGATGGCATATCCGTTGTCTATGGGAAGTTGTCAAATAAAAAAATTATGAAAGCAGGAAATATATCCGTTCAGACCGAAAACATTTTTCCAATCATTAAAAAATTCTTGTATTCAGATCAAGAAATCTTTTTAAGAGAATTGGTGTCCAATTCAGTAGATGCTTGTCAAAAGGTAACTACCCTTTCTAGGCTCGGTGAAATACCTGAACCCAAGGAAAGTCCTAAGGTTGAAGTGATCTTGGATCAAGAGAAAAAGCAGTTGATCATCAGAGACAATGGCATTGGAATGACCGAAGCTGAGGTCGAACAATACATCAATCAAATTGCATTTTCTGGTGCTGAAGAGTTTGTATCCAAATACAAGGACGCGCAAATCATTGGCCACTTTGGTCTTGGTTTTTACTCGGCCTTCATGGTGGCCAAAGAGGTTGAGATTCATACATTGTCTCACAAAACTGATTCACAAGCGGTGAAGTGGATTTGCGATGGCAGTCCCTCCTACTCTATCGAAAGCATTGAAAAATCAAACCCAGGTACAGACATCATTCTGCACCTTGCCGATGATGCATTAGAATACAACGAGGAATTTAAATTGAAAGAAATTCTCGATAAGTATTGCCGTTTTATGCCTGTCGAAATTTATTTCGGTGAAGAATCCAAATGGGAAGAAGATCCCTCAGGAGAAAAAGATGATAAGGGGAACCCCAAGAGAATTGAAATTAAAACTCCCCGTCTCATCAATTCTACACGACCCTTGTGGACACAAAAGCCCAATGAATTGACCGATGAGGACTACAAAAATTTCTATCGTGAATTGTACCCTTCTAGTTTCGAGGAACCTTTATTTCACATTCACATCAATGTAGATTACCCATTCAATCTCACTGGAATACTATTCTTTCCTAAGATTAAAAATCAAATGGAAGTGCAGCGCAATAAAATTCAATTGTACTGCAACCAGGTATTCATAACAGATGAGGTAAAAAATATCTTGCCTGACTTCTTGACCTTACTGCACGGTGTCGTAGATAGCCCGGATATTCCGTTAAATGTCAGCCGATCTTATCTTCAAGCAGACAGCAATGTCAAAAAAATATCCGCTCACATCACCAAAAAGGTTGCGGATAAATTGCAAAGTATGATCAACACAGATCGATCTGATTTTGAACAAAAATGGGATGACATCAGCATGTTCATTCAGTACGGCGTACTCACGGAAGAGAAATTTGCTGAAAAGGCTCAGACATTTTCATTGTACAAAAGCACAACAGGAGATTATAAAACCATTGAGGAGTGGAAAGAAAAAATTGGGGAGACCCAAAAAGATAAAAATGGAAAAATCATCTTCCTTTATTCCACTGATGAGCATCAACAGCACGCCGCCATTGAAATGGCCAAGGAAAGATCTTGGGAGGTCTTCTTGATGTCCAGTCCATTGACTGCGCCATTCCTTTCTCAGATTGAAAGCAAGCACAACGATATACAATTCAAAAGGATTGATAGTGATATACCAGAAAAGTTGATTGAGAAAGATCTGACCACCCACAGCGCGCTGAATGACGGAGAAAAAGAGGAAGTGAAAAAACAATTGGAAGGTTGGATCAATACTCAAAAATTCAACATTCAATTTGAAAACATGTCTCCCAATGATCCGCCAATGATCATTACAGAAAATGAATTCATGCGCAGAATGAAAGAGCAACAAGCTTTGGGTGGAGGTGGATTTTTTGGAAGTTTACCAGAAACTTACCAATTGATTGTCAATACCAATCACCCTGCTGCTCAATTCATGAAAACAGAAGAGGGTCGTGGCAAAGCAGAAGAGGCCTTGGCATTGGCCCAGTTGTCCAAAGGCCTTTTAACAGGTAGTGAACTCACTGCTTACTTGCAGAAGAGTTATCAAAGATTGCAAAACAATTAATATATTCGTTTTAAACAAAAAACATGAACACAATTACAAAATCCATTCTGATTCTTATCGGCGTTATCGTCGGAGCCTTTATCCTTTTTTACCTCTACGGAACCAGTGTATACAGCGGTGCTGTTGAAAAGCAAGAAGCAGTTAAAAAGGAATGGGGCAATGTCCAAGCGGCTTACCAGCGCAGAGCCGATTTGGTTCCTCAATTGGTAGAAACCGTCAAAGGAGCTCGTGACAATGAAAGAGAGATTTTGGAAAATGTCACACGTGCTAGATCAGGAATGGGAGCTGCGCAATCTCCAGCTGAATTGCAAAAGCTAGGTGGAGAAATCAACAAAGCCATCAATATTGTCTTTGAAAATTATCCTGAAATCAGATCAACGCAAAATTTCGGAGAACTTCAAGCACAATTAGAAGGTTCTGAAAACAGGGTAAACAAAGCCAGAACAGACTACAATGAATCCGTTGAAAAATCCAACACTTATATCCGAGGTTTTTGGAAAAAGAAAGCCTTGGCCTTGGTTGGAGACGAGGAATTCAAAGTATACGATGCTTTTGCCGCAAGTGAAGGTGCAGAGAATGCTCCGAAAATTGATTTCTCAAAGTAATGGCCGACCACATTTTATTGGATAAAAAAATGACAATGCAGTTCGAGGACTGCATTGTTGCTTTTGAGAAAAATACGCGCTGCGAAATGCGCATTCATATCGAAGAGGAAAACAACACCTCCGTTATGGATCGAGCTGCTTTTGTATTTGATCATTTGGGAATGAGAAAAACAAAAGAGCGGAACGCTGTTTTAATCTACATTCAGCTCTACCCTTCTGCTCTGGCCATCATTGGCGACATTGGTATCAATCAACATGTAAAACCAGAAGATTGGGAAAAATGGAAGCTAGATTTGATTGACTCTTTTCGCGCTGAAGAATACCTCAAAGGCATTCAAACCGTTACACAATCCATGTCTGATCTTCTTTGTATTCCATTTCCTTGGAATGAAATGGACCAGGACGAATTGAGCAATACCATATCTCACGCAAAATGAAAACGAGTCCATTCCTATTTATGATGTTGATGTTGTTTTCAATAACAACAAGGGGACAAGAGTGTATGGTTCAAAAAAAGGACAATCAGCTGGTCTACGATGTCTCAGGCATCTTGCAAACAGCAGAAATTGCCCAATTAGAAAGCGATCTACAATCGTTTGCTCGCAACACATCCAATCAGATTGTCATCATTGTAACCAATGATTTATGCGGTTATGAGCCATCGGACTATGCCTTTAAAATCATGGATCATTGGGGGGTAGGTCAAGCTGATTTGGATAATGGAATTGTCATGCTCATTAAACCCAAAACGGATACCCAAAAAGGTCAAGCTTTTATCGCAACAGGTCGTGGATTGGAGGGAATCATTCCCGATGGTAAAGTTCACTTGATTTGGGAAAATGAAATGATTCCGGCCTTCAAAAAGAATCAATACAGTGTGGGAATCAACAATGCGGTTGGTGTAATAAAAAGTTTGGCGCAGAAGGAATATAACTTTGACACCTATGCCAAAAAGAACAAGAAGAAGGCAGACAAGGGAGGTTGGATTGGACTACTCATTTTTGGATTGGTTTTTTTCTGGATGATTTTTGGCAGAGCACGAGGTTCAGCCAAAAGAAACAACATTCCATTTTGGACCGCATTTTGGCTGATGAATTCGGGTCCAAGAAGAGGATATTGGGATGACTTTAATGGCGGTAGTGGATCCTCTTGGGGAGGTGGCGGATTTGGCGGTTTTGGAGGAGGCAGTTCTGGAGGTGGTGGTGCAGGCGGGAGTTGGTAATTTTAACTTAAAAAGTGACTTTTATCTGTCTTCATTTTTAAATCACATTTTTTACATTTGATTTCAATAAACGCCATGACTCCTCCTATTCCCCAAAATGAAAAGACTCGATTAGAGGTCTTAAAGAGTTATCATATTCTTGATTCCATTCCGGAAAAAGAATACGATGATCTCACCATGATTGCTTCTCAAATATGCGGTGTCCCTATTTCATTGATCAGTCTCATTGATGAAGAAAGACAATGGTTCAAATCAAAACATGGAATAACCAGCGAAGAGACAGAAAGAGAACATGCATTTTGTGCTCATGCCATCAACTATCCTGATGCTGTTTTTACTGTGGAAGATTCTCGAGAGGATGATCGATTTAAAAATAATCCTCTGGTTACAGGTGAACCACATGTGGTTTTTTATACTGGGGTACCCATAGTCAATGACGACGGATTTGCTCTGGGAACTCTTTGCGTTATTGATAGCAAACCTCGCACACTAAGCGAGGATCAAAAAAAGGCCTTAAAGGCGCTATCCAACCAAGTCATGCAATTGATTGAACTGAGAAAACACAAAATCATTTTAGAAGAAAAAAACCACTTTCTCAATCAATTCGCTGCTGTAGCTGCCCATGACATTAAAGCGCCATTGAACAATATTAACTTGGTTGCTGAGATTTTAATTCGAGATGAAGATAAAACCCAAACGGCCGAAAGTTTAAAGTGGCTGAATATGATTTCAGAATCTTCTCATCATCTGCAATCGTTGGTCACGCGCATTTTGAGCTACAGTAAAAATGTAGAACAGATACAAACCGAATGGACAACCTTTCATGTCCAACAGTGTTGGGAGGAAGTCTTAAGCATGTGTGTTTATCCAGATAATGCGCAGATTGCCATTCACACAGAAATGACTCAGGTATATGGTCACTTTACCATTTGGTGTCAAACCATTCAGAACCTCATTCAAAATGGAATCAAATACAATCACAAAAATCCTGTTATCGTTTCCTGTTCGATTAGTGAAGATGAGGAACAATACAACATTGTTATAAAAGACAATGGAGAAGGAATACCTCAAGAAAATTGGCAAGAGATTTTTGAACCTTTTACCATCCTAGCTGCAAAGGACCGATTTGGTAAAAAGGGACACGGATTGGGTTTATCCATGGTTAAGAAATGGTTAGACATGTTGGACGGAAATATATCCATTGCATCGGAAATGGGGATTGGAACTACCTTCACAGTCACCATTCCCAAGCAGAATTAACGCAGAGTTCCTGCTTCAGTGATTGCTATTCTTTTTGTTTCAAATTGTTGAATACAAGGAATTACATCCTCCGGAAGATTAACCATTTTCCAAATAGAATCTCCATCATCCGTCATAAACTTTTGATCAACGGCTTGTTTCATTAATGCGGCAAATGCATCAAAATATCCATTGGTATTGAGGACAACAATGGGGGTAGAAATCTGACCCAATTTCTTGAGGGTGATGGCCTCAAAAAGCTCTTCAAAAGTACCCGGTCCACCCGGCAAGGCAATAATAGCATCTGTTCCTTCTAGAAATTTAGCCTTGCGCTCATGCATGGTTTGTGTGTAAACAAAATCCGAAACACCCTTGTGTCCCCACTCTACCTCATTCATAAATTGGGGCATAATTCCTTTGATTCGGCCACCCAATGCCAATACGGCATCAGCCAACTGTCCCATTAAGCCAGAACTCCCCCCGCCAAAAACCACATGATACTCTTTCTCTACCAACAGAGCAGCCAATTGCTTGGTAGCCTCAAAATATACAGGACTGATTTGCCCACTGGAGGCACAATAGACACACACTTGCATAGCTCAAAGATAAAGGAACTCATGACAACTCACTCAGTCTATTCCTCCATATCAATGCATGTTTCAATAAAACGTCATACATCACTTGGAAATCTCTTTCTCCACCGTAATAGGGATCTTGTACATCCATCTCATCATGCCTAAACATTTTTACCTTTTTTGATGAAGATTCATCAGGTGAAAGCCGAAGAACATCTCTCAAATTATCTCGATCCATGACCAATATCCAATCAAAATCTTCAAAATCTTCTACAACAAATTTGCGCGCGCTGAGTTGGGCAATGTCCAAACCATTTTTTTGAGCCATGGCCACAGATCGGCTGTCGGGAGTATCTCCTTCATGATAACCAGAAGTTCCAGCACTGTCTATCTCCCAATTCAATTGAAAGTCCGTGGCCATTTTTCTCAATATTCCCTCTGCCAACGGTGAGCGGCAAATATTGCCCATACAGACACAAAGTATTCTCATCTTCCTACAAATATATACTACTCCAAAAGGAGTAGAAGCAAATAACAAGTTCAAAAAAAATCAACAATTCTAACAATATTCAAAAACAATAATTGTTATTAAAACTAAAATCATTAATATTGTCACCCTATATTAAAAACTAAATATAATATAAATTAATGGCCCAAAAAAAAGACAAAAACCTACCTCTTCGCCGAAAAATTGGGCTGTTTGTTTTCACACTGGGATTAGTGGGTTCTATGATAGGCTATCACGAGAACATCATACAAGATCCTAAATGGGCACATCTAATGCTCATCCCTTTGTTTTGCTTTCTGCTGGCTATTCTTATCCTTCAAAGTACTTGGGATAAGCACAGCAAATAATCAAATTTTCATTAAATCGCGAATCGCGACTGAGGCCACTACTGCACCAAATGTGGCTGGGATATAAGAAATTGTACCATAAGCAGATTTCTTAAAATTACTTCCGTCTGTCAACATGATACTATTGGGATCTGGAATCTCATCACTAAAAACGGCTTTAATTCCCTTTCTAATTCCCATTTTTCTTAGACGCTTTCTGATTTGGTGCGCAAAAGGACAATTGTACGTTTTGGAAATATCAACGACATGCAGACGTGTGGGATCAACTTTTCCACCAGCCCCCATGCTACTAACCATGGGAATTCGGCTTTCATAAGCCAATTTCATAAAGGTCAATTTGGGAGTAATGCTATCAATGGCATCAATGATATAATCAGGTTTAACATTCAATTGCTCTGCAACGATTTCAGGGTTCACGAACTCCTGTATCACATTCAGCTCAATTTCTGGGTTGATCTCTCTGATGCGCTTGGCCATAATCTGCACCTTGGGTTCTCCGTGGTTGGTTGCCAATGCCGGCAATTGTCTATTCCTATTAGAAGGATCTACAACATCACCATCGATAATGGTCATCTTTCCAACTCCAGAACGCGCAATGAACTCTGCAGCAAAAGATCCTACTCCCCCCATTCCGACAACCATAACATGTTTGGTGGTCAATTGTCTCAAAGCTGGCTCTCCAATCAATAACTGTGTACGTGACAACCACGAAATATCTTCCATCTCAAATAAATTTTAATCCAATACGACTGGTATTCTGTTCGATAATGTCTTCAACCTGGCTCAATTTTTTTTGCCAAATATTGGCGAGACAAAGGTAAGCCTCATGAATGGAAATTGAATCATCATCTGTTTCAAGAAATACGGAGTTCTGATTGATTTTCTTCATCGTATCTTGACCTTGTTTGGTCTTTAAAAATTTTGCATTCACTGAAATACCTCCACCTGCGTTTAAGATATCATAGGCCATGGCCAGTGAGCGATTAAAACCGTGAAAAACAAAAATAACATCAACCTCCTTAATGATTTTCAAAATATCCTGTTGCGCTCTAACACAATGAATGATCATCGGCTTTTGAACCGCTTTTGCCAAATTGATTTGCCAGTGAAATGCCTCTAATTGCAATTCCCATGAAACCTTACACAACTTATCCAATCCACATTCACCAATGGCCATAACCTCTGGCTTGACAGAAAACTCGTTCATCCATAAATAATCCATTTCCAAAGTATCGCGATGCAGATACCAAGGGTGCAAACCGATGGAGCAACGTTCATTTCTCAAGAAATTCTCAGGACGATCAACATTAAAAATGGTCCTCGTGCTCCTGTCCAATGGACGATGATGTGAATGAAAATTAATCAACAAGAATTTCTTTTTTCTTACCTTTCAAAAGTATTTAAAATTTGCCCAAATGCGTCGTGCTCTACCCAATGAAAAAGAGAATATTGTAGCGATCATAATCGATGCCATTGAGGTCAATCCAAAAATTCAATATTTCCTGGGTACGAGAGAATTCCCCAGAAAGGTTCGTGAATTGGCCAAATTTATTTATGCCCTCTCCAACAGAAGAAAAGCCATCTACCTTTCAGACGATGGAAAAGGATTGTTGATATTCATGCATAGCAATGAATGGAAAAAAGGGGTAAGAGATCTTTGGGATTATTGTAAAATGATTTTCAGTGCATTTGAATGGAAACGTCTTATTCAAATTTTGAAAATGGAAAAAAGATTAGAATCTTTCAGGCCAAAGGAAGAGAATTATCTTTACGTTTGGGTTTTAGGAACCAAAAAAGAAAACCAAGGAGAGCACCAGGCCAGAGAGTTAAGAGACGCGTTGTATTTAAAAGCAACTGAACTTCAGCTACCGATATATGCCGAAACGGCTTTTGACCAAAATTTCAAGGTATACCAACGTTACGGATTCAACAATTATCACACGGAGCATTATCCAGAAATTCCATTGACCATCCGATTTTTAAGAAAGTCTATTGACTGATAATAATCGCATTTTTTATTACGCCAATTAGGCCGATATTCGCAACACAAAACAAGAATCATGAGCGATAGCAACTTCCCCCCATGTCCCAAGTGTCAATCTGCCTACACTTACCCCAGCGATAATTTATTGGTATGTCCAGAATGTTTTCATGAATGGAGTCCTTCTGAAGAAGCAGAGGAAGCAGCAGCTGCCGCCGCATCCAGTCAAGTATTGGATTCAAACGGTACACCTTTGGTCGACGGAGACAGCGTCATTGTCATCAAAGATTTGCCTGTAAAAGGAGCACCAAAGCCCGTAAAAGCCGGAACCAAAGTCAAAAACATTCGCTTGGTAGATGGCGACCACAATATCTCTTGCAAAATAGATGGATTTGGTTCCATGGGCTTGAAATCAGAATTCGTTCGAAAGGCCTAATTCCCATCAATCAAAATAAAATACAAAGGCCCAAATGGGCCTTTTTGTTTTGGTAATGATTTAGGACAGGAGCAATTATTTCCCGATACAGAAACTGAAAACAAAATACAACTCTGAAAACCCTTGGTTTTACTGAGTTTCACGTTTTTTTCGAGCAACAAATGAGCAACTACTCATCAGATTTTGACATTGTTGAGTTACAAGTCAGCAACAAAAAAGAACGATAAAGCGAAGATAAAATAAATTTTTCATACTTGTTTTTTGTTATCGTTCTTTTCTCTTTTCTACCTTGATTTTATTTCCTGAATTTGTTGCGCATTTGTTCAAATTTCAACACGATGAGCATTTGAGTATTTGAGCAATTGAGTATTTGTCACACATCAAAACATCACCAAATAAAACCAACTATACCGTTTTATACCGCTTTAAGTAAACAAAGAGATACAAACATCAACTACAAAAATTCAATTTTTGCATTTTTACAGCGTCTGAAAATCTATATCAGTCTATACTAGTCTAAACTTCAGTTCGGAGGTGTACGAAGATGACCGATTGCTTTTTCTTTCATTTAAATAGTTATAATTTGGTACAGTATGGATGCAAATCAAACACAAAACATCACGAACGAAATACTCATGGAACAAATCATGGAATTGAAATCCATGGTTGCTCAGATGCAATCAAAAATTGAAAGTATAGAAAATCCTGTCGACGATTTTTTGACTAAATGGATTGATACTTTTGAAGTAATGCGCATGCTTAATATATCTCGACGCACTATTGATAATTACATCAAGGCAGGTAAACTCAAACCAATACGAATAAATAAGCGAAACCACTTTGCTGTCGCTGAAGTCAAAGGACTGATGTATGTACCCGACACACCTAAAATCAGAACCTTACGAGAAGAGGTTCAAATCATGATGGGTCATTTAGCAAAAATGGAAGAAGTTGGTGAAGAATCATAGATTACCTCTTATTTAAATTATCTGTCATTCAGAAAGTTCACACCAAAATGGGGTATAATTACTGCTATTTATTTAGGGTGTCATTTTATATTTTTGTTATAGCAAACTTGTTTTGTAGATCTACCAATTAAAAAATTAAAAGGTATGTATTTATACAAGTTGCATGCCATTATAAACAACAACTACAAACAAGAAAACAACAAAAAATTAAACAATATGCCATTTACTAAAGCACAAATGACAAGAATGGCTGAAATAGTTAACGAAGCTATCTCCGCATCAGAATTTGCAACTTTCACAGTAACACACAATGACTTTGACCCGAATGACACTTTTATGGGTGGGGGACTAATTAAATGGCATGACAGCAATAATAATCCCATAACAAAAGCATTCAATCTAACCGCATTAAATAGGATTAATGACAAAGGACAGTTCTTTCATTTCAAATCACTGAATATTGCACAACTTATCATCTCAGATAAGAGTGTCCAAGTAAGCAATCTCTTATCAAATCAAGCAAAAGACTTTGCTGAGTATTCAGAGTTCTATAAACGACTTGGATTATTTCATCAACTTATCCCTAAAGACTATTGCCAACAGAAACAATCAAATACCTTTAATCCAGCTTCAAAAAGTCCAATGGACGAAGAACGTGAAAACATATTAATTCTATGTTTCACAAAAGAAGGACACAAAGAACGGTTTTGGAAAGACTACGCAGATAACGACAATGGTGTTTGTTTGGCTTTCAAGCTGCTAAATTTCACCCCTCAATATGCAATGCTATATAATTTCAGAGACGTTTCATATGACAATGGTTATCGTTTTGATTTCATTAACCACATAAACTATCACTTTATTAAAGAATTTGGCAGACAATTATTTGTTGAAGGAATAACCAAATTTTCAAAATTCTACAAACGTGGAAAATACGAATGGGAAAATGAAACCAGACTTGCTTTCCACTACAATTTTGATTTTGGCGGTAATGGCACTGACTTGCAAAGAGTATTCCCATTACAAACAGACCCAATAACACAGCGAAAGTTTATAAATCTTCCATTACAAGGAAATGTTACTCCAAATCCATACTTCACATTGACTATTGACGAAGTAATTTGCGGTCGTAATGTTTCGCCTACAGACCTTGCCACTATTGAGAATGCGTTAAGAACAAATTTCCCTAAAGCAAAAATATGGCAACGCATGTAGACAAAATTTAAATTAATATACAATAAGCACCATGGATACTTCAAAAATCGCAGCAGCGGTCTTAGCTGAGCAAAAAATAGAAAAAAACATTAACAACTTTAAAGAATTTTATAAGTCACATTTAAAGAATGTTAAAGAAAGAAATTCTGCCCTTTCAGAACTTTACAATGTTTATATACAGTTTCAAAAAATCGAACCTAAAACAGTCTTTTTACCAGACCCTGAGAGGCAGAAACTAGATACAGGGGCACAAACCACTCTAAAAAAATATTTCAATAGCAATATTTTAGATTTGTACAATAGGCGCATTCCCACACCTAAACCTAAAAAGAAAATTTCCAACATGGAAAACAACTTTTGGCTCAATTTACTTGATGGATTATCACAAACACTGGAGACAACAAATGAGCAATACAAGCAGGAGTGGATATATAAAAGAAATTTTTTAAATTTTTTAACACATTGTTTATTTAACTATGGCCTTCATCCCGACATTTTGAAAAGAGAACCTAAAATTTACAAGCGGTACAATGTAGCAATAGTACATTATTTCAAATCTCCCAAAATAAAACAAGCAGAATATAGAGCATTAATAAATTCAGAAATATTAGATAGTGAATATTTACAGCCTTATGAAAAACAACTTCCTGTAAAATTTCATGGAAAATTAATTCCATTTAAAAGCATATATCAAATTAAAATAACTTCAACACTCCTATTAGACGATGAAATAGAATTGTTTGCATTAAAAAATAATTTCCAATGGAATTATCAGAACAAGGATACTTCCGCTTTCATTGATTTCTGTCAAGATGAAACAGAAGAACTACATAGAAATCCTTACCTCATTAACCAGGAGTTAGAAAAATTTCGAAATCATAATGTTTTTTTTGTCAATCCAACTCGTATTGAAGAATTAAAAAAGCTAAAACCTGAAAATTTTGACCTAATTAAACTAATACAATTATGTGAAGAATTAAATAATGCATCTTCCATAAGATCGTCATATTCCCCTACCTTACTAACGAGAGCAATAATTGATCACATCCCCCCCATTTTTGGATATAAAAATTTTTCCGAAGTGGCAAATAATTATACAGAATGGACGAGAAGTGCAAAGAAAGCGATGATTTCACTAGATAATTCATTGAGAAATATTGCCGATAACAACATTCACTCACAAGCCAGAAAAAAAGAAGTTTTACCTACCTCCTCACAAATGGATTTTACGCCTGAGCTTGATTTATTATTAGGTGAAATTGTTAGGATATTAAAATAGGTATATTTAAAATTTAGGGATAAGATTAGCGCTTTCTTATTCATATTTCATAATCCACTTTGGAAATATGAATAGAATGGTATAATTTTGACAAGATTGTCAAGAAATACATTTCAAGATGCAAACAGAAAATTTAGGCGACTATATTAGACAACTAAGGGAGCATGCAGATATGCCACTTAGAAAACTTGCGGCTATTTTAGATATTGATCAAAGTACCCTGAGTAAACTTGAGAGAGGAGAACGGCCAATAAATAGACAAATGCTACCAATAATAGCAAAAACTTTTAATGTAAACGAGAAAGAACTTGTAGTTAAGTTCATGAGTAAACAAGTAGTTTATCAACTGGCTGAAGAGAAATATGCAAAAGATATTTTAGTAGCTGTGGAAGAAGAAATTAGATATCGAATTAAAAACAAAAACAAATGAGTTCCGAAACAAGAAAACTAAGACTTACAGAACTCATTGCTCAGTACAATCAGTTCAAAGAACAAGGAAGGCTCGACCTTACTTCGGAAGAAACTATTAGAACTTGGTTGAATGAGTTATTGACCATTTTTGGATGGGATGTTCGAGATACCTCTCAAATTTTACAAGAAAAAGTCTTGTCAAAAGCAGAAAAAGAAAGGTTGATTGAAATTGGATCAAAAAACATAAGACCCGATTATACTTTCAAGGTAGCAAAACAAAAATTAACTTTCCTTGATGCCAAAGACATTACGGTAAGTATTGAAAGAGATGTTGAAGCGGCATTTCAAATTAAATCTTATGGCTGGTCGATTCTAGCTCCTTGTGCTTTCATTTCAAACTTTGAAGAGTTAGCAATTTATGATTGCACATACACGCCTGAGCAAGGGCAAGCTCCAAATATTGGAAGGTTATATTTTACAATAAATGATTACGTTGACAATTTTGAGATTCTCGATGAGCATTTACTAAAAGAAAATATTTATAAAGGAAAGCTAAATGAAATTTACTCGTCAACTTTAAGGGATAACAGGTATTTGGAGAAAATTTCCCCTGATCTTAAGTTTGCCGAGCAACTATCTGATTTCCGTTTGCTACTTGCAGAAGATATTTTAAAAAATAACGCTGCTACTATTCAAAATAATTCTGCCAATCTTAGCTATATAGTTCAGGTAATTATTAATAGAATATTATTTATTCGAGTCTGTGAAGCTAGAAAAGTCGAGGAAGATGGATTACTCTTGGCTTATCGAGAAAATGGATTTTGGGATACATTCAAAAATTCATCCTATTTTGAATTTTATGAGCATTATGATGGCCCATTATTTGAACGAGTAAATTCTATTCACAATTTAACAATATCGAATGATGTATTTGACAACTTATTACAACACTTATATTATCCATCTCCTTACCGTTTTGATGTAATTCCCACTAAATTACTAAGTGACATTTATGAGATTTTCTTAGCTAAAAAAATAATTATTGAGAATGGGGAAGCAAGAGATGAAATCAAAAGTGAATATCTCAAAACAAGAGGAGCAGTAAGTACGCCACAATATATTGTTCAGGAAATAATTAAACGAACAATTACAAAAGAAAAAATTTTAACTGAGGGAATTGAAAATTTACTTTCAAACAGAATTTTGGATATTGCTTGTGGCAGCGGTGTTTTTGCAATTGAAGTTTATGACTATTTAGAAGATATTTTCAAGGAATTATATATATCTTCTCCAAATAGAGATTTTGCTCAATATTTTATTCAAAACGACACGAGTTTTTTCCTCAACTTAAAAGGCAAAAAGGCAATACTTGACAACTGTATATTCGGAGTTGATATAGATGCAGAGGCCGTAGAGGTAGCCAAAATGGCCCTGTCTTTGAAAATCATAGACTCTTCTGATTTTCCTGAATCATACAATGAAATTGGACTCTTTGGGAGAAAAATTTTACATGGGATTGGCAATAATATTCGTTGCGGAAATTCCTTAGTTGAATCAGATATTTTAAATATTTTTCCTGCTCTTGCCGACAACGAAGAAGAACTCATAAAAACGAATGTATTTGACTGGGAAAGTGAGTTCAATGAAATATTTGAGCAAAAAAGAGGCTTTGACTACATAATTGGAAATCCTCCCTATGTTGAAGTTAAAAATTACAATGTTGATTTGCCCTTTATGCACGCATACTTAAAGGAAAAATTTGCCTCCTCGAGAAATGGAAAGATTGACCTTGCCATTCCTTTTATTGAAAAATCAATAGACATACTCAACCCACAGGGACGATTAGGGTTTATTGTTCAAAAACGTTTTTTCAAAACGGATTATGGAAAGAAAATCAGGGAGATAATTTCTGTTGATCGCCTCTTATCCTCGGTAATTGATTTTGAGACAACTTCAATTTTTAACGGCAGAATAACCTATGTCTCTTTAATGCTTTTGGACAAAACTGCCCCAGGGAATTTTAGCTTTAAACTTTTTAAAGGCAATATTGAAACACTTCCTTCTGAGTTAAGAGAATCGAATACACCTGATGTTTCTCCTGAAAATTATATTTTCTTGCCATCAACTGCCATATCAGAAAACCCTTGGAGTTTTGACGATAGTGATTTAATAGCTATAAAAACAAACCTTCTGGCAAATATTGGAACTCTTGGTGATTATGCAAATGTGAGAGTAGGGATTCAAGCATTGTGGAATGAAGCATACCATATAAGACCGATTCAATTAGAAAATGGAATTATCACAGGAAAGACGCATTTAGAAAATAACTTTCAAATTGAATTGGATGCTTGTTGTGCCTTGTTGCCAAATGAAAATTTTTATCCATACAGAGATGATATTCCTGAAACATATTGCATTTTCCCATACAGGATTGTCGATGGGAAAGCCCTCGAAATTCCTTTCACTGAATTTTGCGAGCAATACCCTTTGGCAGGTGAATATTTAACACGAAATGAAGAGAGAATCAAACAAAATGTAGAAACTTTTCTTGGTGAAAGGTGGCACGTTTATACTAGAGCCAACAATATTGCTAGAAACTTCCCTAAAGTTTACATTCCAATGACAGCATTGGACACATTTGCAGCAATAACCTTTTCAGATAGGCACTATTGTGATAACGCAAACGTAAACTATGTAGAATTACCTGAAATAAATGAAGTGAATCTTTTCGCATTAGCTTCGATTATCAACTCCAAAGTTTATTCGGTATTGGCAAGGTCAATTGCGAACCCACAGTCAAATGGCTACTTTAAGTTTAATAAGCAATTTCTTGAACCAGTTCCCTTTCCAGGTCAAAATTTCATAGAAAGGGAGGATTTAAAAACTCAACTTTTTGATATATCGAGAAGAATCGAAGGATTACAAGTAAGGTATAAATCTTCATCTCCTAATCAAAAGAACGGTGTTAAGACATTACTTCAAAGGCAATGGGATTTATTAGATGAAATATGTTATCAACTATATGAGTTGAATGATGAGGAAATAGCTTTCTTCAATGACAGAGGACGAAACATTGACAGAATTGAAATTCTAAATAACTATTGATAAATGAACAAGGATTTAAAAAATATTATAACTCAATTCAGTGATGATGAAAGTACATTGAATAAGATTCTTGTGTCTATTTTCATTTATTCCAATTCACTGAAAGTAAAAAAAAATAAGTTAATTAAGGATTTAATTCTTAGTAAGGATTCGCCATTTTATCATCATATCATTTTTGCAACATATAAATTCTCATTTGATGAGCTAATCGAATCATTTGAATTAGCAATTCCATCAAAAAATAAAGTTGTAAACGGAGCAGTTTACACGCCAAATTATATTAAGTCCTTTATTGTAGAAAAAAGCTTTTCTAAAGTAAAAAAGTCACTTGTTGAAATTAAATCGGCAGACATTTCCTGCGGTTGCGGAGCTTTCCTATTCACTATTGCAAATAAACAGAAGAAAGAAACACAAAGACCTTTTTGCCAAATATTTGAAGAAAACATATTTGGCCTAGATATCTGTCAAACTAGTATAAAGAGAACAGAAATTCTTCTTACACTTTTAGCTATATCTAAAGGCGAAGATGAAAGGGAGTTTAAATTCAATTTGTTTTGTGGAAATGCACTTTCATTTAATTGGAAATCTAATTGTAGTGCAATCCAGTCAAATGGAGGATTTGATTTAATTGTTGGGAATCCACCATATGTAAGAGCAAAAAACATTGATTCAAAAAATAAAAAACTACTGAGTAATTGGTCAGTAACGAAATCAGGAAACCCCGATTTATACATTCCTTTCTTCGAGATTGGACTAGAAAATCTTAATAAAAACGGTATTCTTGGCTATATAACTGTAAACTCATTCTTTAAAAGTGTAAACGCGAGAGAATTAAGAAAATACTTGCAGACTAATAAATATGAGTTAAGTATTATTGATTTTGGCGACGAGAAATTATTTGAAACTAAATCAGCTTACACTTGTATTTGCTTTTTAGGTAAAGAAAAATCAGAATACATACGCTATAAAAAAGAGACAAGTAAAACATTACAAAAAAACGGATTAGATAAGTTTAATAAAATTCCTATTAAAGATTTGGACTTTCATAGAGGCTGGATAATTAACAACAAACAAATCGTTGAAAACATAAAACGAATTGAAAGTATTGGCAAAAGTTTAGGAGTAAAATACAAGATAAAAAATGGGATAGCTACTCTTAGCAATGATATTTACATTTTTAAACCAATCGCTGAGAATAAAAAATACTATACCCTAATTCGAAATGGGAAAAGGTTTGAAATTGAGAAAGGCATTTGCAGAGACATTATCAAACCCAATATTTTGAAATATGAACACGAGATAGATTCAATTAAAGAGAAACTAATTTATCCTTATACAAATGGAATAACACCTCTATCATTGATGAAGGAGGAGCAATTAAAATCAAACTTTCCGAAAACATACGAGTATCTCTCATTCCACAAAGAAGAACTCCAAAAAAGAGATAAAGGGAACGGTAATTATGGCGCTTGGTATGCATTTGGCAGAACTCAGGCGCTGACAGACAAGGGATACAAATTACTTTTCCCATATATGGCAAAAGACCCTCATTTTGTATTTACCGACCAAAAGGATATGATGATTTATTGTGGTTATGCAATATTTAATGAATCAGTTGAAGAACTGAAAATTCTAAAGCGAATTTTAGAATCAAAGGTTTTTGATTACTATATGCAGAACACAAGTAAACCATACTCTTCTGGTTATTTATCGTATGCAAAGAATTATATCAAGAATTTTGGAATTTGCGAACTAACTGAAAATGATAGATATTTCTTATCAAACGGAGCAACCAGAGATGAGGTTGATAATTTTTTGATAGAGAAATATAAAATCACAATTTAAAGCGATTTTTGAAATGAATATTGAATTAAAAGAAAAAATAAATGAGTATTTAGATACTCTTCAGAATAGTAATCGGTCTTTTCTTATTGGTGCTGGTTGTAGTAAATGTGCAAAACTTCCATTAACGGGTGAATTAACGGAATTGATAAAAGAAAAATTAACCGCTGGTCACACCAAGAACATTTTAGAATATGTCGTTAGTAACTTTAACGAGAATCCAAACACAACTATTGAAGAATTCATTTCGGAAATCGTTGATTATGCTGCCATTCTTGAAAGACGTGTAGAGAAAGGAACACCTTCACCTTCAATAGAGCTTAATGGAATTTCATACTCACAAGAAGACTTAAAAGGTGCTGTTTTAGAAATTCAAAAATGTATTGTTAATTCAATAGAGGAAAACGAATTCGATCTAACTCACCATATTGATTTTATCAAATCCATTCATTACAGATTAGACAATGGAAAGAGTTTTTCTTCACCTACAAATTATTTCGTTTTAAATTACGATACTCTAATTGAAGATGCTTTATCAATGAATAAAGTAAATTATGCTGATGGTTTTAGAGGTGGAGCGATTGGATGGTGGGATATTTCGGTTTTTGATGATTCTCACATAAAGGCACGATTATTCAAATTACACGGATCATTAGATTGGTGTATTTCTAAGGATGATACAATGCCAAGAAGATTAAAAAGTTTATCAAAACATTCAACGTATAATTTTGACGATAATGTTCTAATTTATCCTTGTGCTACAAAGTACAAGGAAACTCAAAACGACCCATTTTCACAATTACTAAATCATTATCGGGAAAAACTGAGGAAAAACGATAAGGCCGTATTAACCATCTGCGGCTATCGTTTTGCAGATAGCCACATCAATATTGAAATTCAGAAGGCGCTTTTAGAAGGAAAAAATCTAACTGTAATAATTTTTACAGAAGTTGAGACCCCAGATGATAATCCAGTTTTAAAAAGTTGGTTTGAAAACAGTGAAATAAGACCTCATTTAAAGTTTTTTACTAAAAAAGGATTTTTTCATAACGAAGAAAAAATAGTAGCAGAAGCAGGTCAAGAGCTTGATTGGTGGAAGTTTGAGAATCTAACAAAAATTTTAAATGACTAAAAATGCTAAAAATAAATTCAAATCCATCTCAACCAATTGAAAATTTAAATATTGGTCGCATTATTGAAGTTGATGGAGTAACCATTGTTGCGGAATTAGATAAATCTGTTAAAGATCTCACTAGGATTTTTGAAGGAAATACATATTACATAGGACAATTTGGCTCGATTTTAAAAATTCACTTCGGCAGAAGAATTTTATACGGATATGTTAGTAGACTTCGAATGAAGTCAGAAATAATGGATATTAATGAGTCAACTGATAATAATGATGCACGAATCATCGAATTTAGCCTATTTGGAGAAGGTGAATGGCATAATCAAGGTGATGATTGGAAAATGAAATTTGAAAGAGGGATTTCAAATTTTCCGCTGCCGTTACAGAAAGTCTATTTGACTCCGTCGTCAGAATTAAAACAAATTTTCACATCTGCCGAAGAAGCAGAAAACCTCATAAAAATAGGCACATACAGCGGTACTGGTGGGACTATCTGTTTAGCAGACTTGAATGAATTACTAGGTAAACATTCCGCGATACTTGGATCAACTGGTTCAGGAAAATCAGGCGCTGTAACTGTATTATTAAAAAGTATAATTGACAAAAAGAAAGATTTTGAATCTTGGCACCCACGAATTGTAATACTTGATCCTCATAATGAATATACGACTGCTTTCAAAGGAAATTGTTCAAGTTTTTCAACAGATAATGGCAGTTTAAAACTCCCATACTGGCTATTAAGTTTAGAAGAATTATGTGATTTATTATTGGGAAAAGCTGAATTTACAGCAACAACACAGAAAAACATTGTAAAAAAAGCATTGTTAGAATGTAGAAAAAAATCAGCCGTTACTTTCGGTATAGATGGAGATAAAATCACAATTGATTCTCCAATCCCATTTAAAATTTCTGAATTCAAAGAATTAATAGACCAAGATCGAATTAAATTAACAGATAGCAAGCAAGATTCATACAAATCACTTTTAAATAAGCTAGAGTCTCTAAGTGATGATGCTAGATATAACTTTTTAATGGAGGATTGGACAAGTGGAAAAGATGATGTTACTGAGGTAATAAAACAATTTTTTTCAAACGATACCTCAATTCACATAATTGATTTATCTGGAATCCCAAATGAAGTTGCTGGAATCATTAGTTCTGTTATAGCAAGAACGTTATTCAATTTTAAAGTATGGGAAACAGCAGATGAAAGGGAAAACAATCCAATATTATTGGTCTGTGAAGAAGCTCATCGTTATGTACCTAACAGAGGTGAAGCACAATATCAAGCAGCACAAGAAGCAATTAAAAGAATAGCCAAAGAAGGTAGAAAGTATGGACTAAGTTTGATGCTTGTTTCTCAAAGACCATCTGAATTAGAAAGCACTGTTTTATCACAATCTAACTCTTGGATCGTTCTTAGACTTACAAATGAAACGGACAGAGAATATGTTAAAGGTATTTTACCAGATAGCTTAACTGGTCTGACTAAAAATTTATCGGGTCTAAGAAAAAGAGAGGCAATTTTTGTAGGTTTGGCAGCATTAATTCCTTCTAAAATATTACTAAACTTCTTAAATGAAGATGAAAGACCTAAATCAAACGATATTAACTTCATTGATGGTTGGAAGAAAAAGGTTTATATGGACGAACAAATTGCACAAATTATCAACAGATGGAGATTACAAACAAAGGAATAGTTAACTCTCCGATATTTTGAATTTTCTGATAACACCCCATAGTTCGTATAAAACAAAATACAAAATTGATGCATTACTTTTGAGTTTAAGATTGAACATTATAATACTTTAAAAATAATTGAAAACTAAATAATAAATGACAATTAATTCACTGAAGAAGCCCAATGTAAAAAACAAAAAATACTGCATTAGGAATTTTAGCAGGGTTAGTAGTACTAGCTATGGCTTAAGTGTAATAGAAAAATATTATTTGTGGGAATTATATGTAAACCCCACGGAACTTTTGTAATTCCATGGGATTTCTGTGGTAAAATCAACTGAAAAAAGCGGAATTATCGAGACTTTCTAGGAATTCTATGGAATCATCATCGTATTCGTAGGAAACGGTGATGTCTGAATCCTCATCATCTTCATCCTGGTCTTCAATAGTACTTTCTAACACCTCATTAAGCATTTCAACGAGTGACTTTAAGTAGTAATGTCCCAGGTGCGATTCGGTGTCGATGGCATAAACCGCCATGTGTGCTTCAACTTGCTCCCACAGCTTGATTAATGCCTTGTGGTTGCGTTTGAATGTAGCAAGATCCATTTCAATTTCTTCATAGTCGAATTCGGAAATGATTGCTCGTTCTTTTTCAATCCATACTTTTAAGCCATGGTTGATTTTGCGTTCTTCGATTTGTTGCTGCCTGGAAATGGCATCCTTCTCCAGGTGCTTCAATTCCAATTCACGTTTGCGTAGCTCTAGCTCTTTATCCTGTTGAGCCAATTTGCGCAATTCAAGCTCGTGCTCCAATTGCAATTTCTTTAAAGCGATTTCACGCTCTAGTTTGTTGAGGTCATTGTTGTTTTCCATGTTATTTTGATTTTTGTGTTTGACTGATTGTGATGTGTTGGTGGCTATGGCAATCTGGTCAATGGGCAAGGTGTTGCCTCCATTGCCTGATTGTCCATTAAGCCAACGAAACACCTGACTTTTACTTA
>JACCDL011190016.1_pt1 | contig 42022 bp, 35 predicted proteins | sample 7441931 | NCBI WGS metagenome assembly JACCDL01 (sample SAMN15323437, study PRJNA562643) | freshwater metagenome | isolation source: river surface water | place: USA:Blue River Watershed | collected 2017-08-16
GCATTGGTGACCTCAACCGAATCACCGTGCCACCTAAGTTCTACTTCGTCGCCAATGGGTCCGCGGTACAAATCGACCGCATAGCGCGTGGAAACCCTGATTCGCACACTGCCCGCCAACTGAATCGGAGCGTCTTCTGAGGTTGCGGCGGTCACGTAAATGCGGGTCCCTTGGCTGCTGGAATCCGCGGTTGGCCAGATGTAGGGCACTTCCAATCGCTCCCCCGCGTCGAGGGCCACGTCACTTGGGATTTGAATGCTGCGCTGCGTGCCCCATAGGCTGTCTACCGAGAGCAATGCGGTAACGGGCTGGTCGCTGGCATTGTAGAGTTCAATGACGCCCGTAGCGGATTCGCCTAAGGTATGAAAATGGCTGAGCCCGTTGCGCACGACGACTTGGCCCTGGGCGCAAAGGCAAGCCAGCGAGGCAGCCCCAAGGAGGCCGCCCCGCAAGCGAGCGAACTGCATGCTAGTAGTTGCTGAGGGTGTACTGCAGCGAGACCACGCCCGCTGTTGCGGCGTCGAGGTTTTCGGTTGCGAAATTCACCATGTGCAAAATGGGTATTCCCTGACCTGCACCTGTGCCGCTGTAGGCCGATCCGATGCCCGTTACGAGTACCCCCGACTGCTGGCTGTTGCTGAGCACGACCTCGTGCCCTGAACCCGTACTCCCGGTTCCGGCTGGATTGGCCGCCAGGGAGAGGCTTACTCCTGCGGGAAAATCACCGCCCACCACGTCCACGCTCAGCGCGCGCTGGTCGTCGGGTGCTGCGGACTTCACCGAAGTGTACTGCAGGTACATCACTTGGCTGGCTACACCCGGGAAGGCGGCGCCCGCCTGACCCGGAGCCGTGATCTGAAACCTCATGTCGGTCAAGTTTCCCCCTTGGGCATTTACGGCGCGGATCATGGCTGCTTCGTCAACTTCAAAAACGGCATCCACAAAATCGGCATTTTGAGCTGAAGCGGCACACGCCGCCAAAAGGGATCCGGTAAAAATCATCGTACGCATAAAATTGGAATTTAGTGGTTAGCGTCCCCCACCGCGGGGAACGGACCAAAACTCCGAAGCCACGTGGCGCGCAGTCGGTTCCAACGGTTTGCGAAGCCGAGGTTAAACGCAAGCCAACGCTTCGCGAGGCCACGTCCCTAAAATTCAGTACGGTGCTAAAATGGGCTTATTCAGTACGATGCCCTCGATGCGCTCCATGACTTCGGGGGTGAGCGAGGCTACCGCCTCGGATGCGGCCAGGTTTTCGCGCAGCTGCTCCACGCGGGTTGCACCCAACATTACGGTGGAAACGTGCGGATTTTTTAGGCACCAAGCGATGCTTAGCTGGGCGGGAGTCACTCCCAGTTCACCCGCTAAATCGGCGAGTCGCCCTGCAACGGCCAGCTTTTCGTCGACCACGTTGCGGTCCTTGAGCCAAGCTAATTCGTCGCGGTTAAGGCGAAAGTCGTCGCGCAGTCCGCTGCGGTACTTGTTGGTTAAAATACCCGAGGCCAGGGGCGACCAGATGGTGGTTCCGAGTCCGATGCGGTCAAAAAGTCGCAGGAACTCCGATTCCATTTTTTCGCGGTGCAGCAGGTTGTACTGAGGCTGCTCCATCGTCGGACCGATCAGGTGGTGCTGGTCCGCCACGCGTTGCGCGTCCATGATTTCTTCGGCACTCCATTCGGAGGTTCCCCAGTACAGGATTTTGCCCTGCATGACGAGCTGGTGCATCGTCCAGACCGTTTCTTCGATCGGAGTCTGCTTGTCGGGGCGGTGGCAGAAGTAGAGGTCGAGGTAGTCGACGTTCAGCCGATCCAGGGCTTGGTGGCAGGCCTCGACAACGTGCTTGCGGTGGAGTCCGCGTTGGGTCGGAAGCTTGCCGCCTGCGCCAAAAAACACCTTAGACGACAGGGTGTAGCTGTCGCGTGCCCAGCCCACTTCGCGGAGAATTTGGCCCATAACCCGCTCGGACTCGCCGTGGGCGTAGACCTCGGCGTTGTCAAAAAAGTTTACTCCGGCCTCGTAGGCTGCAATAAAGAGGTCCTTCGCGGTGGGGTAGGGGATCTGGTTCCCGAACGTAATCCAAGTACCGAACGAAAGCTCGCTAAGCTGCAAGCCAGAGCGACCTAACCGACGGTATTCCATTGTTTTACGCTTGGTTGAACAGCTCGAACTCAAAGCCTTCCATAATGGGGTTGGCTAGGAGTTTTTCGCAGGCAATCGTTACTTTTTCGTGCGCCTCGTCCTTGCTGGCGGCCTCGACCTCAAGGGTGATGTGCTTGCCGATGCGGACGCCACCGATTTCGGGCAGGCCGAGTGAGGGCATGCTCTGGCTCACGGCCTTACCTTGAGGATCCAAAAGTGCCTTGTGGGGCATCACGTTGATTTCAGCGCGGAATTTCATAAATAGCGTTTTTCGAGGGCAGAAACTACAGGCAGCAAAGGTACGGCAACGGCCATCGCGGCCAAGCCCCAAAAGGCAAATACCCCAAGCGATGCGGCCAGCCAGGCCAAGCGGAACCGACGCTGCCCCCAGCCTTTGGGAAGGTCCTTTAGCGAGGCCACGGTGAACGGCGCATTGAGGCTGTAGACGGACCACGCCAAAGCGACCAGGAACAGGGCAGGGTGAAGGGGAAGCAGTCCGGCGTCGGCCGCGAACATCAGGCCAAGTGCGAAGGCGGTGTTGGCGGGCGTCGGCATGCCAATAAAACCTTTGGCGTCCTTCATGTCGGAGTTAAAGCGCGCCAATCGGTACACCGAGGCGAGCGTAACGGCCCAACCGAGCACGGGCAGCGCGGGCCATGCGTAGCCGGTGTTGGACCACATGGCGAGCTGCATCCACATAAAACCCGGAACCACGCCAAAGGTGATGGCGTCGGCCAGGCTGTCGAGCTGAACGCCGAGTTCGCCGCTTACGCCGAGTTTTCGGGCAGCCCAACCGTCCAGTCCGTCAAAGGCGAAGGCCAGCAGTACGGCCACGGCGGCGTACTCAAAATTTTGAAACATAAGGTACCAAATAGCGGCCATGCCGCAGGCCACGTTGCCCAGCGTAAGGGCGTTGGGAATCCATCGCATCGCACAAAAGTACGGCGCTACCTTTGGGGTCATGGCGACGTTGAACCGAATACCGAATTGGGGCTTGGCCCTGCTCACTCCCGTGCTCCTCAGCTTGGCATGGCCCGGGAGCCTGGGCTACCACGAATGGCCTCTGCTGGCGCCCCTACTTTGGGTTTCCTTGGTCCCGATGCTGGTGCTCGAAGCCCGCATGCGCCCCGCCCCGCTGCGCCGGTTTGCGGGTTGGGCCCTTTTGAGTATGGCCCTGTTCAACCTCGGAACGACCTGGTGGGTTGCCGGGGCCCACTGGAGCGGCGTTTTGGGCGCCGTACTCATCAACGGAATTCTGATGGGCGGCGTATGGACGCTGTACAGCTACACTGCCCGACAGGTTGGGGTGCGCACCGCGCTGTGGATTTGGGTCACCGGTTGGATCGCCATCGAAATCCTCCACGAAAACTGGGCCTTTAGCTTTCCCTGGCTCAACCTCGGGAACGCCTTTGCCGAGGTTCCGCACTGGGTGCGCTGGTACGCATGGACCGGGCCCCGTGGCGGAACGCTGTGGCTGCTCCTGGCCAATGCCCTGTTTTGGCAGCTCAGCACGGGCGCAACCCGCGCTCGGCGCACCGGCGTGTGGGTGGCCGTCTTGGGGCCCATACTGCTGAGTTACGGCCTGGGCGCATGGCTCGATGCTCAAGTGCCCCACGGCCGCGTGCGCGCACTGGTCGTGCAGCCCAACGTGGACCCCTACACCGAGAAGTTTCAAACTCCGGACTGGGACCAAGCGCGGAAGTGGGCCTTGCTGGCTTCGGCCGAAGCCGATTCCGCCCCCGGATTGCTTGTTTTGCCTGAGACCTTTTTGCACGAAGGCCTGGACGAGAATTACGCATCCAATTGGCCTTCCCTGCTCGCGTTCGAGCCCCTGCTTCGGGCGAATTGGGGCGTGATTTTGGGCGCGACCACCTACCGGCTTCACGGTCCGGAACCTGAAAACCCTGCAGCTCGGAAACTCGACGACCGCCGCTACGTGAGCTGGGCCAACAGCGCGGTCTTTGCCCGGGCGGGCCTTCCGCTGCAGGTTTACCGCAAGTCGAAGCTGGTAGTCGGCGTCGAAACGATGCCCATGGCGGGTACGCTCAACCGAATCTTGGGCGACCTGACCCTTTCGTTGGGCGGAACGAGCGGAACCCTCGCCACCCAAGAGCAGCGCGCGGTGTTTGAAGCGGGTCCCGACCTGCCTCGGGTAGGAACGCCGATTTGCTGGGAGCAGGATTTTGGACCCTACGCGGCCGAGTTTTCGAACGCCGGGGCCGAAGTCTTGGCCGTACTTACCAACGACGGTTGGTGGGGAAACACCTCGGGCCACATCGCCCACCTGCACTACGCCCGACTGCGCGCCATAGAGCAGCACCGCGCGGTGCTCCGCAGCGCCAACACGGGAATTTCGGCCGTGATTGGCCCCGACGGCCAGATTCAGCAGTCGCTGGGTTGGGACCAAGAGGGCATGCTTCGCGCCACGGTCCCTACCTACGATACGCCCAGTTTTTTTGCGCGCCACGGCGACATTATGGGCGATTGGGGCCTCTTTGTCTTCGGCTTTCTGTCCCTGAGTTTGCTGGTGCGCCGCATTCGGGGTGCCAACGGCCCCTAGCTTGATCTGCAGCCCGCGCAAATCCGCCCCTTTGGCGCCCCGCGCACGCCCGTGAGGCCTACCTTTGCGGTATGGAATACGACGTACTGGTTATCGGCGCCGGCCCCGGAGGCTACGTGAGCGCCATTCGCTGCGCCCAGCTGGGTTTGAACACGGCCTTGGTTGAAAAAGACCCCACCCTCGGCGGAACCTGCCTCAACGTGGGTTGCATCCCGTCGAAGGCGCTGCTGGACTCGTCGGAGCACTACTACAACGCCACCCATGCCTTTGCGGAGCACGGCATCGACGTCGAGGCCCCCAAGATCAACTGGCCCCAGATGATGGCCCGCAAGAAGCAGGTGGTCGACACGACCTGCTCGGGCATCGATTTTTTGATGAACAAGAACAAGGTTACGGTCCTCAAGGGACTGGGGTCCTTCGTCGATGCCCACACCGTGAAGGTTTCGGGCGCCGAGGTGCAGACGGTGAAGGCCAAGCACCTCATCGTGGCCACCGGGTCTACCCCCATCGAGCTGCCCTTCGCCAAGTTTGACGGCGAGCGCATCATCAGTTCTACCGAGGCCCTGAGCCTCCCCGAGGTGCCCAAGCGCCTGATCGTCATCGGCGGCGGCGTAATTGGCCTGGAGCTCGGCAGCGTCTACAAGCGCCTGGGCGCCGAGGTGACGGTGGTGGAGTTCGCGGATTCCATCCTCGCCACGATGGACGGCTCCATCGGCAAGGAGATGCAGCGCGTACTCCGCAAGATGGGCATGAACTTCCATCTGGGAACCAAGGTCGAAGGCGTTTCGCGCACCGGCGACGTCGTGACCGTGACCGCAACCGATAAGAAAGGCAACACCGTAACGGTCGAGGGCGACTACTGCTTGGTGGCCGTGGGCCGCAAGGCCAATACGGCCGGACTGAACTACGAGGCCGCAGGGCTTACCGCCGACGAGCGCGGACGCCTGAACGTGAACGACCACCTGCAGACCAGCCAGCCCCACATTTACGCCATCGGCGACGTGGTGCGCGGCGCAATGCTGGCCCACAAGGCCGAAGAAGAGGGCGTCGTGGTCGCCGAGCAAATCGCCGGTCAGAAACCGCACATCGACTACAATTTGATTCCTGGGATTGTCTACACGTGGCCGGAGGCGGCGAGCGTGGGCAAGACCGAAGAGGAGCTCAAGGCCAGCGGCCGCGGCTACAAGGTGGGCAACTTCCCGATGCGCGCACTGGGACGCAGCCGAGCCTCGGGCGACACCGACGGCTTTGTGAAGATCCTGGCCGATGCCGGCACCGACGAGGTGCTCGGAGCCCACATCGTGGGTGCCCGCGCCGCCGACCTGATCATGGAATTGGCCGTGGCGATGGAATACCGTGCTTCGGCTGAAGACGTGGCCCGCATTTGCCACGGTCACCCGACCTACACCGAGGCCATCAAAGAAGCCGCCCTCGACGCAACGGCGAAGCGGGCCATACACATGTAGGGCTATGGGCTGGAGTCAACGCGTTTGGTCCAAGCCTCCGGCGGACCTCGCGGACGAACTTCAGCGCCGCGGGTCCGAGGCGGACTATTTTGCATTTTACGAAACGTCTCCGGCCGCGCCGGCGGAGCCGCTTAACGGCCTGCGTTGGATCGCGGCGGGCGGTTGCCGCGCCGTGCACCGCATCGATCGGGCGACCCCCGCAGCATGGGCAGACCTCGCTGCGGCCTGGCGCGACCGACCTACGTGGTGGTTTGGGGTGCTGGGCTACGACCTGAAGAATGCGTTTGAGCCTTCGATTCCGGCCCGCGGCGATGCCTGGTGCGGTCAGCCCGATTTGGCCCTTTGGGAGCCGGAGTGGGTGGTGGAATGCCGCCAGGACGGAACCGTCGTGGAGTACGGAAGCGCTCAAGCCTGGCTTCAAAACGAGGGTCAGCGCCCGGGTCGGGATCCGCAGCCGGCAGCCCTCGGGGCGAGTCCGACTTCGTGGGTCCTGGATTGGTCGGCTGCGGACTACGTAGAAAAAGCAGAGCGCCTTAGGGTTCACCTGAACCGCGGCGACATGTATGAAGTCAACCTGTGCGTGAACGCGGTAGCCCGGGGGGCGCGCGACTTGGGAAGCTTGTTTCACGGATTGCAGCAGCGCGCTGAAGCCGGAATGGCCGGAATGCTGCGCTGGGGCGATTACGCCGTGGCCAGCGCCTCGCCCGAACGCTACCTGCAGGTTTCGGTCGACGGCCTAATTCGCAGCCAGCCCATCAAGGGCACCGCGCCCCGCCGAAGCGATCCGGTGGCGGACGCTGCCGAAGGCTCCGCCCTGCAGCGCGCCGAAAAGGAGCAGGCCGAAAACGTCATGATTGTGGACCTGGTTCGGCACGACTTCAGTAGGGTGGCGGCGCAGCAGACGGTGAAGGTGCCTCGCCTGCTCGAGCTCAACTCGTTTAAAACGGTTCACCATTTGGTGAGCACCGTGGAGGCTCAGCTGCGGCCGGGGCTCGACTGGCTGGACGCGGTGGCCGCAAGCTTCCCGATGGGCAGCATGACGGGTGCGCCCAAACTCCGCGCAATGGAGTTGATTGACGCCCACGAATCCCGCCCGCGGGGTTGGTACAGCGGCGCCATGGGCTACGTGCGCCCGGACGGAAGCGCAGATTTTAACGTACTGATTCGCACGCTGTTTGGGCATGTTCCGTCGGCGTCCTGGCAGGTTTGGGCCGGCAGTGCCCTGACGCTGGCGGCCGATCCGCAATCCGAATGGGATGAGTGCCTGCTCAAGGCGTCAACCCCTCAAAACGTCTGGAATGAGTGCGTGGACTAAGGCCGATCCCCGGTTTCGGGCCGCGGTTTCGTCGGAGCTCGAGTCGCTCCTGGGCGCGCCGTCGCTGCCGGTCGTAGCCCTGATTTCCGGCGGGCTCGACTCGATGCTTTTGGCCGAGGCACTCCAGGCCCACGGCTACCCGGTCCACGTGCTCCACGTAAATTACGGGCTTCGCGGGGCGGACTCGGACGGCGACGAAGCCCTGGTGCGGGAATGGGCCGAGCGGGCTGGCTGTCCGATTCAGGTGGTCACGGCGCCCGTGAACTTTGGCGACGCGCCCGACCTGCAGGCGCGGGCACGGGCCTTGCGCTACGACGCGGCCGCCCAATGGGCGAGTGAGCTTGGTTCCAACTTGGTGGCTACCGCCCACCACGCCGACGACGCCATCGAAACCTTTTTGCTTTTTGCGGCGCGCGGAACCGGAATCGACGGCCTGGTGTCGCTTTCGCCCCAAAACGGTCTGCTCCGCCGTCCCCTGCTTGAATTCCACAAATCGGAACTCCGCGTGGAGGCCGAGGCCATGGGGCTTACTTGGCGGGAAGACGCGTCGAACGAAGGCGACAAGTACACCCGAAACCACCTGCGCCACCACGCCCTCCCGGCGCTCGAGCAGGCGATTCCGCAGGCCCGCGACGGCATCCGAACCACCATGCGCCGCCTGCGGCACCTGCAAAAGTTTGCTGAGGTCGCCATTCAACGCGAGTCCAGCCTGTACACGGCGATGAGCCGACAGCTTCCCGGGGCCCGCGTGCTCTACCGCGACGCGCTGGCCCATCCAAATTCCGAAGTCATGGTGCACCAGCTGCTCAAGCCCTACGCGCCCTTTGACCTGGAGGCCTTGCGCCAGCTCGCGGAAGCCCAGGTGGGGGCCTACCTCGAGCGCGACGGCTGGCAAATCTGGGCCGACCGCGAAGGGCTGCTGCTGCTGCCGGCGTCCGACGTGGAGTTTCTGCCCCGCAGCGCAACGGGGAGGGTAGACGTTCCGCTGTGGGACGGCGAAGTGTGGCACCCGCGCACCGCACTGCTGCACACGGAACTCGGGCAGCGCCCCAATCAGTTGGGCAACGCGACCGAACCCGTAACCACCCTGCTGCCCGACGGCGCCTGCTGGCGCAGCTGGCTCGAGGGCGATTTCATCCAACCCTTTGGGCTCAACGGCCGCAAGAAGGTAAGCGACGCCCTGACCGAGGCCAAGGTACCGAGTCCGGTTCGCCGTAACGTGGTGGTTTTGGCGCGCGGAATCGAACCGGGCGAGGTTCTGTGGATTCCGGGAATCCGACTCGGTCAAGCCTTGGCCCTCTCGAGCGACGCAACCCACGTGCTCCGTTGGACTGTGAATTACCTTTGACTCCTATGAACCGATTTTTCCTCGCTGCCTTCGCCGTACTGCTCCCTCTGGGCACCGCGGTAGCCCAAATTCTTCAGCCCGTTTCGTGGACCACTTCGGTGCGGAGCCTGGACGGCGGCAAACTCGAGCTCGTGGCCTCCGCCAAGATCGACGCGGGCTGGCACGTGTATTCCCAGTTCATCGGGAGCGATGGCCCCATTCCTACGGCCTTCAAGCTCCCGGAGTCCAAGGACCTTAAGACCGAGGGTCCGGTCCGCGAGCCCAAGCCCATCAAGGAATTCGACAAGAACTTCGGGATGGAACTGGCCTACTTCGCCAAGAAGGCCGACTTCGTAATCGCCGCACAACGCATCAGCCCCAAGGCCTTTACCTACACGGCCGAAGTGGAATTCATGGTCTGCGACGACGAGCGCTGCCTTCCGCCCGACTACGTGAACTTGGTGTTTAAGGTGCCTGCAGCCCCGGCTGCCGGCGCGACGGCGTCGCCAACCGATGCCGACGCCTCGACCGGTACCGATCCCGCCGCGAAAACGCCGACGACTGAAGCCCCGGCCGACGAGGCGACGCCCGCCGAAGAACCCGCGGCAGAAGCCGGGGATGTTCCGGTAAACCCCGAAACGCCCGCCGAAGCACCCGAAGCCCTAAATCTTTGGGCCCTTTTTGGCGCCGGAATGCTCGGCGGCTTCTTTGCCCTGATCATGCCCTGCATCTTCCCGATGATCCCGTTGACCGTGAGCTTCTTCCTCAAGCAAAGCAAGTCCAAGGCCGATGGCGTGCGCAAAGCCTTGATTTATGGCCTGAGCATCAACGTCATATACGTCGCACTGGGCCTGCTGGTGACGGTCGTTTTTGGTTCAGATGCCCTCAATGCCATGGCCACCAATCCCTGGTTTAACCTGGCGTTTTTTGCCCTGTTTGTGGTCTTCGCCATCAGCTTTTTTGGGGCTTTTGAAATCACCCTTCCCTCGTCGTGGGTCAACAAGGCCGACGACCAGTCCCAGCGCGGCGGACTCCTCGGCATCTTCTTCATGGCCTTTACCTTGGCCTTGGTGAGCTTTAGCTGCACCGGTCCCCTGATCGGCCAGCTTTTGGTGGCGACCGCCGTGAGCGGCGAGCTGCTCGGGCCGGCCATGGGCATGTTCGGCTTCAGCTTTGCCCTCTCGCTGCCGTTCGTCCTGTTCGCGGCCTTCCCCGGTTGGCTCAAGGGCCTGCCTAAGTCGGGCGGATGGCTCAATACCGTCAAGGTTACCCTGGGCTTTCTCGAGCTGGCGTTCGCGCTGAAGTTCCTGAGCACGGCCGACATGGTTTGGCAGCAGCACTGGCTGGAGCGCGAGCTGTTTTTGGCGCTGTGGGTGGCCATTGCCTTCGCGACGGCGCTTTACCTCTTTGGCGTGTTCCGCATGCCCCACGACGACGAGCCCAAGGGCGGACTCGGGGTGGGCCGCATGCTGACGGGCCTGTTGTTTCTGGTAGCCGGTTTTTACCTGCTGCCCGGAATTTGGGGCGCACCCGTCAAGCTGGTGGCCGGATTTCCGCCGCCCGCATTTTACGCCGAAAACCCCAACGGAATGGGATCGGGTTCCGCGCCCGCTGCCGACGCGAAGCTGAGCGAAGACGCCCACTGTCCGCTCAACCTGCCCTGCTTCAACGACCTTGAGGAGGCCCGCGCCTACGCGCTCGAGGCCGGCAAGCCCTTGCTGCTCGACTTCACGGGCTGGGGCTGCGTGAACTGCCGCAAGATGGAGGAAGAAGTCTGGTCGCGTCCCGAAGTGCGCCGCCGCCTCGCCGAAGACGTCGTCCTCGTTTCGCTCTACGTCGACGAGCGCTCCAAGCTGCCGGAGTCGGAGGTGCGCGTGAGCGAAACCACGGGGAAAACGATTAAAACGGTGGGCCAAAAGTGGGGCGACCTTCAGGCCCAGTACTTTAACGCCAACGCCCAACCCTACTACGTGCTGATGGATCCGGCGGTTGAGGCTCCGAACGCACTCAACGGCCACACGGCCTACGACCCCGATCCCGCAGTCTTTCTGAACTGGCTCGATGCGGGGCTCAAAATCTACGCTGGCGCCAAGTGACGCTTCACGAAATGCCAACGCTGGACCGAATTCTTGGGCTGCTCGAGGCAGCCATCGAGGACTACCACGTGCGGAACCGTTGGGATTCGCCCTGTCCGCCGGCCTTTGCCGCGGGCAGTTTGGAGCAGGCCTGGTACGCCAAGGCCTGGATCGACACCGTGCAGTGGCACCTCGAAGACGAGGTTCGCCGCACCGACCTCGCCGCCGAGGACCTGCTGGCCATTAAGCGGCGCATCGACGCCCTGAATCAGGAACGCACCGACGCCGTCGAAGACCTGGACCGGCGCATGGCCGCGCTGCTGCAGCCCGAGGCCTCGGGGAACGGCGTGCTGCGCACCGAATCCCTGGCTTGGGCCCTGGATCGGCTCTGTATTTTGCAGCTAAAGCGCTACCATTTGCGCGCCGAGGTGTCGCGCTCCGATGCCGACGGCGAGCACGTTGCGGCCTGTTCGGCGCGTTTGGCCGCGGCGGACGCCCAGCACGCTGATTTGATGTCGGCCTGTTCGACCCTCTGGGCCGAGCTTGCCTCGGGTGCCGTGCGCTACACGCCCTACCGTCAGTTCAAGCTGTACAACGATCCGGCCACCAATCCGGCGCTCTATGGCGGGCAAGGCTAAGCGCCACTTGGGCGTCGTTCGGTTTTCGGCCTTTGGCGACGTGGTTTTGCTTCATTCCGTTTTGGCGGAGTCTGCGGATGCGGGCGACCGCATCACCCTTTTTACCCGGCCCCGTTGGGCGGAGCGCCTTCCGGCGCATCCCCAGATTGAGGTGCACGGGCTCGACGTGGACCGCGGACCCTACGCCGGGTTTTTTGGCCTTCTTTGGTTTTGGTGGGGCTGGATGCGCTCGGCGGACTTGACGGCCTGGTACGACGGACACCACCACATTCGCACCCGGAGCAGCCGGTTTATTGCTTGGCTCCTGCGGATTCCCCAGCGGGTGGTGCCCAAGCCTCGTGGCGCGCGCCGCGCGCTCCTGCGCGGGGGCGCCGGGCAGGTCCCCAATGCCTACGAGCTGCACCGCGCGGCCCTGGCCGCGCTTGCCTGGCCCGCCATTCAGCCCCTGCCGTCGCTTCCCCGATCGGGCCGCGTGGTGCTGATTGCGCCCCATGCCAGCCGCGAAACCAAGCGCTGGCCGCTGGATCAGGCAGCCCAGCTCGCCCGGCAGCTCGAGGCCGAAGGCTACGAGCCGGTGTTTTTGGGCGGCCCCAGCGACGCGGCCCCCGAGGGATTTCGCGCCCAACTGGGCTCAAGTCCCTCAGAAGAAGACGCGCTTTGGCGCAGCGCCCGGGCCGCGGTGGTATGCGACTCGGCTGCCCAGCATTTGGCTTACCGCTACCAGGTTCCGGCCATTGCGCTCTGGGCCGGCACGCATCCGGTCGGTGGGTTTGCGGCGCCGAGCCCGGTTCGCCACCTTCCCGATTCGGAGCGGATTTCCTGCCAGCCCTGCAGCATTTTGGGCGCAGATTCCTGCCGCCGTGGGGATTGGGCCTGCCGCCAGAAGATCCAGGCGGAGGCGGTGCGCGAGGCCCTCAGGGCATTGGGGGTTTAGTCTGCAACAATTTCGGATTAAGCGGGTTACCTACGTATGCAGGAACAGCGCTACCGACTCCGTTTTGGGGATCGAATTGTGGGCTACCTACGCCGAATCGAGGGTACGGATTTTTATTCTCCCGATGGTTTTTGGTGGACGGGCAAGCCCTTTGACTACGCGCATGTTGACGAAGCGGTAGGCCTTCGCGACAAGTTCCGCGTTCACCTGTACGAATGGGATATTGTTCGGTTTAAGCCGATTCCAGATGGCGCCGAGGAATTGGGCGTTTTTCTCTGGAATAAGGGCCAAAAGCGGTGGATTTTGCGCAGCATCGAGTCGGAGGTAGACTACCACTTGGAACTCGGCGGTCATCCCTTGATTCAGTCGTCCGACGTTCAGCTGCACAGCCACGTGTTTTTGAATCCGGAACTCCAGCGCGTTTGGGGTTTGGAGGAGTGAGTTCCCGCGGCGCAAGCGCATAAAACGGGTACTTACGTTTGCCACCGACTCTCGGCCACGGTGCGTCGGAGGTTTGCGTCATGGTCGCATCACTTACAACGTGGGTTTGGGCGGACGCCCGATGGCATGAGCTTCGTGTAGACGTAGCTGCTACCCCTGGATTTTCTTTTCACATGGTCGGAACCCGAGACCCTTCGGTCCGTGAGGCTCCGAACCGAATACATGCCGCATTGCTGGAGGTCGGAGCCAAATGGCCCGGTAAACGGATTACGGTGTCCTTTCATCCAACACGACCATGGCAACTGGGCAGTTCCATGGATCTGCCCATTGCTTTGGGGGTTTTAATGGCGTCCGGGCAAGTTCCGTACCGCGATGGATTGCGGGTTTTGGGCACCTTGGATTTGAAATCGGCCGTGTCCTGGGTCGACCCCGACCGTCCCGCTCCACCCGCGTCTTTGGGCTTATTTATTTATCCCGCTCAAGCTCCGTGGCGTGCTCCCGACGGCAGCTGGGCGCCGGTATCCAACCTTGCCCAGGCCCTGGAAGTGGTCCGCAGCGGCCGACCGGTGCAGGGCGTTTCGCTTCCGGAGGTGCGTCGGGCGAAGTTCGTGTGGCCCAAACTGCTCTTGAGTCCACAGGCCATCACCGCGCTTGGTTTGGCTGCCGCGGGCCGCCACCCCACGTTTTTGTATGGCCCCCCGGGCGTGGGAAAGACGGAGTTTGCCCGCGCCGTGCACACGCTTCGCGAGGCGGTGGAACCCAACGTGCCGTTTGTGGAACCTCCTGCATCCCTGAGTCCGATTCAGCTGGTTGGAGCCAACGGGGCGTTTTGGGCCGCAGGTTCGGGTGTCCTTTTTTTGGATGAGTTGGGTGAAATGCCCACCCGTACCCTGGAATGCTTGAGAAAGCCCATGGAGGCGCTGTGGGGACGCGAACCGACCCTAAGTCCCATGGTTTTGGGCGCGACCAATCCCTGCCCCTGCGGATTTTTGGGCCATGCGGAGGTGAAATGCGGCTGCACCCAATCCCGGATTGCGCGCTACCAGGAACGGTTTTCGGCACCGTTTCTCGATCGATTTCAGCTGGCCGTGGCCCTGCGCTACAGCGAGGATTCCATCGAGGTTCCTTGGGAAGAACTGGTGTTCAAAATCCGCCATGCGGTCGAGCAGCAGCGCAGCAGGGGCCCTTGGCACGGGAATGCCGCCATACCCCTCGAGTCGCTCCAGGGAGCGGACCTAACACGGGATGCCCTTGAAACCCTTCAGAATTGGCACAAAAAAAGCGGTTTGGGGCTTCGGGCCCTTCACCACGCCATTCGGGTGGCACGAACCTCGGCCGATTGGAACCATCGATCGCGCGTAACGTCCCACGACGCCTGGCTCGCCGTGTCGTTTCATCCGAGTCAGTTTCGAACTACTTCCACGTCCGATCCTTGGGGTCCGGAGCATTCTTGGTCCAAAGCAATGGGCCTTCGCAGCCCTGGACCTCGATGACGACGGAAGAAGCGCCGCCGAAGTAGGTGAGGAGCTGCTTGCGCCAGGTGCGGAATCGATCCAGGTCAAACTGGCTGCAGGGCAAGGTCAAGACCGTAATCACGGTGCCCTCCACGACCACGATGGCGGGATCGGCGTGCGGAAGGCTTTTGGAATCACGGCCGGGCTTCACGGCATTGTGGTCAATGAAGTCCGGCATCCAGCGCTTCATGGCCCAGTTGAGGTCGTCGGAGGTTTCGAACTCAAATACCTGAATGTGGGCGTTGAGCTTGGTGCTGCGGCCAAGGTTGTCTTCGCTTTTCTCTTTGGCTTCGAGCTTAAAGTGGGTTTGGAAGGCGGGCTCCTCCTTTTCCAATGCACCCAGGCTTTCGCCTTGAAGGTTTAGGGTTTTCACGGCATAGGTCGCGGCCAGTTCCGACTGAAAGCCTTTGATGCGCTGCTGGAGGTCGCTTGTTTGGGCCGTGGCGGTGGCGGTTGCCGCCAGAAAAACGAGAAATAACCGGATTCGATGCATACTGCAAACATACGCGCGGCGGGAATTAGGTATTTTTGACCTTGTGAAGCGCATTTTTCTCGTTCTGCTGGCCTTCGGCGCGCTTCGCGTTGCGGCGCAAATTGTCAACGTCGAGGCCATGCGCGGCCCAGCGGAACAGGACACGACGGAGCAGGTTCACGGCCGGATTGACGGGGGGTTTTACCTTGGGGGAACCCAGGCCTTGCTGCTCAAGCTCAACGGATCGGTCAACGCGACCCGCCGCGTGGGCGATCACGTTTGGTACGGCATCGCCAGCGCAAACTGGGCTACTCGATTGGGGGATAGCAAGTTTGATTTTGAGCGAAACGGTATGCTCCACGTTCGCTACAACCGCATTTACAGCGAGAAAATCACGGCCGAGTACTTTGTGGAATGGCAAAGCAACCTGCCCATGCGCATTGCGCGTCGCTTTAACGCGGGCGGCGGTCCGAGGTATACCGCCATTTCGGCACCGGGAGTCAAGCTGTACATCAATCCCCTACTGATGTACGAGTACGATGTGGAGTCCTTCACGGCCAAAACGGATCACGCGCTCCGACTCAACACCTACGTGAGCCTCGATCGGCAGTGGGATCAGTGGCGTTGGACTACGGTAGCCTACTACCAGCCCCGCTTTGGTCGCTTCGAAGACATCCGCGCCATGATTAATTCCCGGTTATCTGCCCCGCTGCGGCCCGATCTGAGCCTGGTGGTTATCGGTCAGTTGAACTACGATGCCTATCCTGCGGGAACCGACGTGCCCCAATTTACGTTGTACAGTACAACGGGCCTGAGTTGGAAGTTCTAACTGACACGGCACGCTGTTTGGTACAAGCGGCCGTATGGCAAAAACAAAATCACCTGAGGCATTTAAAAGGCTGTTTTCCCTGCTGCGCTGGGACCACAAGGATATCCTTCGCATCCTCTCTTTTGCCGTTTTAAGCGGAGCCTTCAGCTTAATGCTCCCCCTGGGCGTTCAGGCGCTTGTCGGGCAATTAATGGGGGGTCGGCTTTCGTCTACCTGGCTAATTCTTACGGTTTTGGTCGTGGTTTCAAGCCTTTTTATGGGTCTTTTCGGGCTCTTTCAAATGCGCTTGTCGGAGTGGGTACAGCAGCGCCTTTTTGTGCGCAGCGCGACCTACTTCATGTCGGTTATGCCCAAGCAGGTGCCCAACGAAGATCAGGCCAAATGGTACGAGCGGGTCCACCGGTTTTTTGACACCCTAACCATACAAAAGGAGCTGCCTAAAATTCTGGTTACGGCTTCGGCGGCCCTCCTTCAGCTCCTGTTTGGCTTTTTGCTCTTGCTGCTCTACGACTTCATGTTTGTGGCCGTCTCCTTCCTGATTTTGGCCACAGCCGTCGTCATGATTCGCTACGGGTTTTCGCGCGGACTCGGCTTCAGCATCGACGAAAGTTCCGAAAAGTACCGTATCGTGGACCAGATTGAGGGCTTCGCTCGAGAGCGCTCCAATAACCCCGACAAATTGCCGCCCTACGCCGAGGTTTCACGCCTTTTGGTTGGCTATTTGCGCAGCAGGCAGGACCATTTTAAGGTGGTTTACCGCATGAACGCCATTATGGTCGGTCTGCGCTTGGCCTTTACCGCCCTGCTGCTCATCGCCGGGGGCTGGTTGGTGGTCGACCGAAGCGTTTCCATTGGCCAGTTTGTGGCCGTGGAAATCATCTTTTTGACCATTTTGACGAGCCTTGAAAAGCTGGTTTCGAGCGCGGAATCCTTGTTTGACATGCTGACGTCGGTGGTCAAGTTGGACAAGGCGTTTTGGACCCGCGAACTCAAGCCACAAGCCTTTAGTGATTTCGATATTGAACACGCCGATATCCCAGAAGAACTTCGCCAGATTTGCATGGAAACTCGGGCAACCGACCAGTGGGTACGGCCGCGCAGGTGGATTGTTGGGGTGTCGTTTTTTGTAGTCCTTTCGTTTTTTCTTCCGTGGACCCAAACGGTGGCTACCGAAGGCAACCTGGTCTTTGATGACCCCATGGACCGCATGATGCCCCTAGCCATGGCCGAAGACGGTCGCCTGGCGGCGTGGTTGGTCCGCGAAGGAGCAGCGGTACAGCGGGGCGATACCTTGGCCCTGCTCGAGGAGACCCGAACCGAATACATGGACCCCAACGTGCTCAGCAACACCGAACTGGGTCGCGATGCGAAGTCGGATGCCGTTGTGGGGTACCGGCAAAAGATGGACGCCCTAGATGTACAGATTCAGCAGGCCCAAATGGCTATGCCCTTGCAGGTTGCGGCCGCGTGGCGAAAGGTTCGGGCCGACAGCGCCAAGTTTCAGGCAGCTGCCCTAGAAGCCCGATATGCCTCATTGCAAGCCCAGCGCGCAGACAGCCTCTTTCGATGGGGCGCCTTGAGCCGCTTGGAGTGGGAACAGCGCCAGACCAAGGCCCAAGAAGCCCGGTCTAAGGCCGAATTCACGGAGCAGGATTGGCAGTCTTCGCGGCTGAACGCCCGGAGCAAGTCCGCGGAGTGGAAGGAGAAAATTGCCAAGCTTCGAAGCGAACGCGCGGCGGCGGCGGCCGACATGGCTTCGGCGCAGGACGGGCTGGCGGATGCCGAAATCAAGGTTGCCGGCGTGCAGCGCCGCCAAAGCAACCGAGCCTTGCTTGCCCCGCGGGATGGTTTTGTGGTTCAGTTGAGCTACGTGGCGCCGGGGGCATCGGTGAAAAAGGACCAGCCGCTGCTGTACCTGGCCCCGGAGGGCGCTCCGGTCGTGGTGATGGCCAAGGTCAAACCCTTTGATGTTCCCTTGCTGTCGGTAGGTGACTCGGCGCTCTGTGCGCTCGACGGTTGGCCCATACTGCAAATTCCGGGTTGGCCGCGCTCGAGTGTGGGACTGTTTGAAGCCAAGGTTCGCTACATTGCCTCACAGGCCGATGCCGATGGGCTTTTTGCTGTGGTTCTCGAGCCAACCGAGAAGTGGCCGACCAACGCTCGTCCGGGCACGCACGTCACGGCCACCCTGCTGCTCAACGACGTCCCCATGTGGTTCGAGCTGTGGCGCCAATTCAACGGATTTCCCGCCAACGGACCGGGCGAGCCTAAACCTGCTGCCGCGCCGTGATTCGAAGCCTCGGACTTTGGATGGCACTGGCGCCAGCGGCGTTTGGTCAGGTCCTTCCGTGGAATGAATTCCTCACGGCGGTCCAAGACCGTTCGGCCGATTTGCGGATTGCCCAGGCCAAGGTGCGCGAAGCCCAGGCCAAGCGCATGGCGGCTTTTGCAGCCTTCGAGCCCCGAATCGACCTGTCGAGCGAGGGCAAGGATTACGGAAACGACCTCCAGTACCGCCTTGATCGGGCCGAGGCCCGCATCGGCCTCCCTGGGGGCATGGACCTGGTTGGCGGCGCGTCCAATGCGACGGGGGCCTTCATCAATCCCGAACGAAAAACGCCAATCGAGGGGTTGGCCAACTTGGGTATTTCAGCCCCACTGGGCGGCGCGCTCATCTTTAGTGACCGGCAGTTGGCGTGGGGCGCGGCCAGTCGCGACCTGGAAATCGAACAGGCCAAACTCGACCGCATCGAGCGCAAGGTGATGCTTGAGGCCGTCAAAGTGTACACCCTTTGGCAGGCCCAAAATGAGGTTCAATTGGCGGTTGACGATGCTTTTGACGTTGCCGAGGAGCGGCTTAGGTTGGTGCGCGAAGCATTCCGCCTTGGCGAGCGGAGCGAAATGGATACCCTGGAAGCATACCTATCGTGGGTGGACCGGCAGGCCGACGCGGCCAAGCAGCAAAACATGACGGTGGCTGCATTGGCCGACGTGGAGCGGCTCCTGCGGGGGGCAGACGACGTTCGTTTGTCGCTGGATGGACTTCGGCCCGACGCGCGTCCGGTACTTTTTGCAGCCCCCCGATCCGCGGCGAATCCGGCAATCGGCGAGCTGCAGGTTCCTGAATTGACCATGGTTCATGCTGCCCTGCGCCGCGAACGGCTTGCGACCACCACCGCATGGGCGCAGTGGCTACCGGCGCCCTACGTGGACTACCGCATGCTTCAGTGGGGCGGGAGCGCCTGGAATCCGGAGGCGGTTCAATGGAAGGTCGGTCTTGCGTTGCCCTTGTTCAATCAGAAGGCCCGGGCGGACTTGGCTGGCGCACAGGCCCGGCTCCGCGCTGCCCAAGCCAACGCCTCGGCAACCCAAAATCAGCTGAAAGTACTCCAAAGCCAACTTTCCCAGCAAGTTACTGCCTTGGAACAGGAACGAAATGCCCTGTTGGCGTCGGAGACCGCGGCCTACGCCCTGCTTCAGCAGGAGCGCCGCCGGTTTGCCCTGGGCGAAAGCACCATGTTCATCCTAGCCAGCCGCGAAACCAAGTACCTGGAGTGCGTTCAAAAGCGAACCCTCGCGAGCGCGAAGCTTCAGTCCCTCGAGGCCGAGCGCCGGCTTTTGACCTCGCCATCCCTGTAGGCGGCCAAAACGTCGGCGACGACAAAGCTTGATCCGCCCACGTAAATGGCCTGAAAGCCGTCGTCCAGGGCGCGGTTGAGGGCCTGCGAAACCCCAGCGCATTCGACGACGTCCTGCCCCGCATCGCGCAACCGCTTGGCCCATTCGCCGGAGGGCAATGCGCGGGGAATGCTCGGTGCGCAGGCGTAAATCCGGCCGTTCGTGGGCAGCTTGGCGATCATGCCGTCGGTGTCTTTATCGCTGACGACTCCGAGCACCATGGCCGAACGCAATCCGGCTCGTTCCCGGTTCCATTGATTCATGGCGGGGTCCCAGCCGTGGGCGTTGTGTGCGGAGTCGGCCACCACAAAGGGTCGGCGCGACAAAACGTCCCAACGGCCGCGCAGTCCGGTATTGTTCACCACATTCCGTAGTCCGCGCCGAATTTGATGTTCGTGCACCGGGATGCCCGCCAAGCGCACCGCCAGTTCGGCGAGGCGTGCGTTGCCTTTTTGGTAGTCGCCGGCCAAGTCGGTCGGGTAGGGCGCATTTTTAGGATCGCAAAGGAAGAGAAGGCTTTGATTGGCGGCGGCGACGTCCTGAAAAACGGGTAAAATTTCGTCGTCCCATTCACCCAGGACGACCGGCACCCGGTGCTTGATGATGCCCGCCTTTTCGCGCGCAATACTGGGGCGATCCGGCCCCAAAAAGGCCATATGGTCAAGGCCAATGCTCGTAATAACCGAAACCAAGGGGGTAACCACGTTGGTGGAATCCAGTCGTCCGCCCATTCCTACTTCAATTACGGCGAGGTCAACTCGGGCGTCGCGAAAGGCCGCGAAGGCCATCCCAACGGTGGCCTCAAAAAAACTCAGTTCAAGGGCTTCGATGTCGGGCCGGTGGGCTTCCACAAAATCGGCAACCCAGCGCTCGGGGACCAAGCGGCCCCCAATTCGAAAGCGCTCCCGAAGGTCGAGCATGTGCGGCGACGTATGTAGGCCCACGATGCGACCCGACTCCTGGTAAATGCTTGCGAGCATGTGGCAGGTCGAACCCTTGCCGTTGGTCCCGGCCACGTGAATACAGGGGTAGGCGCGGTGCGGGTTGCCAAGCACCTCAAGCCACAATCTGGTTTTTTCGAGGTCAAGTCGGTAGGTTGCGGGGGTGCCACCCTGGCGCTGAAACATCGGGAGCCGCTGGACCAGCCAACTGCAGGCCGCCTCAAAGCGATCCATGGCTAGGTGCGCTGGAACGTGTAGCGAATGGTCCCGATCTGCAACTCCAGGGCTCCGGGATCGCCCTGCCAGCGGGTTTTCAAAGCCGCTTCTTCGGCCCGGCGAATAAGGCATTCCTCGGAAGTTGTGGAGCCTTTTTGGCCTTGTCCGTCGGCGCGCTTCACCACGCCGTTGCGGTCTACATAAACCTTGACTACAACGACCCCTTCGCCGTCGCAGTCGTAGCGGGGCTTGGGTCGTTCGAGGGCGGACCGTGTGCCGAGCTGGTAGTTTCCGCCGCCCGATCCCCCGGTGCCGTTGCCGGAGCCGGTCCCGTTGGGCGAACCCTGGTCGCCCCCGCCGGTGGTGGTTCCCTGGCCGCTGCCGGTTCCTCCGGCTGTGCCGCCGGGCTTGCCGAAGCCCTTGAGTCGGTTCGAAAGCTCGTTGGAGGGTTTGGGTGCCTGTTCCGCGGGCTTTTCTACGCTGCGCTCAACCTTGGTTTCTTTGGGCTTCTCCGACGTCACCGAGGGCGCATCAACGAGATCCTGGGTAACCACTTCGGATTCGGCCGAAACCGGCTCGGCCGCCGAAGGCGCATCGGATCCGTCGGGCGCTGCTGCATCGTCGCCGGCTCCATCCAACGAATTGCCGAAGCTCACCGGGATGCCGTATTCCGGCGGCGGATCTTGGTAGGTCAGCCCAAAAAACGCACAAAGGACCAGCAACACGGCGTGCACCGAAAACGTGGTCACCAAGGCTTTTTGGCGGTCCTTTTTATCGTGCGTTTGCTGGCTCATATAGGGGCGATGCAGCGGGGGCTTAACGGGGATCGGTCGCGAGAACCAACTTGAGTCGGTTGCGGTAGGCGATGTCCATAATGCGCACGGTTTCGCCGGTGGGAACCGACTCGTCGGCGCGCAGGATAACCACCACTTCAGGGTCTTTGCTGGCTAGGGTAAGCAGCTGGGTTTCGACCTGCTCCATCGGAAGTACCGTTTCGTTCACGCTGACCTGGAGGTCTTTGTTGATCGTCACGGTAATCGAGGCTTTATTCACGCTTTGGGCCTTGCTCTTGGGCAAGATGACGTCCAGCGCGCTGCTGGTGACCAGCGTGGAGGTAAGCATAAAAAAGATCAGGAGCAAAAACACGAGGTCCGTCATGGACGACATGCTGAATTCGGCGCTGACCTTGCTGCGGCTGCGTAAGTTCATGGCTACAGCGGTTCGTGCAGAAGATCCAGAAACTCGGTCGCGTTGACCTCCATCTTGTAAATAACCGATTCAACGCGCATTACCAGGTAGTTGTAGGCGAAGTAGGCGATAATGCCCACGATGAGGCCGGCTACGGTCGTGGTGAGGGCCACGTAAATGCCCTCGGCGAGCATGTCAACCTGCACTCCTGCGCCGGCATTGGCCATTTCGCGGAACGAGAGGATCATGCCGATAACCGTACCGAGGAATCCGAGCATCGGGGCACCGCCCGCGATGGTTGCGAGGTAGGGCATGTTCCGCTCGAGCTGCTGGATTTCCAGCTTTCCTTGGTTTTCGATCGAAGCCGAAATGTCTTGAAGGGGCTTCCCGATGCGCTTAATGCCTTTGGCAATCATGCGGGCAACCGGCGTATCGCTCCGCTCGCAGGTATTGAGGGCCGACTGCATGTTTCCGGCTCCGATAAAGTCCTTGATGTCGCGCATGAATTTATCGTCGAGCTTGCTCGCACGCTGCACGGCGAGGTAGCGGTCCACAAACAGGTAGACCATGAGCACCGAAAGGGCGACCATGGTTCCCATAATTAACTGACCACCAATACCGCCCGAGAACATAAGGTCCATTACGGTCATGGTTTTTTCGGTAACTACCGGCTCTGCCGCGACGGCACCGGAGGCGGCGTCGGCGGGCATTTCAATTTGAAGGAAGGGCAAATACATAGGCACTAAATTCCGAAGACTTCGGAACAAATACAGTGCCGAAGCCCACAAGTTATTAACCGAAGATAATCCAGCGCTGGACCGCGTAGACGGCAATTCCCGCCAAATAGCCCAACAAGGCGAGAAACGAAATCTTCTTTAAGTACCAGCCAAACGGAATTTTCTCCAAACCCATTACGGCAACGCCTGCGGCGGAACCAATGATGAGGATGGATCCGCCGGTACCCGCCGTGAAGGCCAGGTACTTCCAAAAGAACTCGTCTTGGGCGAAGAAGGTGCCCGGAACCATGTCGTACATGCCCATGGCGGCGGCCACAAGCGGAACGTTGTCAATAATGGCGCTGAGCACGCCGATGATTCCGCCCACGAGGTACACGCCGAGTTCGGTGGTGGTGTCAAAGGTGGAATCCAAGGTTCCCGCCAAATCCTTGAGCTGGCCGGCGGTTTGCAGGCTGGCCACGGCGAGCAGGATTCCGAGAAAGAAGAGCACCGAAGGGGTGTCGATTTTGCGGATGACACCGAGTATTCCCAACTCGTTGCGCACGGCGTCGGACTTCTTGCGGTGCAGCAGGTCGGTGACCACCCACAGCACGGCCAAGCTGAGCATCATGCCCATGAACGGAGGGAGGTGCGTGACGGTCTTGAAAATTGGAACAAAAAGAAGTCCCCCGACGCCGAAGGCCAGGGCCAATGTTTTTTCGCGCTGGGTTATGTGACCCGACCCTTCGTTGTCGGCAACGGCGGGTCGTTCGATCTGTCCTTTGAGGGTAAAGCTCAGGTACACGAGGGGGGCGAGCAGGACGGCAACGGACGGCAAAAAGATGTAGGTCATGAGGGTGCCCGTTGAGACGTATCCGCCGATCCACAGCATGGTGGTCGTCACGTCGCCAATGGGGCTCCAGGCGCCGCCGGCGTTCGCGGCGATGACGACGATTCCGCCAAAAATCCAGCGCATTTGCTGGTCGTTCACCAGTTTGCGGACCAGGGATACCATGACGATGGCGGTTGTCAGGTTGTCCAATACCGACGACAAAAAGAAGGTGAGCCAACCGAGGGTCCACAGCAATACCACGGGTTTGGTGGTCCGGATGCGGTCCGTGATGACCGAGAAGCCCTGGTGGGCGTCGACTACCTCGACGATGGTCATGGCGCCCAGCAAAAAGAACAAGATGGAGGCAATTTCGCTGAAGTGCTCCAGGAGCTCGTGTTCGATGAGGTGGATGTCGGCGCCGCCGAGCACGTATACGGACCACAGGATAACCCCCGTGAGCAGGGCCGATGCGGCCTTGTCGATTTTAATGCTGTGCTCAAAGGCGATGGCCGCGTAGCCAAGCACAAAAAGGGCAATCATCAGGGTGTACATAGGTCTAGGAATGTAGTTTAGTGGACCTAAGGTAGGTGCTTCAGGTTAATTCTGCGATTGATTCAGGTTAGGTTTTTGGTTCCCCCGTACACGACGCCGTCGCATCCGTCGGCCTGGCCACCGGCATAGGAGCGCAGGACATTGGGTTCGCCGATCAGCCGCAGTAGGCCCAAGTAGGCAAAGGCCAGGGCCTCCTTGGATTCCAGTACCTCGCGGGATGCGACCTGCCACGTCCATTCGGGCGCATGCTGGCTAATCCTGCGGATCAGGTCGCTGTTCCAGGCGCCGCCGCCGCTCAGCAGCGCGGTACCGTGGGGAGCCTTGGCCGCCCGAAGGCCCTGGGCGATGCTCCACGCAATGTGCTCGGCGGCCGTGGCCAAGGCATCGGTGGGTTTCGGTGGGCGGATGGCGTTGAAGGCAGGCCAGAATTCCCGTTCCATCCATTCGCGTCCCAGGCTTTTGGGGAAGGGCGCCGAGTAGTAGGGGAGGCGGCAGATGGGTTGGAGCGCGGAACCCGCAACCTGGCCGGTGGCGGCGTACTTGCCCTCGGGGTCGTACTCGAGTCCGAGTTCGGCGGCCAAGGGGTTGAGGAGGCCGTTGCAGGGCCCAAGGTCGCCGGCGCGGCGCAGGCCTTCGGAATCCGTCCACGAGGCATTGGAAAATCCGCCCAGGTTGAGGCAGACGGCGAAGTCGGCGAAGAGGTCGCGATCGGCTAAAGGAACGAGGGGCGCGCCCTGGCCGCCGCGGGCCACGCTTGCGCTCCGAAAGTCGCCAACCACCGGAATGGGGCTCGAATCAAAAACCGAGGCTTCGTGGCCAATTTGCGCGGTGATGCCGCGAGCGGGATCGTGTTCCACGGTATGGCCGTGGTGGGCAACGGCCTGGGCGCCGAAGGCGTGGCGGCGGTCAAAATCGGTCCATTGATCGCGGCACCACGCGGCAAAATCGAGGCTGGTTTGGGCGCGGACCGCTCCGCGTTCGCGGTAGGCCTTCGTTAGGCGTTCGGGCCATGGGGTTCCGCGGTAGGAAACGGTTTCAAAGGCCAAAATGGCCGCGGACCACCGTCCGTTTTGGAAGCGGAATTCCGCCCCGCAGAGGTCGAGGCCGTCGAGGGACGTGCCGGACATGACGCCGAGCACGCGGAAGGGGCCGTTTTGGGTCCAAATTGGGTGATGCACCGAACAAAGGTGGGGCCTGCGCGTGTTATTTTTGCGTCCTCAACCTTTGACATCATGCATTTTCAGCTTACCGAGGAACACCTCATGATCCAGCAGGCTGCCCGCGACTTTGCGCGCGCGGAACTGCTTTCCGGCGTAATCGAGCGCGACGACCACCAAAAGTTTCCGGCGGATGCCGTTCGCAAAATGGGCGAGCTCGGCTTTATGGGCATGATGGTGTCGCCGGAGTACCAGGGCAGCGGAATGGATACGATTTCCTATGTGCTGGCCATGGAAGAAATTTCGAAGATTGACGCTTCGGCGTCGGTCGCCATGAGCGTCAACAATTCCCTGGTTTGCTGGGGACTCGAGAAGTTTGGCACGCCCGAACAAAAGGAAAAATACCTCAAGCCGCTGGCGTCGGGCCAGATCATTGGCGCCTTTTGCTTGAGCGAGCCCGAGGCCGGTTCCGATGCGACCTCGCAGAAGACCACCGCCGTGGACATGGGCGACCACTACCTGCTCAACGGCACCAAAAACTGGATTACGAACGGCAATTCCGCCAGCGTGTACCTCGTGATTGCGCAAACGGATGTGGCCAAGGGCCACCGCGGAATCAACGCGCTGATTGTCGAGAAGGGCATGCCCGGGTTCATGGTGGGAAAGAAGGAAGACAAGATGGGTATTCGCGGCAGCGACACCCACTCGCTGATGTTTACCGACGTGAAGGTTCCGAAGGAAAACCGCATCGGCGAAGACGGTTTTGGATTCAAGTTCGCGATGAAGACCCTGAGCGGTGGACGCATCGGCATTGCGGCCCAGGCCCTGGGCATCGCGAGCGGCGCCCTCGAGCTCGCTTCGAAGTACGCCACCGAGCGCAAGTCGTTTGGCAAGCCCATCGGCGAGCACCAGGGCGTGGCGTTCAAGCTGGCCGACATGGCGACCAAGGTCGAGGCCGCGCGATTGCTCGTGCTGAAGTCGGCGTGGCTCAAGGACCAAGGCATGCCCTTCGACAAAGAGTCGGCGATGGCCAAGCTCTATGCCTCGGAGGTGGCTATGGAGGTCACGACGGAGGCGGTACAAATTCACGGTGGCTACGGGTTTGTGAAGGAGTACCACGTGGAGCGCCTGATGCGCGACGCCAAGATCACCCAGATTTACGAGGGCACGAGCGAAATCCAACGCATCGTGATTTCGCGGGCGGTGCTCAACGAGGCGGCGGGAATCTAGGTGTTCGTTGTGCGCCGAAGCGCCGAATAAAAAAGGAAAACCCCGGGCGCGAGCCCGGGGTTTCTTTATTGAAGGTAGATTTAGCCGGGAATCACTTCTTGGCGGCTGCCTCTTCTTTGGGTTCCGGCTTCGGGAGTTTGTTGAGGTACTCGGCCAGCTTGGTCGTGTAGTCCAGGGCTTCGCTGCCGTAGAGCACGTTGGTTTCGTAAATCAGCACCAGGTCGATTTCTTCTTCGCCCTTCATGGCTTCAATGGCCTTGTCGACCTGTTCCTTGACGGTTTCGTTGATGGCCAGCTCCATTTGCTGCAGTTCGCCGCCCTTTTGCTGCTCGAGCATCTGGTAGGTGTTCTGAATGCGCTGAAAATCCATTTGGGCTCGCTCGAGTTCCACCTTGCTCAGGCTGGGAGCGGCACGCTGCAGCACGTCGTACTCGGCCTGCAGGTTTTGCTGCCCGCGCACGAGTTCGGCCTCGGCCTTTTTGGCGGCGTCTTCGTACTTCGCCGACATTTCTTTGTGGTACTCGTACAGGTTGACGAGGCTGTCGAGCCGCACGTAGACGATGCGCGCACCGCCTTCGCTCACCGGCGCGGAACCGTTAGACTGGCACGAAACAGCGCCAAGGGCCAGCAGGGCCGCGGCAGATAGGGCAATGATTTTTTTCATGGCGGTGAAGGTAGGATTAAAAATGTTCGGCTGCCACGCGGTCGATGAGTGAATCGTCGGCCAGTGCGGGCAGGGTGACGCGAAGCCCGGAACTGCGCTCGAGTTCGCGGCGAATGGCCGTGAGGGCCTCGGCGTTCCGCGCCCAGGCACGGCGGGCAATCCCGTTGTTTACGTCGTAAAACAGCATGCGTTCGAGCTTGGTATCGGCTTCGGCGCTGCCGTCGAGCAGCATGCCAAACCCGCCGTTGATGACCTCGCCCCAGCCCACGCCGCCGCCGTTGTGCAGCGAAACCCAGGTTGCGCCGCGAAAGCTGTCGCCGATGGCGTTGTGAACGGCCATGTCGGCGGTGAAGCGCGACCCGTCGTAAATGTTGGAGGTTTCGCGGTAGGGCGAATCGGTGCCGCTTACGTCGTGGTGGTCGCGCCCGAGGACCACGGGCCCCAGCTCGCCCCGACCAATGGCTTGGTTGAAGGCTCGGGCGATGGCGATGCGGCCCACGCTGTCGGCGTAGAGGATTCGCGCCTGCGAGCCCACCACCAGGCGGTTTTGCTCGGCCTGCTCGATCCAGCGAAGGTTGTCTTCCATCTGCAGGCGGATGTCGTCGGGCGCTGCTGCGGCCAGGGCGCGAAGCACGTCGGCGGCGATGCGGTCGGTGGCGCGCAGGTCGTCGGCGGAACCGCTGGCGCAGACCCAGCGGAACGGGCCAAATCCGTAATCGAAGCACATGGGCCCGAGGATGTCCTGAACGTAGCTCGGGTAGCTGAAGTCGAGGCCGTTCTCGGCCAGTACTTCGGCGCCGGCCCGACTGGATTCGAGCAAAAACGCGTTGCCGTAGTCAAAAAAGTACATGCCGCGGGCGTGCAGCGTGTTGACGGCCGCGACGTGGCGACGCAAGGTGGCCTGTACTTCGGTGCGGAATCGCTCTGGATTTTCGGCCATCAGTCGGTTGGATTCTTCGTAGCTGAAGCCTTGCGGGTAGTAGCCTCCCGCCCAGGGGTTGTGCAGCGACGTTTGGTCCGATCCCAGGTCCACGTGGACGTTGCGGGCGACGAGGCGCTCCCACAGGTCCACGGTGTTGCCGACAAAGGCGATGGACGTGTTGCCCTGTACCGCTTGGGCGGCCAGCGCGAGGTCGATGGCTTCGTCGGCCGAGTAGGTCAGGCGGTCCACCCAGCCTTGGGCGTGTCGCTTTTCGGCGGCGGCGGCGTTGATTTCGCTGGTGATGCTGACCAGCCCCGCGATCGAGGCCGCTTTGGGCTGCGCGCCGCTCATTCCGCCCAGTCCGGCGGTGACGAAGAGCTTGCCCTCGAGCGGACCCTTGGTGAACTTGCGGGCCGCGTTCATTACGGTGATCGTGGTTCCGTGCACGATGCCCTGGGGGCCGATGTACATGTAGCTGCCGGCGGTCATTTGGCCGTACTGGCTGACGCCCAGCGCATTAAACTTCTCCCAGTCGTCGGGCTTCGAGTAGTTCGGGATGACCATGCCGTTGGTGACCACCGCGCGCGGAGCCTGCGGCGACGACGGAAAAAGCCCTTGGGGGTGCCCCGAGTGCATGTGCAGCGTCTGGTCCTCGGTCATGGTGGCCAGGTACTGCATCGTGAGCAGGTATTGGGCCCAGTTTTGGAAGACGGCGCCGTTTCCGCCGTAGGTAATTAACTCGTGGGGGTGCTGGGCCACCGCCGGATCCAGGTTGTTTTGGATCATCAGCATAATCGCGGCAGCCTGCGGCGTGCGCGCCGGGTAGTCGCCAATCGGCCGGGCGTGCATTGCGTAGGTTGGGCGGAACCGGTACATGTAGATTCGGCCGTAGCGGCGGAGTTCCTCGGCGAATTCCGGAGCCAAAACCTCGTGGTGGCGCGGTTCGAAGTAGCGCAGCGCGTTGCGCAGGGCGAGTTTTTTCTCGTCGGAACTCAAGATGTCCTTGCGCACCGGAGCATGCGAAACCTGGGGATCGATGCCGGGGTGGACGGGCAGTTCTGCCGGGATTCCGGCCAAAATGGATTCAGCGAAGGAGTGCATGGCGCAAAGGTCGGGCAAAGCGGCCTAGAGTTGGCGCCGCACCCCGGGGTGAAGCGGCACTTATTTGGGTGTCGCGGTCCCTTTGGGCTCGGTTTGGGCCGGACTCGAAGCGGGCCACGGCATCCACCGGAGCGTCCAGCGCGCCTGCTCCCCGTCGTCTTCGCGCAGGGTCCAGAGGTCGCCGCCTTGGCCGCGAAGCAAGTCCGCTTGAACAAAGTCTCCGTCGATGGCCACCGGTTCGAGGCGGAACACCACACTCCGCGCAAAACGCAGCGTGTCGTCGGTGCTGACCCAAACGCTTCCGTAGGATTTGGTGTACCGGTACGGTGGGTAGGCGCTGGTCCACCGGTCGGTGACCGAATCAAGGTGGGTCCAGTGGGCGAGGAAGTGGCTGCTGTCGCCCCACTGCTGCCACGAGGCCAAAACAAAGGGTGCTCGGCGCACATAGGTTCGCCATGCGCCCTGTCCGGAACCGAGGGTTTCGAGTTCGCGCTCGTCGTCGGTAAAGCCAATGGAATTGCCCGCTACCGATACACAGCTGCTGTCTACGGGCGGAAGCATCACGGTTCCACGGGATTTCAGCGGGGCGGCCACGCTGTCGGGGTAGGTGATTTCTTCGCTGCGCAGGCTGCGGGGGCCGGACCACGTAAAGGTTAGGGCCTGGGGCGCACCAAATTGCGCCGCGGCATCGGAACCCATCGAAATTCCGCCCTCGGGCAGCTGCTGGAGCAGGAATTCGCTGGCGCTGTCGAGCCGGGCCGGCGCCTGGGCGCGCCGGAGTACTTCCTCAAGCAGCAGGTCGCTCGTGGTAATCCACAGAAAATCGTCGCTGCTGGCCGCTGCCCAGCCGTCGCCTTCGTACAGGCTGGTGCCGTTGTAGGTGCGCACCTCGTAGGGTTGCCGAAGTTGGTTGGGGGACCAGGATCCGCGGGGCGCCGTCAGCATCCACGAACGGCCAAACTCGCCGGTGCGGTGCACGCTGAGCAGGGCCCGACCTTCCGTCCATTGGCTTTGGGCCGAATGGATGATTTTCAGGTCGCGGTAGGCCTCGCCCAAGCTGTCCAGGAGTCCGGCTTGCGCGCTGGCGCCCGCCATCGATGGCACGTCGGCTACCCACAAGGCATTGCCGGCCATTCCCGGGCCCATGGGGTGGTTGCTGGTGGGTTCGGTGGCGCAGGACGCCGCAGCCAAGGCGGCGATGGCGGCGAGGGCAACCCGCAGGTTGGGGCGGTTCCAGTTCATAAATTGAGGCGGAGTTGGCTTGGTTTCCATGCAAAACTACGTCGGTGCCAGGTGCAGGCACCGTGCGCCTCAAGGGCGGACCGGTGGCCTTGGCTGGGGTAGCCCATGTTTTGGTTCCACCCGTAGTACGGAAAGTCCGCGTGCAGCCCCCGCATGATGTGGTCGCGCTCGGTCTTGGCGAAAATGGAGGCGGCCGAAATGGCCGCGAAGCGCGCGTCGCCCTTGACCTCGCAGCGGTGCTCGATGCCGGGGTAGGCTTTGAAGCGGTTGCCGTCGATCAGCAGCAGCGCGGGAGCCGGGTCGAGCTGGGCAATGGCCCGGTGCATGGCGAGGTAGGTGGCTTGGAGAATGTTCACTTCGTCAATTTCAGCTGGACTCGCGCTGCCAACCGCCCAGTGCCCGGAAGGCAGCAGGTCTTCGAGTTCGCCGCGCAGGCGTTCGCGCTGGGTGGCACTCAGTTTTTTGGAGTCGGTCAGTCCCTCGAGGCGGTAGTTCGGCGACCACAGTACGGCCGCGGCCACCACGGGGCCGGCTAGGCAACCGCGACCTGCTTCGTCTACGCCGGCCGTATTCACGGGTTCGGGTTCAAGGTTTGAAGCGTTTGCCGCACGACCTCGGCGCTGCGGTCCCACGAAAAATGCGTAGCCCGTTCCAGTCCGCGAGCGATCCAGGGGGCTGGGTCCTCGGTGGCGGCGCGGTGCAGCAGGTTGACCCATTCGTCCACCGAGTCGGGGTTCGCGTACCGTGCCGCCTCGCCCGCGATTTCGGGCATGCAGCTGGCGTTGCTGCTCAGAACGGGGCAGCCCGAGGCCATGGCTTCAACCAAGGGAATGCCAAATCCTTCAAAGCGCGAAGGGAAGGCGAAGGCAAGGGCGCCTGCGTACAGCGCGTTGAGTTCGCCCCCCTCGGCGCGGCCGGCCCAAACTACGCGGGGTCCCGACGTTCGGGCTAGGGCTTCGAGCTCGGCGTCTCGGTGGAGGGGGTTGCCGACCAAGACCAGGCGCTCGGCCCGCTCCGGGAAGCGTTCGCAATAGGTATTAAAGGCTCGAATCAGGGTGGCGACGTTTTTGCGCGGCGTAAAGGCTCCGACAAACAAAAAGTAGGGGAATCCGCCGGCCCAGCGCATTTGGGCGGCGGGCGCGGAATCCGGCATGGCCTCAAAAGCTTGCTGGGGCGCGTTGGGGGCCACCACGATTTGGGCGGGGTTTATTCCGTAGGTTGCGGCTAAGTCCTCCTTCGAGGTCTCCGAAACGGTCAGGAGCACGTCGGCCTCGCGCGCGCTCCGCGACACCACCCGCCGGTAGTAGCTGCCCACCCGCGGCGGAATGCCCTCGGGTTGGTGCACGAAATTCAGGTCGTGCACGGTCGCGGCCAGGCGAAGGGATTCGAGTCCGACCCGCTTCAGCGCGGTGCGCGACGGCAAGAGTCCGTCCGGCGACCAGTAGGCGTCGGCCTTGATGCGCCTCAGGGCCGAGGGTACCGAGCGCTCGTTCCACAGCGTCCAAAGCCAAGGGTGCCGCGCGGGCCAGCCCACGACGTGCGGTACCGCACCGGGGTAGTTAACGCCGTCGACGCGGCGATCCATGAACAGGTGCACTTCCCAGTTCGGGGTGCTGCAGAGCCGTTCGAGCAGCCGGTGGCTGTACCAGCCCGTGCCCTCAAGGGATCCGGGGAGCAGCCAGCGGGCGTTGACCGCCAAGCGAAAGGGTCGGGGGGCATGCGCCATGCCGCCAAAAGTATGACCTTTGCGCCATGCCGTATTCATGGTCGTCCCTTCCGGAGTCGTGGCAGCTCGTGCTTCGCCGCTCGAGCCTTGTGCTGGCCCTGAAGGTCGCGGGCGCCCTCGCGGGCTACCTCTTTGCTTTTGTGGCGCTCCAGCGCTTGGGTGCCGCGGGCTACGGCTACTTTGAGCTCGCGTTCACGGTATTGAGCATCGCGTCGGTGGTGGCGAAGTGGGGCTTGGACGGCCTGATGATTCGCGAGGTGCCGGCCCGAAGCAGCCTGGAGGCGCAGCACTTCATCCGCCAGGCCATGACCGCGTCCCTGTTGGGGTCTGCGCTCCTTGCCCTAGGTCTCTGGGCGGTGGCACCCTGGATTGCGGCCTACTACGGTGGATTCACGTCCCTTTGGCGCAGTGTGGCCCTGGTGCTCCCGGCCTGGACGCTGATGCAGGTTTGGTCCGAGGCCCAGCGCGCCCAGCACCGCTACCTCCTTTTTGGGGTGCTTCAAAGCAGCGTGCTCCTCGGAACGGTGGCCCTGGCCATGCTCGCCCTGCCCTGGTTGGACCGGGTTGAGCGGGTGCTGCTCGGCCTCCTGGCCGCAACCCTGATCCTTGTTGGCCGCGGTTGGCTCGCGCTTCGCAGGGTGGAACTGCGCAGCCTGTGGACCCTGCGGGCCCCGGCCACGGCCATGTTTCTGACGGGAACCCTTTTTATGGTCATGACCTGGACCGATACCCTGATGATTGGGTACTTTTTGGAACCCGAAGTGGTCGGAGGATACCGGGTCGCCTTCAAAATCGGGACCCTCATCACCTTTGCGCAGTTTGCCGTCAACGCGTCGCTCGGGCCCCGCATTTCGGAACTCTGGACGCGCGGACGCCGCGACGAACTGCAGTCCGAAGTGCGCCGCGTAACCCTGCTGAACGCGGCGGTGAGCCTGCCGGCTTTTGCCGGAATTATGCTGCTTGCGCCCTGGTTGCTCTCGTTTTTTAGCCCGGATTTAGTGCCCTACGCCGGGTTGCTGCGCGTCTTGGCCCTGGGCCAGGTGGTCAATGCGCTCTGCGGACCGGTGATGTACCTGCTCAACCTGACCGGTCACGAGCAGTCCGCGCGGCGAACGATGACGGTGGCGGTGCTGGTAAATGCCGGGGCCAACCTTGCGCTGATTCCCTGGCTGGGCGTCGTCGGTGCGGCCTGGGCCACTTCGGCAAGTATGGTTTTGTGGAACGTCTGGGCTACGGTCGCGGTCTACCGCAAAACCGGAATACGAACCCTGTTTTTCTGGCGTTGAAATCCATGCTTGACGCGGTATTGATCGGTGTTCCCAAGTCGGGAAGTACGACCCTTGCGGACTGGCTTCAGTCCCATCCCGGGGTGGCGATGTCGCGCATCAAGGAACCGAATTTTTACGCGGCGGAGCTCGATCCGAGCACATTCAGCCCGGCGTTTTTGCGCATTTCGCCCGATGCCGACGCGGCCTATTGGGCCCAATCCGACCCCTTGCCGGTTCGGCACCAGGCTTTTGTTCGCCGGGAAGCCCAGTATGCGCGGTTGTGGGCGCATGCCCAGCCCGGTCAGCTTCGCGTCGAGGCCTCGACGAGCTACTTCTGGAGTCCATCGGCCGCCCAAAGCCTGCCGCAGGCCAATCCCGGCGCCAAGGTCATTTTGGTGCTGCGGAACCCCGTAGACCGAGCCTTTTCGCACTACCGAATGGCGCTGAAGTACGGGCTTGTTTCCCAAAGTTTTTTGGAGGAATTAGCCGCGGACGCCGAAGGCCCCGCGGCATGGGGTCGGCGCGAAAACTTCGTTGCGTTGAGCAGGTATGCGGAATCCTACCGCCGGTGGTCGGCTTCCGGACTTGAACTCAAGGTGGTACTCTATGAGCAGGCGTTTGATGCTCCGGAAGTATTTTGGGCGGAAGTGCAGGACTTTTTGGGATTGCATCCGATTCCGCTGCCCCACGCGGAACGGGTCCACGCGGCCCACGACCCGAGGTGGCCCAAGCTCGCGCGCTTTGTTCAGCACCACCCCGCCGGCCGGTGGATTAAGGACCTGCTGCCCGTGGGCCTAAAGAACCGGGCCAAAATGGCCTCGGCCTCGCCGGTGCCCAAGCGCCTTACGGAGGCGGAGCGCGCCGAGGCCTGGACCTACTTTGCCGACGACGCAGCGCAGCTCGAGCAGCTGCTCGGCAAAAACCTATCTTTGTGGACCTGAATTTTTTCTGACTATGGACCCCAGTTCGCAGAACCTGCTGCTCTTTTTGTTTCGCAACCGCAAGGCGCTCCTGGCCGCGCCCCTGATTGCCGCCGCCGCCGCCGCGGTGTTCTCGGGCCCCTGGTTCATTACCCCCCTCTACGAATCTTCGGTGGTGGTGTTTCCGTCGACTACGAACTCGGCGTCTAAGGCCCTGCTTCCCCAGAATACCTTTCAGGACCAAGATTTCTTGGAATTTGGTGCCGAAGAACAGGCCGAACAGCTGCTTCAAGTGCTTTCTTCCGACGCCATTTTTGATTCGGTGACGACCCGATTCAACTTAATCGAACACTACGACCTTGATCCGTCGAGCAAAACCCTGCGCACCGACCTCCACGAAGAGTTCAGCGACAAGATCTCGTTTGAACGCACCCAATTCATGAGCGTGCGCATCAGCGTGCTCGACGAGGACCCGCAGATGGCCGCCGACATCGCCAACGCCATCGTAGACCTGCTCGACCGCGTAAAGAGCCGCATTCAGCGCGAGCGCGCCGCCGTTGGACTCAATTTGGTGAAAAACGAGTACCAAAAAATCCGCAAGGAATTGCGCGACATGGAAGACGAAATCAAGGCCCTTCGCGGCAAGGGCGTGCACGAGTACGAGGGCCAGTCCATGGTGGTTTCGGAGCAGTACGCCACCGCCATCGCCGAGGGCCGTAGCGAGAAGACGATCAAGCAGCTGAAGTCCGTGCTGGACACCCTTGCGAAGTACGGCGGTCGCTACGTGGCCCTGCGCGACGAGCTCCACCTGATGAAGGAGGAGGAGGTCAAGGTTAAGACCAAGCTGGATCAAGCCCGCGTGGACGCCGAACAGGTGCTCCCGGCCACGTTCCGGGTGAATGCTGCGGTTGCGGCCGACAAGAAAAAGTACCCGATTCGCTGGCTGGTCGTCGCCGTTTCGGCCCTCTCGGCCTTTGTCGGAACGATGGTCGTCATTCTGGGCGCCAACACATGGAAGGAGCTCAAGGAACAGCTTCCGTCCTAAGCGGGCGAACCGGTATCGGGGCGGCTGCCGTTTTGGTGGCGGTTACCGCGGCGGTTGTGGCCTTTGAGGCCTATGCCCTTGCGGCGGTGCCGTTTGCCCTGGCGGTCGTGTTTTGGGCCCTGTACCACGTCGAAAGCCTGTTGCTCGCCGCGGTCGCCCTTACGCCCCTTTCGGTGACCCTCAAGGAATCCGATTTTAATGTGGGCCTCAGCCTGCCGGGCGAAGTCCTGCTCGCCGGCCTAACGTTTTTTGCCCTCATTCGCTTTTTGCATCAGGGCCGCTTGCCCTGGCCCATTCTGAAGCAGCCCCTGACCTGGGTTATCTTGTTGCAGCTCAGCTGGATGGCGGTAACCGTGCTCTTCAGCGAGATGCCGCTGGTTAGCTTTAAGGCCCTACTCAGCCGCGTCTGGTTTTTGGTTCCCATGTACTTCATGCTGGGAACGGCCCTGGAAAAGCCGTGGGCCCGAAACCTGATTTTTCCGCTTTATTCGTTTAGCCTCGCGGTAGCGGCCCTTTGGACCCTCTACGTGCACTCCCAATACGGATTTTCGAAGGAAACCTCGACGTGGGTCATGTACCCGTTTTATAAGGAGCACACCCTGTACGGCATGGCCCTGGCCTTTGTGTATCCCTGGTCCATCTGGGCGCTGTTTCGACCCCAGTCGCTCGTGGCGCGGTTCATTCACCTCGGACTCTGGGCGCTGCTCACCGTGGCCCTGGTTTTTTCCTACACCCGCGCAGCCTGGCTCAGCTTGGTGGCCGCCGGTGCGGTCTACGTGATTTTCGCGTGGCGGATTTCCGCACGCCAAATTGCGGGCATTGCCGTCCTCGTCCTGGCGACGTTGTGGGTGACCCAAGATCAGTGGATTCGAATTTTTACCAAGAACGACACGGTTTCGAGCGACAACTTCAGCGAGCACATTCAAAGTGCCTCCAATATTTCGACGGACGCGTCCAATTTGGAACGGCTAAATCGCTGGGCCTCGGCGTTTCGGATGTGGCAGGAGCGGCCCCATACGGGTTGGGGCCTTGGAACCTATCAGTTTCAGTATGCGCCCTTCCAGCATTCGTCGCAACTCACCGTCATTTCGACCAACGCCGGCGATCTGGGTAACGCGCATTCCGAGTACATTGGGCCGCTCGCCGAACAGGGCTGGCCCGGATTGGTCTTGGTGCTCCTGTTGCTCGTGCTGCTTTTTCGAACGGGGTCTCGCGCCTACCGGCGCATGGAGCCGGGGACCGACCGGACGTTGGTCCTTTTGGCCATGTTGGGCCAGGTGACCTACTGGGTCCATGGCGTACTCAACAACTTCCTGGACCTCGATAAGGGCGCTGTTTTGGTGTGGATGAGCGCTGCCGTGATTGCTTGGGCCGACCGAGCCGCAGCGCGGGATTGAGCCCGCATTCCGCGCGTTGGGCCCCGGTGTCATAACGCATTTAAATGCCAGTTATTGGATTACGTGAAGAACGGAAGTGAATTTTCACTACTTTGCAATCACCTTAACAATTCATTAACACTTATGAAACGCAGAGCATCTTTTCTTGCCTTCGTTGCAGCGGCCCTCCTGTCCGTGTCTGCCTTCGCGCAGCGCACGGTTTCGGGTACGGTAACCGACGCAGCATCGGGCGAAGGCCTCCCCTCGGTATCGGTCCGAGTGAAGGGCACCAACAATGCAGCGGTCTCCAACTATGACGGTAAATACACCATCACAGCTGGCCAGAACGCCGTATTGGTATTCTCCGCACTCGGTTACGCGACCCAAGAGGTTGCCGCATCGGGTGCTGTGGTCAACGTGAAGTTGGCGGAATCCACGAGTAAGCTGGACGAAGTTGTCGTAACGGCTCTTGGTATTACGCGCGACAAAAAGACTGTTGGCTATGCCGTCCAAGAGGTGAGCGGTGCCGAAGTAACCAAAGTGAAAGACGCCAACTTCATGGCTTCGCTTTCCGGTAAGGTTGCGGGAGTTACCATTCGCCAATCGGGAACGATGGGCGGTTCGTCAAACGTCGTGGTTCGCGGTTACAAGTCGCTCACCGGCAACAACCAAGCCTTGTTTGTTGTCGACGGCATCCCCATCTCGAACGACATCTACAACTCGAGCGACCAGCGCACGGGACGTGGCGGTTACGACTACGGTAACGCGGCCATGGACATCAACCCCGAAGACATCGACAAGGTTACGGTACTGAAGGGTGCTGCGGCTACGGCGCTTTACGGTTCGCGCGCTGCCAACGGCGTGGTATTGATCACCACCAAGAAAGGCGCCGCCCGCAAGGGACTCGGCGTAACGCTTTCGAGCGGAATCACGGTGGGCAGCATCAACCCCGACACCTACGTGAAGTACCAGAAGTCCTACGGTCCGGGCTACGGTTCGTACTACGGAAACACCGACACCATCAACGGCTACTACACGAACTACCGGATGTACGACTACGATTTTGACGGCGACGGCAACGTGGACATGGTTACGCCCATGGAAGAGGATGCTTCGTTCGGCATGAAGTTCGACCCCAACTTGATGGTCTACACCTGGGAATCTATGGTAGATGGTGAGAAGCACCCCTTTGTTGCGGGCGCCAACGACCCTACCACCTTCTGGGAGAACTCAACGACCTTCAACAACAACTTGGCCATTGACGGAGGAAGCGACAACGGTTCGTTCCGCCTGAGCGCCACCAAGTTTGACATGAAGGGTATTCAGCCCAACTCAAACCTTCAGCGCAACACGTTCAACTTCAACGGCAGCCTTAAGGCATCGAACCGCTTGACGGTAAGCACGATGGCCACCTTTACCCAGCAGAAAGGCCGCGGCCGTTCGGGTACCGGATACGATTCACGCAACGTGAACCAGTCGTTCCGCCAGTGGTTCAACGTGGGTGCCGACATGGCCAAGCTGAAGCAGTACTACAACGACACGAAGCGCAACATTACGTGGAACCCCTACGGTCCGCTTTACGCGAACCCCACGCAGCCGCACTACTTCGACAACCCCTACTTCATGGTTAATGAGTCGTACCAAAATGACGAGCGCAACCGCTTGATCGGTAACATGACGGCCAACTACCGCTTGAACGACTGGTTGGATTTGACGGCCCGTGCCAACATTGACACCTACACCGACCTTCAAGAAGAGCGTATTGCGTACGGTTCCGTTGACGTTCCAATGTACACGCGCCGCAACCGCAACTTTACGGAGTCCAACCTCGACCTGATCTTGACCGCCAACCGCATGATTGGCAGCAACATCAACTTCAACGGTAACTTGGGTTCCAACGTGCGCCGCACCTACTTCGACTACATCGGGGCTTCGACCAACGGTGGACTCGTGGTTCCGGGCGTGTACTCGTTGAGCAACTCGGTTAGCGCACCGGCCGCTCCGTCCGAGCAGCACTACGCCATCGGCATCAACGGCTACTTTGGTCGTGCTAGCTTCCTGTACAAGGACTACCTGTCTCTTGACCTGACGGGACGCTACGACATTTCGTCTACGCTTCCTGCAGCGAGCAACAAGTACTTCTACCCGTCGGCTTCGCTGGGCTTGATCTTCTCTGAGCTTATGGATGTTGACGGAATCAGCTTCGGTAAGGTTCGCGCCAACTTCGCCAGCGTGGGTGCCGATGCTCCGGCGAATTCGCTCCGCGACATCTACGTGATGGGCACGCCGTTCAACGGAACTCCGTTGGCTACCGCTCCGACCACGTCCAACAATCCGGGTCTTCTGCCGGAGACTACGACTTCGTACGAAGCCGGTTTGGAAATGCAGTTCGCCGACAACCGCTTTGGTTTTGATTTGACCGCCTACCGCGCCATTTCAGAGAACCAAATCATGCCGGCTCGCGTGTCTTCGGCCACGGGTACCATTTTCAAGTACGTCAACGCCGGGGTGATCCAAAACCAAGGTGTAGAATTGGTGCTGAACGCTTCAGCCATTCGTACCAAGGACATGGGTCTTGATTTCGCCCTGACCTACACGCGCAACCGCAACAAGGTGGTTGAGTTGTTCGGCGATGCCGAAAGCCTCCAGCTGACGTCAAACCAAGGTGGATTCCAGCTTCTTGCCAAGACCGGCGAGGCCTACGGTACCATCTTTGGCATTGCGCACGAGCGCGACGAGAACGGCCTGCCGATTGTGTACCCAATCAGTGCCAGCCGCGGCTACCGCTACCTGCGCACCACCGCGCCGCAAACGATTGGAAACATCAACCCCGACTGGTTTGGCGGTTTGAATACCTCGTTCCGCTACAAGAAGTTGACGGCAAGCGTACTGCTTGACATGCAAATGGGCGGAAGCTTCTTTAGCCTTGATACGTGGTACGGCTACGCAACCGGTATTTACGACTGGACGGCGGGTGTGAACGACCGCGGAACCGAGCGTCGTGAGCTTGTTTCGAACAACGGCGGCGTGAACATGGGTAACGTTGCGGTTTGGGACGGTACGACCGTTGATGCCGACGGCAACCCCGTTACGGCAGCGAACACCGAGGCTATCTACGGCGACATGAACTACTACGGTAACTCATTTGGCTACGCTCGCGCTCCGCAAGAGTACCACGTGTGGGATGCTTCGTTCATCAAGCTTCGCGAAGTGGCGATTAACTACAGCTTCCCCATGGACCCCAAGGGTTCAATCAAGGGGCTGGACGTTTCATTGGTGGGCCGCAACTTGGCCATCCTTTGGAAGAACTCCCCGTACACCGATCCGGAGGCCGGACTTTCTGCGGGCAACCTGCAGGGCTACCAGTCTGGCGCGTACCCCGCGGTTCGCGAAATTGGTTTGAATGCTAAACTGAAATTCTAATACGAGCCATGAAAAAGATTCTTTTATCTGCCGGCATCGCCGCTGTAGTGGCCTCGTGCACCAGCGACATCACAAGCCTCAACGTCAACCCCAAGGCGCCTGAAAAGGTGCCCGCCGGGGCGCTGATTGCCAACGCAACCGTGAGCCTCACGGACTACTTGGCGAGCATCAACGTCAACTTGAACAACTTCAACCTGTGGGCTCAGCACATTACCGAGACAACCTACACGGACGAAGCCAACTTTGACTACGCCAACCGCGACGTCAACGGAAACACGTTTGACCGCCTGTATACCGACGTACTCCGCGACCTGCAGGAAGCAGAGAAGGCGGTAGACGTGGACATCAACCTTACTGCAGCCCAAAAGGAGCAGCAGCATGCGGTGATCGACGTGCTTGAGGTGTACACCTACCACGTGCTGGTAGACATCTTCGGCGACGTTCCCTACACCGAGGCACTCGATGCTTCGACGGTGGTTCCGGCCTACGACAAGGGCGAAGACATCTACACCGATTTGGCTGCCCGTTTGACGGCTGACATCGCGGTACTGGGTGGCGACAACGGCCTTGGGTCGTACGACCTGCTGTACGGCGGCAACTCCGACGGCTGGAAGAAGTTCGCTTCGTCGCTTCTGCTCAAGTTGGCGGTACGCGTGGCGGACCACGACATGACGCGTGCTACCGCGTGGGGTGCTACGGCCTTGTCGGGCGGGGTAATCTTGGATGCTGCCGATGCGGCGACCTTGGATTACGCTTCGGCTCCGCCGCACGCTAACCCCTTGTGGGACGATCTCGTGCAGTCTGGACGTTCGGACTTCATTGCCGCCAACACCTTAGGCGACGTAATGAATACGCTGAACGATCCGCGCCGCGCGATCTACTTCCGCAACAACAACACCGACGGTACCGTAAACGGTGCGCCCTACGGTTTGGCTTCGTCGTACGCCCTGTTCTCGCAGCCGGGTGACGCGCTGGAGGACCCGACCCTTCCGCATACCCTCATTGACCACGTAGAAGTGCACTTCTTGCTGGCTGATGCTGCGGCACGCGGTGTTACGATTCCTGGAGCCACGGCTGAAGGACTGTACCAAGCTGCGGTTACGGCTTCGATCCTGAACTGGGGCGGAAGCGCAACGGATGCGGCAACCTACTTGGCTCAGTCTTCGGTTGCTTGGGATGCCACCAACTGGAAGTCGCGTCTGGGTACGCAAAAGTGGATTTCGCTCTTCACGCGCGGAAACGAAGCTTGGGCTGCACAGCGCCAGTACGACCTGCCGATGAACGTGGCTGCTGAGGCGCAGCGCGTAACGCCGAAGCGCATGAGCTACGGGGTTGACGAGTACGCCTTGAACAACGCCAACGTTACCGCGGCCGGCGACAACTACCAAGGAGACAAGGACACTGCGCCGATCTTCTGGGACAAGAACTAATCCCCTTGGGATAAGTTAACGGGAAGCCCCGCCGGAAACGGCGGGGCTTCTTTTTTTGCACCTTGCAACTGGGTTACTAGGTACTAGTCACTGGTATTTAGGAATGAAAAAACCCGCCGGGGACTCCGGCGGGTTCAACGATTTGGGCGGGGCTCCGCTTACTTCGCGCGCTCCTTGTAGGTGCCTTCGGCCGTGTTGATCACAATGCGCTCTCCGGTTTCGACGAAGAGGGGAACACGGATCTCGGTTCCGCCCTCCACCGTGGCCGGCTTCAGGGTGTTGGTCGCCGTATTGCCGCGAATTCCCGGCTCGGTGTAGGTCACTTCGAGCGTAACCGTCGAGGGAAGCTCCACCGAAAGGGGGCGGTCCTCGTCGGCGTGGAACATCACCATGCACTCCATGCCGTCCTTAAGGAACTGCGGGGCGTTGATTACTTCCTTGGGCATGGGAATCTGTTCGTAGGAGTCCATGTTCATGAAGTGGAAGCCGTCGGCGTCGTTGTACAGGTACTGGTAGGTGCGGAATTCGATTTTGATTTCGTCGAGCTTGGTTCCGCTTGGGAAGGTGTGCTCCAAAACGCGGCCGTCGTTGAGGTTGCGCATCTTGGTGCGCACAAACGCGGCGCCCTTGCCGGGCTTCACGTGGAGGAATTCGATGATTTGGTACGGCGCGTGGTTAAAGTGGA
>JACCDL010169704.1_pt1 | contig 41839 bp, 37 predicted proteins | sample 7441931 | NCBI WGS metagenome assembly JACCDL01 (sample SAMN15323437, study PRJNA562643) | freshwater metagenome | isolation source: river surface water | place: USA:Blue River Watershed | collected 2017-08-16
CGCCAAGTAGGCGTGCAAGTTGTCTGTTTTCCATCAGTTGCCCCTCGAATAAATGAGAATCAGCGGCACGATGGACACCTTGCAAGTTTTAACTCCTTAATTCAACTAATAATGTTTCGAATTACGCATTTGTAATGGGCTGTTGCGAAATGCTACTTAGATTCGGCGTATTTCATTTGCAAAAGACTATTTTTTTCGAAAAATAGGGCTCATTAATGAAATGCGAAAAGCTTATGCCTGCCAAACGCCATACCCTGCTTCTCGTAAGCGTATGGCCAAATCAACTTCCATATATTTGGCATCTTCATAAGGCATTGGGTTATGGGACTCATATAATTCTGGCAATAACCATAGCCCATAGTCACGAACATATTTATTAGCCTGAATGCCGGCTTTATGTCGATCGAATCGCGTGTCAGGGTCTAGCCCGGTCATCCCTACATAAACGCAGGGCTTGCCGAAAATATAATCAGGATTGGCTTTCTTGAACTTCGGCTCGTACAGCACGTCTTTGGATAGTTCGACTACATAAATGTGATGATTGTTTGCGATCTTCATGTCCTTGAGATGTCTTTGCTTACCATTTTTGTTAAGTGCCCGAATAGCAGAGTGCATCAATACTCATAGGCGATAAAAAGCATATTGACACAGTCTGGCTCTAGGTTGACCATTCAGTTTCATAAAGAAAAGCAGCCTATCGAAGGGATTTATTTAGGCTTTTAATTGCATAAATTCCAGATTCAAGAGGATTTTGATGTCCGACACTGTCACCACCGATGCCATCGACGAGATTTTGACTCGAATGGCCAAGACTGAGGGAGCGCTGCTTCCTATTTTGCATGCGATTCAGGCGGTTGAGGGTTATGTACCTGCTGAGGTTGTTCCTCGCATTGCAGACGCGTTAAATCTCTCACGGGCTGAGGTGCATGGTGTCATTAGTTATTACCATCACTTTCGTCAAAAACCAGCCGGCAAAGTTGTTGTGCAAATTTGTCGCGCGGAGGCGTGTCAGGCTGTTGGTGCCGACACATTCGCACAAGAGGCGGTGAAAGCCCTTGGCTGCGATTTCCATGAAACAACTAAAGATGGCGCGGTTACGCTTGAGCCAGTGTATTGCCTAGGCCAATGTGCTTGTGGGCCATCCGCCATGATCAATGATGATGTGCATGCACGCATGACGATTGCGCGTTTAAAGTCGTTGGTTGAGCGCGCAAGGAGTCAAGCATGAGCGTAAAAATATTTGTGCCACGTGATTCAACAGCGATAGCGCTCGGTGCTAATGAAGTAGCCAGTGCCATCATTGCTCAAGCCAAAGCTAAGGGTGTGGATGTTATCTTGGTTCGTAACGGCTCGCGCGGTATGTTTTGGTTAGAGCCATTAGTTGAGGTTGAAATTAATGGTGAACGCCACGCCTATGGGCCTGTCACTGAAGACGATGTGAAATCCTTGTTTGATGCGAATTTCACTGAAGGTGGTCAGCATGCGCTGTCCTTGGGTAAAACAGAGCAGATTCCGTTTTTAAAAAATCAAGAACGCTTAACCTTTGCACGCATCGGCATTACCGATCCCGTATCGATAGATGATTACGTGGCACATGAAGGCTATGTCGGTTTGAAGAAAGCGTTGGGGCTGACGCAAGAACAAATTGTGCAGCAAGTGACCGATTCGGGTTTGCGCGGTCGCGGTGGTGCTGCTTTCCCAACCGGCATTAAGTGGAACACGGTACGTGCAACAACCGGTTCGCAAAAATACATCGTTTGTAATGCTGATGAAGGTGATTCAGGTACCTTCTCCGATCGCATGGTGATGGAAGATGATCCCTTCATGCTGATTGAAGGTATGACGATTGCGGGTCTTGCTGTCGGTGCGACCAAGGGCTACATCTATGTTCGTTCCGAGTACCCGCACGCGATTGATGTATTGAATGAAGCGATTGTCATTGCCGAGAAAAATAACTATTTAGGTTCGAACGTTTTAGGCTCAGGCCATGCGTTTCATCTTGAAGTGCGCGTCGGCGCAGGATCGTATGTCTGCGGTGAAGAAACAGCGCTACTAGAAAGCTTAGAAGGTCGACGTGGCATCGTGCGCGCGAAACCACCGCTTCCAGCCATTTCTGGTTTGTTCGGTAAACCGACTGTCATTAACAACGTCATATCACTCGCCTCGGTGCCGATTATTTTCGCGCGCGGTGCTGAGTTTTATCGCGACTACGGTATGGGTCGTTCGCGCGGCACTTTACCCATACAACTCGCTGGCAATATCAAGCAAGGTGGTTTAGTTGAAAAAGCTTTCGGCATTAGCTTGCGTGAAATGCTGTACGACTTTGGTGGCGGTACACGTTCCGGTCGTGAGATACGTGCGGTGCAAGTTGGTGGCCCGCTTGGCGCATATTTACCGCAATCACAATTCGATACGCCACTCGACTACGAAGCCTTTTTAGCGATTGGCGGTACCTTAGGTCATGGCGGCATCGTGGTATTTGATGACACGGTCGACATGCTTAAGCAAGCACGCTATGCGATGGAATTTTGCGCAGTTGAGTCGTGCGGTAAATGCACGCCGTGTCGAATAGGTTCTACGCGCGGTGTCGAAGCGCTCGATAAAGTAATCGCCGGTGAAGAACGCGAGCAACAAATTCATCTGGTGCGTGATCTGTGTGATGTGATGTTGAATGGTTCGTTGTGCGCGATGGGTGGTATGACGCCATTTCCGGTGCTCTCTGCAATGAATCATTTTCCTGAAGATTTCGGCGTCGACAGTAAACAAGCAGGATCCAAGAATAAAGCCAAGGAGGCAGCATGAATAAGCTCAACGATACCGATTACGGTACACCGCAACGCGAATCAGCAACCAGCGTTACGCTAGAGATCGATGGTGTCAGTATTACGGTACCTGCAGGTACTTCAGTGATGCGTGCCAGCACCGAAGCCGGAATCAACGTTCCAAAATTGTGTGCCACCGATTCGCTCGAGGCATTTGGTTCTTGCCGTGTTTGCTTAGTTGAAATCGAGGGCCGTAAAGGGTATCCCGCATCGTGCACCACGCCGGTTGAAAACGGTATGAAGGTCAAGACACAAACGCCAAAGCTTGCCGATATTCGCCGCGGCATGATGGAGTTATACATATCTGACCATCCCTTAGATTGCCTGACTTGCCCAACAAACGGTAATTGCGAACTTCAGGATGTGGCTGGCTTGGTTGGCTTGCGCGAAGTACGTTATGGCTACCAAGGTAAAAATCATTTGGATTTGAAGAAAGATGAATCCAATCCTTATTTCACCTACGACGCCTCGAAATGTATTGTTTGTAATCGTTGCGTTCGTGCATGCGAAGAAACGCAAGGCACGTTTGCGTTAACGATCGATGGTCGAGGGTTTGATTCGCGGGTAGCTGCCGGTCAAAATGACTCATTTATGGAATCCGATTGCGTTTCGTGCGGCGCGTGTGTGCAGGCATGTCCAACGGCGACCCTAACCGAGAAAAGCGTCATCATGATGGGGCAAGCTGAGCACAGCAAAATCACTACCTGCGCTTATTGCGGTGTGGGGTGTTCCTTCAAGGCCGAAATGAAGGGCAATGAAGTGGTGCGCATGGTGCCGTGGAAAGACGGTAAAGCGAATCATGGCCATTCTTGCGTCAAAGGTCGATTTGCATGGGGTTATGCGACGCATAAAGATCGTATGCTTAACCCTATGATTCGTAAAAAAATCACTGACCCGTGGCAAGAAGTGTCGTGGGAAGAAGCGATTAGCTACGCAGCGAGTGAGTTCCGTCGTATTCAAGATAAGCATGGACGCGATTCGATCGGTGGTATCACTTCGTCACGCTGTACTAACGAAGAAGTCTATTTAGTGCAAAAGTTAGTTCGAGCTGCCTTTGGTAATAACAATGTAGATACGTGCGCGCGTGTTTGTCACTCACCTACCGGTTATGGCTTGAAGCAGACCTTAGGTGAATCAGCGGGTACACAAACCTTTGATTCGGTGATGCATGCCGATGTCATTATGGTGATTGGTGCTAATCCTGCCGTAGCGCACCCTGTGTTTGCATCGCAAATGAAACGCCGCTTGCGTCAAGGCGCTAAATTGATCGTAGTTGATCCACGCACTACAGAAATGGTGAAGTCACCGCACGTTCAAGCGGACTATCACTTAAAGCTTAAACCCGGCACCAATGTGGCGATCATTTCTGCACTGGCTCATGTGGTGGTAACTGAAGGCTTGTGTAGCGAAGCGTATATCGCTGAGCGTTGTGATGCGCAATCGTTTAAAGATTGGAAAGAGTTTGTTTCGCGCCCTGAAAATTCACCTGAGGCCTTGGCTGAAGTCACCGGTGTGCCTGCTGAAACCGTTCGTAGTGCAGCGCGTTTGTATGCCACCGGCGGTAATGCAGCGATCTATTATGGTTTGGGTGTGACCGAGCATGCGCAAGGATCCACCATGGTGATGGGCATTGCTAACCTCGCGATGGCGACAGGTAACGTCGGTCGCGAAGGTGTAGGTGTGAATCCTTTGCGCGGTCAAAACAATGTGCAGGGTTCATGCGACATGGGTTCGTTCCCGCATGAGTTGCCAGGTTATCGCCATATCTCTGACAGCATCGCGCGTGCTGAATTCGAAGCGCGTTGGGGAGTCACTCTCAATCCTGAGCCCGGCCTGCGTATTCCAAATATGTTTGATGCAGCACTCGATGGCAGCTTCATGGGATTGTATTGCCAGGGTGAAGATATTGTTCAATCGGATCCGAATACCCAGCATGTCGCCTCCGCTTTGTCGGCGATGGAATGCATCGTGGTTCAGGATTTGTTTTTGAACGAAACAGCAAAATATGCACATGTATTTTTACCGGGTTCATCTTTCTTGGAAAAAGATGGCACGTTTACGAATGCTGAGCGACGCATTTCGCGTGTTAGTAAAGTCATGCCAGCTAAAGCGGGTTATTCGGATTGGGAAGTTACTCAGTTATTAGCGAATGCTCTGGGCTATGAGATGAAGTATGCGCATCCCTCTGAAATCATGGATGAGATCGCATCGCTGACACCGACCTTCCACGGTGTGACATTCAAAAAGATTGAGCAACTGGGAAGTGTGCAGTGGCCGTGTAATGATGCGGCTCCTGAAGGCACGCCGATCATGCACATTGATACGTTTGTGCGCGGTAAAGGTAAATTCTTTATTACCCAATACGTTCCAACAACCGAAAAAATTACCCGTAAATTTCCATTGATATTGACTACAGGTCGTATTCTTTCTCAGTACAACGTCGGAGCGCAAACTCGTCGTACCGAGAATGTGCAATGGCATAGCGAAGATCGTTTAGAGATTCATCCACATGATGCTGAAGAGCGTGGTATTCGCCAGGATGACTGGGTGGGTATTGAATCTCGCTCGGGCCAAACAGTTTTGCGTGCAACGATTAGTGAAAATGTTCAGCCGGGCGTGGTCTATACAACTTTCCATTTTCCGGAATCAGGCGCGAATGTGATCACGACTGACAACTCGGACTGGGCAACCAACTGTCCTGAGTACAAAGTCACTGCTGTGCAAGTGATGCCGGTAACTCAGCATTCTGAATGGCAGCGGGAATATCAAGAATTTAATCGCCAGCAATTAGAGTTGGCACATCTTGAGTCGGAAGCGGGTGGAGCGTAAATATCGTAAAGATCGGCACTCATTTTTTGAAGCTATCTAGCTATGGTTGATTCTGCGTTAGCGGATGAACTCAGCAGCAGCGCTAAGTCGCTAAAGCAGGTATCGGTGTTGCGTGTTCGTGATGGCGAGCACACGATTGCTACAGATGTGATTGCGGTTGAAGTGCCGGTGGCGTTGGAATACAACGGCATTTCGCATGTTGTGATGTTGGCTTCACCGGCCGATTTAGAAGATTTTGCGTTAGGCTTTTCACTGTCGGAAGGCATTATTCAGCAAGCGTCTGAATTGTATGCCTGTGAAGTGGAACCTACAGCAGCAGGTTGGTTAGTGCATTTAGAGATAGCTTCCGAGCGATTCATGCTGTTGAAAGAGCGGCGACGAAATTTAGCGGGACGAACAGGTTGTGGTTTGTGTGGAACGGAATCACTCGACCAAGTCACTCGATGTAGTACGGCGGTCTCGCATCGCCATCACTTTGCTGAAGCAGCGATATTGAACGGCATGCACGCCATGCAAAATTTGCAGCCACTGCAAAAGCAAAGTGGTGCTACGCATGCCGCTGCTTGGATGACAGCGCAGGGAGTTGTTGAATTCGTGCGTGAGGATGTTGGACGCCATAACGCTCTCGATAAATTGATCGGTCTTATGGCAGAGCAGAAGCAGGATTTCTCTACCGGCGTTTTGCTGATTACTAGTCGCGCTAGTTATGAGATGGTGCAAAAAGCCGCCATCATGAATGTGGGTGTCATTGCGGCGATCTCTGCGCCCACGAGTTTTGCGGTGGAATTAGCTGAGCGAACTGGAGTGACTTTGATGGGCTTTATGCGTGATGACAGTTACGTGATCTACACGCATGCCGACCGAGTGCGTAGAGACTGAAATAACCAAGCGAACTAACCAAGCGAGAATAAAAAGGTGCGACTATGGATGTAAATAACTTGATCAGAATGGCGAATCAGATTGGTGAGTTTTTTGAGAGTATGCCTGATCGCACTCAAGCGTTAGAAGATATTGCTTCCCATATCAAACGTTTTTGGGAGCCGCGTATGCGTCGCGCTATTTTAGACAGTCTCGATCAAAAAAATACCGAAGAATTTAGTGACATCGTGCGTGAAGCAATCACTAGCCATCGACAGTTGTTGGCGTAATTTTTTAAGCTGCATTCAACCTGGCTGAATGTGTAGCAGGTTTAAAAAAGGGGCCATGAGTTAACAATTTTTCAGCTTCATCGACTGGCAAGGGCGCTGCAACTAAAAAGCCTTGTATCTCATCACATCCCATCGCTTGCAGTGCGGCTAGTTGTTCCTCTGTCTCTACTCCCTCGGCCACCACGTCCATTCCTAAGGTTTTTCCAATTTGTATCATCGCCTGACAAAGCGGTTCACTTTGATCTTGTGAAGAGAGCACCTGAACAAACGATTTGTCAATTTTTAAAACGTCAACATTCAATTTTTGCAGATGGGATAGCGAGGAATAACCCGTTCCAAAATCATCGATCATCAATTTCAGACCCATGCATTCCAGCATGCGCAGTTCTTCTTGGGTAGTTTTGTCGTCCCCGATCATAGATGATTCGGTTAACTCAATCGCTATCTGCGATGACGATATGCCGTACCGTTGCATGCTGCGCTCTAGGGCTTCGCGGAAAGAGCGATCTTTGAGCTGTTTAGCAGAGACATTGATAGAAATTGGCTGGATAGTTCTTCCTTCATTCATCCAACGTGCGATTAATTCACAAGTACTGTTGGCAACCCAGTTACCGATGTCGACAATTAGGTTGGTTTCTTCGGCTAGTGGTATGAATCTATCGGGTGAAACAAGACCCATTACAGGATGTTGCCAGCGAAGTAGGGCTTCGAAGCCGCACAGTTGGCCATTGAGTGCATTAACGCGCGGCTGAAGATACAGCATCAGCTGATTATCTGGAACAGCCTTTTCTAATGCGGTCTCAAGAGTAACCCGATCGTTTAAGTGATCATGTATGGCGTTGGTGTAGCGTGCGAAACGATCTTTACCTGCACGCTTTGCTTCATACATGGCGATATCGGCAGCTTGTATCAACGCTTCTGCAGTTGTCGCATCGTCCGGGAAGATCGCGCCACCAATGGAAGCGCGTGTGCGCATACTAGTCCATTCACTGCCTTCGCCAGCGGAGCGTAGGCTTATTAGAAGATGAGAAGCGATTTCCCCAACAACGTTGGTATCTTCCAGCGACAGCAGCAGTACCATAAATTCATCACCGCCCAGTCGGATCACATGATCTTGTTTGCGTATGGATTCGCGTAATGCTTGGGCTATATCCATTAGGCATTGATCGCCTGCTTGGTGGCCGAGCGTGTCATTAATATTTTTAAAGTTATCGAGGTCTATAAACATAACGCCGAATTTTTTATTCGACGAAGTTGCTTGCTTGATGATTTCAGGTAGCTGTTGATTCATCCAGTGACGATTTGGAAGCTGAGTTAATGAATCAGTCATTGCCAAAGCTTGCAATTGTTGCTCTTTTTCCTTGACGTCATGAATGTCCCGTAAGGTGACAGCCAAACCCAGGTCGGCACGTACCGCGCGGCAGTGATACCAACGCTTTAACTTCATACCCTCGCGGTGTAATTGGACTTCTGTTTCAGCAAATCCATTGGCCATCGCACCAAGTAAAAACAAGCGAGTAAAGTCAAAATTCGCTTTATTCATTAATTGGCTAATTGAAGAGCCAACCAGATCAGAACGTTTGATTCCAGATAATCGAACTGCCTGCCCATTGCAATCCTCGATTTTGAAATCGACTTCTCCCGCAGCGGGATTCAAAAATTGCGACAGCATGTACAACTCTTCTTGCGCTCCATCCACCGCTAGACGGAAGGTATTTTGCACACCTTCTTCATAGCTCTTTTCTTGGTCACGTTTAATTTGAAACCAGATCCCAATAAGGCAAGTAAACACAATTAATGCTGTACCTGACGCGAGTGTGAGTTTGTACGCACGTTCAGTCTCTTGGTAGGGTTGCAGCAGATTGTCATGGGTGATGCTGACAAATGTAAGCAGGGGATAGTGGTTCAAGCTGACTGAGCTAAATACGCTCGGCATATTGTTGACCAACAAATTTGATTCCAAATCATGACTGGTGCCAATGGACAATGGCTCAAGCTTTGGGGCTTCATGTGTTGCATGATCGATAGTCTGATAGCTCAGCCATTCGCCATTACCAAATTTCAGGCCAACGACATCATTCGGCCCGAGCGAGCTACCGGTAATAAAATTTGTGAGTTCTTCTTGTAAAAATGCAATTGAAATGACGCCACCAAAGCTTCCATCTTTTTTGAGAAGACGACGGCTGAAGCGAATGACGGTTTTGCCACTGAGAGAACCAACACCCATCGCGGGTTTTTGAATTTTTAGCTTGAGTGATTGCGAATCGCGATGCCCGGAAAAATACGGCTGCTGCGATACATCTGTATTAATAGCCGCTTGGGTACGCGAGCTTTTAACAATGCCTTTTTCATCAGCATACAGCAGGTTCATTGGACTTTCTTTGGGCACTGTATCAAACAACTTTTTCAACGAGTCTGCTGGATTGGGCCCCGTGGCTGCAGCGGCCAGAAAAAGTGAGAGTTGATCAACCTGCAGAAAGAGATAGTCAATTTGTTTTGCGTAATTGCTGGCTAATGATGTAGCTTCAGCTTCGCCTTGTTTGATGAACAATTGGTGATCTCTATCAATCTCCGTAATGATCGTCAGCCACAACAGCGACAAGGCAATCAGGCCACCTGCGAGCCATAATTGCACGTTGGATCCTAAAAGGTTTCGGAAGGCGCTTCGGATAGGTAGTTTTATTCGCAATTCTGGCTCCGGAGCACGTAGTGCGTTTTATAACTAAGAGTGACGAAGTTTAACTAACTTTTAACATTGGAATATTTTAAATAACGATATAAAAAGATAACTATGAAAATAATCGACCTAAAAGGTCTAATTTGTATATGTATATTATTACAAAATGGCGAACATAAAGATGGTTGTACACTGTCGCACTAAGCGTAATCAGGTGATTTCAAGCGATGAGCTGCATCGACATCTAAGAAATTTCAATTTCAACAATGAGGGAGCTGAACTTGTATAAACAAATTAAATTCATGCTGAACGGCTTGTTATGCGTTGCTATGTTGGCAGCAACCCAAGGCGCCAGTGCTCAGATTTCTAATGACACGATCAAAATCGGTTTCATTACTGATATGTCCGGTGTTTACGCTGACATTGATGGTCCAGCGGGCGCGGAAGCCATCAAGATGGCGATTGCTGAATTCGGTGGCATGCTGAATGGTAAAAAAATTGAATTTATTTCAGCCGACCATCAAAACAAAGCCGATATCGCTGCGAGTAAAGCGCGTGAATGGTTTGATCAACAAGGTCTTGATATGTTGATCGGTGGTTCGAATTCAGCCACAGCGCTGGCGATGTCTAAAGTGGCTTTAGAAAAGAAAAAGCCATTCATCGCTATTGGTGCGGGTACTTCCCGATTAACGAATGAAGAATGCACGCCTTATACGATTCACTATGCTTACGATACGGTGTCTTTATCGCGCGGTACCAGCGGCGCGCTGGTGAAGCAAGGTGAAAAAGATTGGTTCTTTTTGACGGCGGATTATGTGTTCGGCATTTCGCTCGAAAAGGATGCGTCAGACGTGATTAAGGCGAGCGGTGGTCGAGTCCTGGGTGCGGTACGTCATCCCTTAGCAACATCAGATTTTTCATCGTTCCTCTTACAAGCACAAGCATCGAAGGCGCAAGTTCTTGGACTCGCTAACGCTGGCGGCGATACGGTGAACTCTATAAAAGCGGCGAATGAGTTTGGTCTAACGAAAAAAATGAAGATGGCAGGTATGCTGGTTTTCGTTAGCGATATTCATTCCTTGGGTCTGAACGTCACGCAGGGTATGTATCTTACTGATGGCTGGTACTGGGATCAAAATGACGAGACCCGCGCCTGGTCTAAGAAATACATGGCAAAAATTAAGAAAGCTCCATCAATGGTGCAGGCTGCAAATTATTCTGCCGCTACTTTTTATCTGAATGCCGTTAAAGCCATTGGTACCGATGATGGCGATAAGGTGATGGCAAAAATGAAGTCAACCAAAGTGAATGACTTTTTTGCTAAAAATGGTGTGGTGCGTCCAGATGGTCGTATGGTGCACGACATGTTCTTAATGCAGGTGAAAACACCAGCTGAATCAAAAGGCGAGTGGGATTACTACAAGCAAGTACAAGTGATTCCTGGTGAGCAGGCATTTGTAACGAAAGCAGAAACTAAGTGCGCCCTTTGGAAGTAAGCGTTAGTTAATAGAGCTAGCAAAAGAGCTGAGCGGACCGATGTCCCCTCAGCTCTTTTTTATTGCGTAGTTATTTAGTGGTTGCGAAGTGTGCATCAATTCGCATGCATCAAATCGCCTGCAGCTAATCACGTTCATCAAATCGTCATGCCGCCATCCACCGAGTAGAGATTTCCAGTGCTGAACGTGGAATCATTCGATGCCAGAAAAACGACGACTGGCGCAATCTCTTCTGCAGTAGCAAGTCGCCCCATGGGCTGACGTGCGATGAATTGTTTACGTGCTTCGATGGGATCATCATAGGCATTAATGCGATCTTGCAGTGAGGGTGTATCCACCGTACCCGGACAAACCGCATTGCATCGTATGCCTTGCGTTACATAATCTGCAGCGACTGCTTTAGTCAGACCCACGACAGCGGCTTTAGTCGCGCCATACACGAAGCGATTGGGCAGGCCTCGTATACTCGACGCAATGCTGGCCATATTGATGATGCTGCCACTTTTTTTAGCGAGCATGCCGGGCAAAATGGCTTGAATCATCCAAAATTGTGAGCGCACATTTAAATCAAATGCCAAGTCCCAGTCGTCATCTGTTGCTTCTAGTACGGTGCCTGCATGGACGAAGCCTGCACAGTTGAACAAAACATCGATCGCAGGAATTTTTGCGGCTAGTGCTTTGATCGCTGCTTTATCCATAACATCCAATACATGCGTATGGATACTTGCATGCCCCTTAAATCGCTCGAGCAAGGTGGGATTAATATCGGTGGCCCAGACGGTAGCACCTTCAGCCACCATAGCCATCACGCTGGCGTAACCTATGCCTTGACCTGCTGCTGTCACTAGCGCAGTTTTTCCTTTGAGGCGCATTTATTTTTCCGTGAAAGTAAGAGAATCAAAAAACTCAGGCCCGGTAAATATCGAATGAATTTCCGGGCCTGAGCGGTATATCTATCCAATGCTAATTTAGTTAGCTTTTGTTGCCGCCCGAGGTCGCATTTAGTAGATAGTTTTGCATGCGTGACTCTGCAACGGAGTACCATTGATTTTGTTGGACTTGGAATTTCTTATAGTGTTCGTAGATTTTTTTGAAATTCGCATTTTTTGCTGCTTCCGCATCCATGACTTCTTTGGCAGCTTTTAACGATGCATCCATCACAGCTTGTGGGAAAGCGCGCAGTTTTACGCCACGCTTTAACAAACGTGCGAGTGCTTGTGGATTATTCACGTCGTAATTGGCTTGTACATGGACATGTGCTTCATAGGCAGCCGCTGTGACAGCCGCTTTATATTGCGCTGGCAGGCTTTCCCACTGTTTGGTGCCCGTGATGACCGAAATATGAGAGCCAGTTTCCCACCAGCCTGGTGTGTAGTAGTAAGGCGCTACGCGATCAAAGCCAAGTTTTTCATCGTCGTAGGGACCCACGAATTCGGCGGCATCAATCGTGCCTTTTTCTAATGCAGGATAAATATCGCCTGCGGCGATTTGTTGAGGAACGACCCCCAATTTTTGCAGAATGCGACCTGCGAAACCGCCAACGCGCATTTTGAGTCCGCTCAGATCTTCAACGGTTTTAATCTCTTTGCGGAACCAACCGCCCATCTGACAGCCTGTATTACCGCACGGCAGACTGCTGCTAATACCATAAGTTTTTAAGAAGTCTTGATACAACTCGCGACCCCCACCTGCGTGATACCACGCCATTTGTTGGCGGGAGCTTAGGCCAAAAGGTCCGCAGGTTTCAAAGGTAAATGATGGATCTTTGCCAAAATAGAAATACAGTGCGGTGTGGCCCATTTCAACGGTGCCGTTTTGGACGGCATCAAGAACTTGAAGTCCTGGTACCAGTTCACCAGCAGGGAAGGTGCGAATAGTGAATTTACCGCCAGTGAGTTCGCCTACACGCTTTGCAAAAAACTCCACACCGCCAAACAGCGTGTCGAGTGATTTGGGAAAGCTGGACGCGAGGCGCCAGTTGAGAGTGGGCAGGTCCGCAGCCATTGCGGGTGCTGTGAGTGCCACTGCCGCTGCGCCGCTTGCGGCCTTAATAAATTTACGTCTTTCCATGCTTGTCTCCCTTATTGTTATGGTGGGGTGTGCTTCGTTATGAAGAATTTGCGCCAGAAATGAGTGCTCTAGAGGCACCTTGCTGTACCGCATATAAGCTATTTTAGTCGAGTAAGGTTTTTAGTACTGCAGAATCGTCGAGTTCGTCATACCCGCGCGCGAGCGTGGCCTTAAAAATTTCCAACGCATGCTCAGCCATGGGCAAATGACTACCCGCCGATTCTGCCATGCTTAATCCGAGTGCGACGTCTTTGGTCAGGATGTAGGCGTAGGCATGGGGTGAATAATCATTGGCTAGCGCGCGCGGCAAACGATCGTCTAGCATCATCGATTGACCGCTGGAGGCACTCATCAAGGCGACCAACTTATTCGTGTCTAGCCCTAATTTTTGACCTAAGGCCACTGCTTCAGAGGCGGCTATCAGGTTCATACCTGCCACCAGATTGTTGACTAGTTTGTAGCGAGCCCCATCACCCAAACGCGGTCCCAGCGTGAAAATACGATCCGACAGCGCTTCCAGTACAGTCTTGTTGTGCAAAATCACGTCGCTATCACCAGCCAGCATCAGGCTCATGGTGCCTGCTTGTGCGCGAACTGGTCCACCTGATACAGGCGCATCCAGCACGTTGTATCCATGGGCGAGTAATTGTGTGCTGATGGCTTCTGTATCTTCCGGGGCGATGGTGGGTGTGAGTAGTATCGTTTTACCGGCAGCAGCGATACGCGTTATGCCCTCTTTATCAAACAATACTTGATGAGCCTGAGCGGCGTTAACGACAGAGATGATGATGAATTCAACTTTTTCGGCGAGTGCTGCTGGGCTGCTGGCGACGTCTAAACCATGTGTTCTGGCTTTGGCTTCGACGTCAGTTCGTATGTCGCGAATAACGACATGGAATCCTTTTTTTTGCAAATTTAACGCCATGGCCATACCCATGGAACCCGCACCAATCACCCCGATATTTTTTTTCATTTTTATTATTTCCGGATAATGCGTGAACCATGAGCGGAATGCTGACGTAGGCGATCTGAGTCAATCGATTGATCGCCTAGTTAACAAGTATAAAGGTTCTGGTCGCCGGTTCACTCGCTTTGCTCCGGACTCATGCTTATTGCCAGTGCCTGCGTTCATAGCCATGTCGGTGGTGATCATGATGTCCATGGTGTCCATGGTGTCCATATCCAAAGTAGAGAGATGCTGCTGGCGCAGCATAAATGGATGGGCCGACCATGCGCTGTGCATACATAGGTGGGGCATACAAAGTCGGTGGCGCATACAAAGGCGGTGCAGCGATCGACGTAACAACCGTGGGTCGTGTAATCACGGGAGGCGATGTCAAGGTGGTGTTGCTAGTCATAGGCGGTGCAGCGATGACGGATGGAGTAATTTGTACCGGCAAATTCGGACCCGGATCGTTGGGCAGTTGAATACTGTATTGCTTACCGCCATATTCATAAACTACGTTGTAGGCAGTAACACGATTTTCAACGCTGATTTGATTCGTACAACTAGTGACTTGGCGCGCGATCGGTGGTGGTGCGCCTTCAATGCTGTCACCAAAAATCGCGCCACCAATGACGCCAGCAGCGGTGGCTAATACGCGGCCTGAGCCGCCCCCGATGTTGTTGCCGATAGCGCCGCCTGCAATAGCACCCATAACTGCGCCAGCCCCCGATTTAGGTGCAGCAGTAATGACTTGTGTTTCGTTACAGATTTGCCGTGGGACGCTGACTTGGGTCACCACAGGGGTGCTTGAAAGTACGCGTGCCATTTCTTGCGATTGCGCGTTTGCATTGTTAGAAAATCCGCTAAGAATAGGTAAGGCGAAGCAGGCTAATGTAAGGGGTAGGGATTGGATAGTCATATGGCCTCTAGGGAAGGACGGGTTGATGGGCCACTCAACCATAGCGGAGGAGATTATTTTTGAAATCACCGATTACATTTGGAAACAATGAAACTAATCAGTTTGGAAACACCGCATAAAAACACCGCTTAAAAATAGTCTTACGTCTATGCCTAGGGGAGGGCTCACAAACGACCTGATCTCTGAAATTTCAGTATTATTTTTCTGAGGTATGTGAATTCTGAGCACCCATAACGTCATGACATAATCCATCCCGCGGTGCTCGTGTCATTAGCCGACGGCTACCGCGGTCAATTCACTTCAATCCATCAGAGATAAAACATGAGCACACAAAAACTAAAACTGGGTTTCATCGGACTGGGCATTATGGGCGGCCCCATGGCGCATCATCTGCTTAAGGCGGGGCACTCGTTGTTTACCCACACCCGCAGCAAAACTCCGGAATATCTTCAGCAAGATGGGGCAGTTTTGTGTGCAAGTGCATCCGAGGTGGCGCAACAGGCCGACATCGTATTTTTAATGTTGCCTGATACACCCGATGTGGAACTCGTTCTGTTTGGCGACAACGGCGTTGCGCAAGGTTTATCCAAAGGTAAAGCAGTCGTGGATATGAGTTCTATCTCGCCGATTGCGACAAAAGATTTTGCTCAACGCATTGCAGCGATGGGATGTGACTATTTGGATGCTCCGGTTTCGGGCGGTGAAGTGGGCGCGAAGAATGCCGCCCTAACGATTATGGTGGGTGGAACGCCATCAGGTTTTGAGCGCATTCAGCCTTTGTTTGAGCTGATGGGTAAAAATATTACCCATGTGGGCGGCCACGGAGACGGTCAGACGGCTAAGGTAGCCAACCAAATTATCGTCGCGTTAAATATCGAAGCGGTCGCTGAAGCCTTGTTGTTTGCCGCCCGTGCGGGTGCCGATCCAGCCAAGGTTAGGCAGGCGCTAATGGGCGGCTTTGCTTCTTCACGCATTCTTGAAGTTCATGGTGAACGCATGATTAAGCGCACCTTTGATCCGGGTTTTCGCATCGAATTGCATCAAAAAGACCTTAATCTGGCATTGACGGCGGCGCGTAGCTTGGGCCTTTCGCTGCCAAATACCGCCAGTGCCCAACAGTTGTTTTCGTCGTGCGTGGCGCATGGAGGCAAGGGTTGGGATCACTCAGCCATGGTTAAGGCGCTCGAGGGCATGGCTAATTTCGAGATGGGTTAAGCGTCCTTTGATGCCGGCGGGTCGACACCCGCGCCCATTTGGCTTATATTTCCGAAAAGGAATTAGTTGGCTTCGCTCTAGTCGTAGCCATTTCTGTCGATAGATTCCCTTATGTACTGCATTAAAGACTGAGTGCCATGGCTGAAGCCGAAAAAAAACCTGACGAAGCCGCTGCCGATGGGGCGGAAGCGCCTGCCGGCGAACCGCCGGTTAAATGGAAAAAAGTCGTCGAAGAAGGTCATGCGGGCGCGCATGGCGGAGCATGGAAAATTGCGCTTGCCGACATGATGACGGCGATGATGGCTTTCTTTCTGCTCATGTGGCTGCTGGGTTCGACTGATGCGGATTCACGGCAAGGTATTGCTGAGTATTTTCAGCCGTCGACTCGGCGCGAGCCTGCCTTAGGTGAGGCAGCTGGTTCGAACGGTATGTTGGGCGGTGCATCTATCATTGATCCAGATGGTATTCCCGGCCCACCTACTCAAGCTCAGTTAATCGAGCGACCCACACCTAAAACGGAAGCAGGTCCCGGTGAAGATCAGGGCACATCTGAGAAAGATAACCCCAAGATTTCTAAGTACGGCGAGAATATCTCCGAGCAAATGAAGCAGCAGATTGCTGAACAAGCCAAGCGTGAAAAACTCGACAAGCTGGAACAAGACATCAAAGAAAATTTATCGAAAAATCCACAGCTATCGGATTTACAGAATCAGGTGAATGTGATTCGTGAACGCGATGGTCTGCGGGTAGAGATTATTGATAAAGCGAATTTTTCGATGTTTGGAAGTGGTAACGCTAGCATGAGCCCCAAAGCCTCTTCGCTCATCAATGAAGTAGCGAAATCAGTGGCTAACATGCCTAACAAATTGTCTGTGAAAGGCCATACTGATAGTTCGCCTTTCCCTGAGGGTAGTGAGCGCACCAATTGGTCGCTTTCCATAGAGCGGGCAGAGGCTACTCGACGCATGCTCGAAAAAGCGGGTATGCCTTCCTCGCGCTTCGAGCGAATTGAAGGCGTGGCTGACACAGCGCCATTTAACGCTTCGGATCCGAACGATCCACGGAATCGCCGTATCAGTATCACGGTGTTGTATAACGATCCGCCTTCTGCTGCGCGCTAAAGCAAAGCCCAAACACAGGTGCTCAGTTCAGCCAGTTTTGACTGCTGACTCTGATAATTTGTCAGGGAATTTTTTCGCCATCCAATAGTAGATTACCGCACCGATGACTAAACTCGAGGCGGCGACATTCAACGACCACGAAAAACCAATCGCAGTCGATGGCGCGCGCGCAATGAGTGAGGCAGCGAGTGGCGGACCACCAATTTGGCACAGTCCGAATGAGGCAGACAATAAGCCGATGATGGCCGAGGGTGCTTGAGGATGTAATCGGCGACCGACCTGCATCGCAAAAAAAGTGATCGCAGTAAAAGGTAAGCCCACCAGAATCGAGCCGATCGCAAAACCCAACAAGTTGGGTAACCAGTTGCTTAACGCAATCCCCACAGCCTGCATAAGGTAGCAACCCACTAGCAACCAGCGTTGATCGATGTGTGAGGGTATGCGTGATGCGATTAAGGCGCCGACTGCAACGCCTATCCCTAGCATAGGCCAAAAAAGATCCGGCCATGCCGAGCCGGGCAGTGCGGTGCGCGCGATCACAGGTAAGAAGGTGGCGGTGATGATGTAGCCAAAACCAGCGAATCCATAGGCGATAGTTAACGCGGCTTTTTCGGTCACACTACCGCTATGGCTCACCAATACTTGTCCACTTGAGGCTCGCGCTAATTCGGCATCGGGAGTCGAATACGCACGCCAGACAATCGCAGTCATTACGCTAGCTAATAATCCAAAGGCTAACCAGCCACTGCGTGAGTGCCACTCTAGTTGCACCATTAAACTCGCCAACAAACCACTCACTGCAATACCAACACCGGGTCCCGCATAAACGATGCCGCCGGCGGCAGGTGTGTGTAAGCGAGATAGATGACCTAAACACCAGCTTGAGGTAAAAACGAAAGCCACTGCAGTTACCACACCTGCAAGAAAACGCAGCCAAGGCCACGCAGTGGGTATGTCGATCGCCATCATCGCGGTGAGTAAGCAGGTGAGTGCCAACCCACCCCGCACCATGGGTGGGCTTGGGAGTGGCGACCAACCGCGCTTAGACCATAGCGTCGGTTGCAATGAGCACAGCAAGGCACCCAATAGATAGCCAACGTAGTTGGCACTGGCTAACCAGCTTGCGCTAGGAAGATCCAGCACCTGATCGTGCAGCATCATAGGCATCAGCGGTGTAAATGCAAAACGCCCGATACCCATGGCGACTGCCAATGACAGGGTGCCCGTCAGTGCGAAAACCAGAGGCCGATTTTCGAGTGTGGCAGCCGCCGATGCGATTGTCGTGGTGTGATCCGAGATGTCAGAAGGGGGCATTGGTGGTGCGTCTGCAGCTTCCGGTGATCAGCTCAAGTCGTTTCTCACCTTCGAGATCAAGCCATTGCTTGAAGCTGCCATTGGTGCGATCGAGTGTGACATGATCACCTTGAACAGCGAAGCCATATTTTTTAAACATTGCGGGACGAGATATCTCGAGAACGGGACCGTTGATTGTTAGCGTACCTTTACGATTTTGAGAGATCGTAAATTCACCAGGATACCAGCCAGTTTTTTCATCGAAATCAAATTCTGCTGGCATGGTCATAGACTCGACATCGAAAGGTTGGCCAAGCCCATTCGTTGGGCGGCTAACTTCCACTTCGCAAATGACGGTTAACACGCCTTTCTTTTGAAAACCTGTTTTAGGTTCTTCACCCCAGTGTAGTAAGCCCGTAGCGGTGAGTGCTCCCAATACGACGGCAATAGTAAGAAGTAGGGCTAGGATTACCTTGGACTTGGTCATGACGGGTCTCCAGAGTTTTAAGGCTTAGTATTTATAGTCAGGCGTTGTTGTATATGTTCCAGCAGGCCTTCACACGCATCCTCAATCAGGTCAAGCACATGCTCGAAACCTGCATCGCCACCGTAATACGGATCAGGAACGACAGCGGCCTGATGGTTTTTACAAAATTCGGTTAGCCGCCGCAGTTTGCGTTGGTGCTCGGGTGGACAATCTTGTTGGGCTAGTGCTAGGTTATCCCAATCCATCGCCAATAGCAGGTCATGCTGTTCGTAATCGAGCTCGCTTATTTGTCGAGCCCTTAAGTCTGACAAATCATACCCCCGTTTTATGGCATGTTTTTGACTTCGTTTATCGGGCGGGCTTCCGGGATGATAATTATGCGTACCTGCAGAATCGATATGTATTTGGTGATGAAGGCCTCGCGCATTTACTAAATCACGAAATACGCCGTGCGCTGTCGGGCTACGACAGATATTACCCATGCACAGAAACAGCAGGCTAAAGCGTGGCGTTGAACGAGTAAGGTTCATGACTTTGTCGCAATGCGAGTTCTATTTAGTTGTTTAGTTAAACCGCTGTGCCAAAGGCCCAGCCAATCAAGCTGGTTGCGGCCATGGCTGCGATACCCCAGAAAGCTACGCGTAAGCCGCCCTTAAGCATTGAGGCACCGCCAACCCGTGAAGCCAAACTTCCTAAGATTACTAGCCCTAGCAGTGAGCTGGCAGCGACTATTTGCTGCAAGAACAGTAAGGGTGCAAGGGCCGCGACAACGAGTGGAAGTGTAGCGCCACCAGCGAAACTAACGGCGGATGTCCAGGCCGCTTGCAGTGGTCGTGCTGTGCCAAATTCAGTGATGCCTAACTCTTCGCGTGCGTGAGCAGCTAAGGCATCATGCGCTGTCAGTTGAGATGCGACTTCGCTGGCAAGATCATGTTTTAAGCCACGACTGACGTAGATGGCGGTGAGCTCTTTGTGTTCAGCTGCAGGATCTTCTTCCAGTTCGGTTCGTTCGCGCGCCAGATCAGCTTGTTCGGTATCGGCTTGCGCTTGTACTGAGACGTACTCTCCGGCGGCCATTGACATCGCTCCTGCAATCAGTGCGGCCAGACCTGCAACAAGTATGGAATGATGATTCGCATTTGAGGCAGCAACACCGAGAATTAAACTGGCGGTAGAGATAATCCCGTCATTTGCACCGAGTACGGCTGCGCGCAGCCAGTTGATGCGGTGCATACGATGAGATTCATGATGAAGTCGTGACATGGCGAAATGGGTCGATATTGGGTGATTCGTGAATAAGCCAAAGCTTACCTGCAGTTCATGCTTTTCATTTTAAGCTGATGTAAGTGACGAGCTGATTTAGTGCTAAAACTTACATCGTGCAGGTACCATGCAAAACTTCAGCGGCAACTAGTACAAAGGGTTTTTTAGGCCCTTTCTCTTGCAAGCGAATCTCGAAAAATTGACTTTGCACACGGCCATTGCTACGAGTAGATAGAACTTTGTAAGAGTTTTGTGATGATCCTAAATCCAGTACGGTGATTTTCCATCCGGAGTTACTAACAAAGCGACCCATCATCACACCTTTGTCGCGCTGAACAATAAATTCCGCACCGACTACTGTCTCGTAATAATTCTTTTTTCCTGCTAGAGCTTCTAGCGTACCCTCAGCACTGACTTCGGAGACGCCAGTGATAGTACAGGTCAGATCACTTTCTGCATGAACCGAATGACTCATCAGCAGTGTAAATAAGCTAGTGATAAAAAATAGTTGGCGCATAACTAGTAAAGTTTTAGTGGCAAAGTAAGAAAAGTCGAAAAATCATGCACTCAGCCAGTGCGTGATGACGTGACCGATATCGTCGATTTCTTCTTCGCAGACAGAATGTGGCATGGAATAGTCTTTCCATTCAACCGCGTAGCCTAAGCTTGTCAAAAAATCGCGCGATGTTTCGGCCCTAGCGATTTGCACCACCGGATCTACCCGGCCATGCGCCATAAAAATGGGTGTGGAACGATTGGATTCACTCCGTTCTGCAGATAGCTTATCTGCGAGTGGAAGATAACCGGATAAACACAGCATGCCAGCGAGTTTGTGTGGATAGCGAAGACCGGTTTGCAGCGTCATAGCACAGCCTTGCGAAAAGCCGGCCAAGATGATGCGTTCAGCGGGTATGCCGCGTTCAATTTCACGCGCAATCAACTGCTCGATTTGTTGTTGAGATTTTCTTAAGCCGACTTCATCTTCACGTCGTACTAAATCCATACCCAAAATATCGTACCAAGCGCGCATGACGTAGCCATTGTTGATCGTGACAGGCATGGTTTCTGCGTGAGGAAAAACAAATCGAATCGCAGGACAGTCAGAAAGATCAAGTTCACGAACGATGGGCACGAAGTCATTACCATCGGCGCCTAAGCCATGCATCCAAATAACGGCCGCTTCAGGATGATCGCCGGTAGCGATTTCTACAGTTTCTAGTAGTGACATGGTGAGTAGCTTTCTTTACTCGTAATGATGAAAATAGCGCAGCAAAAATCTTTTTAACTAATTATTTTGCGCGTAGCGCTGATTTGGGGCGAAACGCCTTGCAGACAGTTTCTTGTGTTTCGATATACGGTCCACCGATTAAATCGATACAGTAGGGCACGGCAGAAAAAATACCGGGTACGATTGATTTGCCTGACTCATCTTTCAAACCCTCGAGAGTCTCGCGTATCGATTTGGGTTGTCCGGGCAGGTTCATGATCAACGCCGCATGCTCGGGCGTTTCGCGTATCACTGCGACTTGACGCGAAAGAATAGCTGTTGGCACGAAGCGCAAACTAATCTGTCGCATTTGTTCACCAAATCCTGGCATGGGCTTAGTGCCAACTGCCAGCGTTGCTTCGGGCGTGACGTCGCGACGAGCAGGTCCGGTGCCGCCGGTCGTTAGTACGAGATCGCATCCGATATCGTCAACCAGTTCAATTAAGGTTTTTTCTATCGTGGACTGAATATCAGGTATCAGACGAGTTTCCATTTGCCAGGGACTGGTTAGCGCTTGAGCAAACCAGTCTTTGAGTGCGGGCACGCCTTGGTCTTCGTAGACTCCCGTCGAAGCCCGATCAGAGATAGATACTAAACCTATAAGCAATTCGTCCGGATGATTACGCGTCTTCTTCATCGTCATGCTCGTGGGGGTGGTCGGCAGTGTGTGAGTCACTGGCAGATTGTTTCAAACTTTTCAGCAATTGAAAAATTTCGCGATAAGCTTTCGGTGGTTTTTGCTCTGCTTGTTCTTTGCGTGCGTTGCGTATCAAATTACGAACATGCTGAATATCTAACTCAGGATGTTTTTCACGCAAGGCAGTCAGCGCATTATCATCAGCAAGCAATCGATCGCGCTGTCGCTCTATGGCATGCAAAGCGGCTGTTTCAGATTTCGAGCTTCCGTGCCAGCTATCAATGGCGGTTTGAATGATGGCGACTTCTTCGGGCTCGAGCGTGCGCATTTTTTTACCGACGTACTGCATTTGGCGGCGCCGACCTTCGTGATCGGTAATTTGCTGGCATTCCAAGATGGCTTCAAGCACGTCCTCAGGCATGGGAACGCGTTTCACCCTATCGCTGGGGGCCGCCACAAGCTCAGCGCCCAACTTTTGCAGGGCGGTCATGTCGCGTTTGAGTTGAGATTTAGAGGGGCGCTCGTATTGCTGCTCGAATTCACTGGACTGGAATCCGACGGAGCCGCGATTAGCATTAGGCATGATGGGCAGCGTATGTCGATTGTCAACGGCTGCTATGATACCTCCTTTGCTACCTTCTTATGAAAACGCCCCATGACTACTTCCACCTTTACTTATAGCCAAGATCACCTCAAAGAGATCGCTAGCGACGTGCTTCGTTTTGCGCGGGAAAAAGGAGGGTCGGATGCAGTTGTTGAGATCAGTGAAGGGCAAGGGCTGTCAGTGACTGTGCGCAAAGGCAAGGTCGAGACCATAGAACAGAACAAAGACAAAGGTATTGGTGTCACTGTATTTCTTGGCGAAGGTAAAGCTATTCGTCGAGGTAATGCGAGCACCTCTGATTTTTCAAGCAAAGCCCTGAAAGATACCGTCGAAGCTGCTTACAACATCGCACGCTTTACGGCAGAAGATGATTGTGCTGGTTTACCAGAACCTGAATTACTTGAGACGAATCCTCGCGATTTATCACTGTTTCATCCTTGGCAGTTGTCGGCGAGCGAGGCCGTTGATTTAGCCATGCAAGCAGAAGCCGCTGCTTTTGCAGTGGACAAGCGCATCACGAATAGCGAGGGCGCGAATACTTTTGCGCAGCAATCGCATTTTGTGTTGGCTAATTCTCGTGGATTTATTGCGGGTTATCCGTATTCGCGTCATTCGCTATCGGTATCGCCGATTGCTGGTAAAGGTAACAACATGCAGCGCGATGGTTGGTATTCGTCTGATCGCAATCCTAAAAAATTAGCGGATCCCGAAGCGATTGGTCGTTACGCAGCGGAGCGCGCATTATCGCGCTTGAATGCACGTCAGCTTGATACGCGTAAGTGCCCTGTGTTATTCGAAGCACCTCAAGCGGTGGGTTTGATCGGCGCATTTGTGCAAGCAGTTTCTGGTGGTGCGTTGTATAGAAAGTCAACTTTTTTGACGGATTCTCTGGGTACGGAGATATTTGGTCCGGACATACAAATTATTGAAGATCCCCATCAGTTAGGTGGAGTTGGCTCGGCACCATTCGATGAAGAGGGCGTTCGTACGCAACGGCGTGAGGTTGTACGTAATGGTGTCTTGCAGGGGTATTTCTTATCTACGTACTCGGCGCGCAAGCTAGGTATGACGACAACAGGTAATGCAGGTGGTTCGCACAATCTAGAGATACGCTCAACCCGCACCCAATCCTCGGATGATTTTCGTGCGATGCTCAAAAAAATGGATAAAGGTTTGCTCGTTACTGAGTTGATGGGGCAGGGTTTGAATTATGTCACCGGTGATTATTCGCGCGGTGCTTCGGGCTACTGGGTAGAGAATGGCGAAATTCAGTATGCCGTTGAGGAAATAACCATTGCCGGAAATATGCGCGATATGTTAAAAAATATTGCTGCAATCGGTAGTGATGTATTAGTGCGCGGCACAAAAAATACCGGCTCAATTTTGATAGAAAGTATGACTATCGGCGGTTCTTGATTTTTCTGAGTTACAAGTTTTTTAGCCCGGATTGTCAGTGACCGTCCGGGTTTTTGTTTTTTATCACTATGATTTTTCGCAATAGATCTCATTGACCGATCTCTATTCCGCTAAAGCAACGAAATTCATTGATTGTGATGTTTCCTATTGCGCGGGCTCTGTAGTCTATGAAATGCGGTACATACACAACAATTTATTTCCCAAAAAGTCGGCCTCATAGCCACAAGAAAGTTTGCTTAATCGCGCAGAAATGTTTGTCTCAATGCGCTTAAACAACACACTGTAGTCAACTCTCTCTCTCACCTTGCTGGTCACTAAGCTCCCAACCTAGAATTGCTATTGTTTTAATAAAGACAATGCATTTTCGCAAAATTCCCGGGCAGCGGATTTGCATCTTGTATCAGGCTCGGTATAAGGGGGACACACATGCAACGTAGAGAATTTATTAAAAAGGCTGCTGCTGGCGTAACGGCTGGCGCACTAGCAGCACCCGCTATCGCTCAATCAAGTCCTGCAGTCAGTTGGCGTTTAGCGTCCAGTTTTCCAAAGTCGTTAGATACTATTTTTGGTGCAGCTGAGATGCTTGCAAAACGAGTCGCCCAACTCACCGATGGCAAATTCATGATCCGCTCATTTCCTGGTGGTGAATTAGTGCCTGCCCTACAGGTATTTGATGCGGTTCAGGCGGGCACTATCGAAATTGGACATTCAGCCTCGTACTACTACTTTGGTAAAGACGCTACTTTTGCGTTTGATACGGCAATTCCCTTTGGTCTTACATCACGCCAGCAAACTGCTTGGATGGATCAGGGTGGTGGCCGTCAGTTAATGCGTGAATTTTTCCATGATTTTGGCGTCATTAATTTTATGGGTGGGAATACAGGTTGCCAGATGGGTGGCTGGTTTCGTAGAGAGGTGAATACACCGCAAGATCTGAATGGCTTGAAAATGCGTGTTGGTGGCTTTGCAGGTCGGGTGATGCAAAGGTTGGGTGTGGTACCGCAGCAGATCGCCGGCGGTGACATTTACCCGGCGTTAGAAAAAGGCACGATCGATGCAGCCGAGTGGATTGGTCCTTATGATGATGAGAAACTCGGTTTCAACAAAGTAGCTCCATTTTATTACTCACCAGGTTGGTGGGAAGCTGGAGCTCAGTTGTCGTTTTATGTAAATCAAAAAGAGTGGGACAAGTTACCTAAGGAATATCAGGCAGCGTTAGAGGTGGCTACGTACGAGGCGCATGTCGTTATGCAAGCTATGTACGATGCGCGTAACCCTACTGCCTTAGCACGACTGATAAAAAATGGTGTCAAGCTGCGTAGTTTCTCAAAAACGATTTTGGATGCGTGTTCCAAGGCAGCTAACGAAGTGTTTGATGAAGAATCACAGAAGAATCCAAAATTCAAAAAGGTATTTGAGCAATGGCGACGTTTTCAGCGCGACCAAAATCAATGGTATTCGGTGGCGGAGCTTCCAATTCAAAACTATCTAGTGGGCCGTAATCGCTGATATCTAAGGACTGAAATTTTTTAGCTGACAGATTACCTTCAGTTTTATCGTTAGCCGCTGCCCATGCAGCGGTTTTTTTTGGCTATTTTTTGACATAAAAAAACCAGATCCTTTTGGGATCTGGTTTTAAAGGGAAAACCCGTCTACTTTTTATCAGGTTCGCCCATATTCAGTTTGATGTCGTTACTTCCATCTTTATCTCCATCGAGATTGAATTCCAGTTTGGGTGCCTCTGAGTCTACATTCGCTCCAGGCATGTCGATATTCAATTCAATTTGTTCTTTCATATCTGTTTTGCTATCGACAGAAATCAAGTTGGGGAAGGAAATGATAAGCGCAACCATTACCAACTGAATTACAACAAAGGGTACAGCGCCCCAGTAAATGTCAGTGGTCTTGACCTCTTTGGGTGCGACAGAGCGCAAGAAGAAGAGTGCAAAGCCAAACGGTGGATGCATGAATGACGTTTGCATATTTACAGACAGCAAAACACCAAACCATATCAAGTCAATTCCCATCTTGTCTGCAACCGGTCCAACTAGTGGCACCAAAATGAAGGCGAGTTCAAAGAAATCCAGGAAAAAAGCCAGGAAAAAGAAAAGAATATTGACGACGATAAGAAAGCCCGCGTTGCCGCCGGGTAGGGAGGTCAAGAGATGCTCTACCCACAGATCGCCATTAATGCCGCGGAATACCAGTGAAAACACACTGGAGCCGATCAGAATGAACAACACAAAACAAGCAAGACGTGACGTTGAATTCATGGCTTGCCTTAGCAAGTCGCCAGTCAGTCGACGATTTAGGAAGGCCAGGATCATGGCTCCCAATGCACCCATGCCGCCACCTTCAGTGGGTGTGGCAATACCAACAAAGATCGTACCCAACACCAAGAAAATTAAGGCTAGGGGTGGAACGAGTACCAGTATGACTTTCTCGGCCATGCGTGAAAAAAGACCGAGGCTAAGCTTTTTGTTGGCAAGAGCAATAGCGTAGACGAGTACGACGCCAACTACACCGCTGTAGACGGCGATTTCATCCGTAGCTAGTTTGGTGGAAGCTGCAAGGTGAAATTTTCCAAACAACCATGAGGACGTTATGCCGATGAACAAAAGTACGACCAGCGACGTAACGCCACTGTCACCGTTATCTTCGCGCAGGTTACGTGCCTCGGGTGGAAGCGCCGGCAATGCATTGGGCTTCAGCAAGGAGACTAGCAGGATATACAAGGTATAAAAGACTGTAAGTACCAGACCAGGAATAAATGCGGCCTGGTACATATCGCCAACCGAACGTCCCAGCTGATCGGCCATAACGATTAATACGAGCGAGGGCGGAATAATTTGTGCCAATGTGCCGGATGCAGCAATGACCCCAGAGGCAATCCGTTTATCGTAGCCGTAACGCAGCATCACCGGCAGTGAAATCAGACCCATGGATATAACTGACGCAGCCACAACACCTGTGGTGGCTGCTAACAAGGCACCCACAAAAATTACTGCGTAGGCAATACCACCACGTAGCGGGCCAAATAATTGCCCTATGGTGTCGAGCAAATCTTCGGCCATCCCGGAGCGCTCAAGTATGAGGCCCATAAAGGTAAAAAATGGAATGGCCAACAAAGTGTCGTTGGCCATAATGCCAAACAGTCGGTTCGGAAGCGCTTGCAGCAGTTCAGGTTTGAGCAGGCCGACTTCAATACCGATAAGGCCAAACAGCAAGCCGTTAGCAGCCAACGAAAACGCCACCGGGAAACCCGATAGCAAAAATACGATCAGAGCGATGAACATGATCGGGGCCATGTTCGCAATCAGAAATTCAATCATTTATGGGCCTCGATTCGATCAGTTAAGTTTGTTCGCGGCTTTGATTGCCTCGATCTCTTCTTCGGGGGTGGCCACTTGTTTTTCAAATTCGCTAGCGTCAACCAATCCCATCAAAAAACCAATACGCTTAATCAGTTCAGATATTCCTTGTAAGGTCAGCAAAAGAAAGCCGACTGGGATAAGCGTTTTGGCTGGCCAGATAATTAAGCCACCAGCATTACTTGAGACTTCCTGATTACGAATGGATTCATACGCAAAGGGGATAGCAAAGTAGAGAATCAGCAGCGTGGCTGGCAACAAAAAGAAAGTGAAACCAAACACATCGACCCACACTTGCGTACGTTTTGAAAATCTACCTACCACCACATCGATACGTACATGCTCGTTGCGTTTGAGTGTGTAAGATGAAGCTAGAAGAAAAATGGCGCCAAACAAGTACCATTGAATTTCAAGCCAAGCGTTGGAGCTAGTATTTAAAATATAGCGGACGAGCGCATTACCACTGCAAATCAGTACGGCAAGGAGCAATGCCCAGCTGATTGCCAGTCCGATTTTTTCATTAATTGCGTCAATGAATCGGGAGAAGGACAATAAAGATGACATAGTCAGTTTTCTTTCGCGAAAGATTCATGGGGCGAAGGAAGGCGCTGATAGAGAAAACCGCTGATTTGGATCTCGCATTCGGAGATTCACATCAGAGATTGTCGGATCCGGAATAGCATGGCCAGAATTGGCGCACGCCGTACCAAAAATTAACCAGAGTCTCCCATATTCTTATTTTTCGGACGGGTTCGTCGCTACAAGCACGCCCTCTTCACTACTGCTAGGCGGTGCTGAAACAAGCGTGAACAAAATTTAGCCGCTTTTGAGCAGATATACAAATGCTGCTATGCAACAGCGACTAGTTATCTTTACCGATCACGTTATTTTTTAATCTCGGAGACGTTTTATCACAACATTGCCCTGAGGCGGTTCTGAAAAATAAAATACCCCGATATTTGTATCGGTATGGCGAAAGGAAATTAATTTAGTCGACTGCGAGCCCGCTTTATGGCCTCAACCACCTGAGCCGGCGCTGTCCCGCCCGGATGATTACGTGCGGCTACCGAGCCTTCCAGCGTCAATACACTAAAAATATCCTCATCAATCAGCGGAGAGAATTCCCGTAGTTCTGCAATAGACAGATCGACCAGATCGCAGGAGCGCTGCTCGCAGGCTCTAACGGCCTTGGCGACCGCTTCATGCGCATCCCGAAACGGTAAACCTTTTTTAACTAAGTAATCAGCAAGATCGGTAGCGGTCGCATAGCCCTGCAAGGCAGCTGCACGCATGGCCTCAGGTTTGACGGTAATGCCGGACGCCATATCGGCGAAAATTCGCAAGGTATCGATGACGGTGTCGACGGTATCAAATAAAGGCTCTTTATCTTCTTGATTGTCTTTGTTGTAGGCTAGTGGCTGAGCTTTCATTAGGGTGAGTAAAGCGACTAAGTGTCCATTCACTCGGCCGGTTTTACCGCGAGCCAGTTCGGGTACATCGGGGTTTTTTTTCTGTGGCATGATCGACGAACCGGTGCAGAATCGATCAGCAATATCGATGAAACCTACGCGCGGACTCATCCATATCACCAACTCTTCTGACAGTCGTGAAATATGCGTCATCACTAGCGCAGACGCTGCGCAAAATTCAATGGCGAAATCGCGATCTGAAACGGCATCCAACGAGTTGTGGCAAATGTCTTCAAAGCCCAGAGTTTTGGCGACGCGTTGTCTATCAATCGGGAACGTGGTTCCGGCGAGCGCGGCTGCACCCAGAGGCAATCGATTGACGCGCTTACGGCAATCCATCATGCGTTCAGCATCGCGACTAAACATTTCAACATACGCCAGCATGTGATGACCAAAGGTCACCGGTTGTGCGACTTGCATGTGGGTGAAACCTGGCATGATGGTACCGGCATGCTGCTCAGCAAGATGTAAAAGCGCGAGCTGCAAATCGCTCAACAATCTGTGAATATCATCAATAGCGGAGCGTAAGTAGAGTCGAATGTCGGTGGCGACTTGATCATTACGTGAGCGGCCAGTGTGCAGTCGTTTGCCTGCATCGCCGACCAGCTCGGTCAAACGTTTTTCAATATTCAGATGTACGTCTTCTAGATCAAGCAGCCACTCAAATTTGCCAGCTGAAATGTCGGCTTCGATTTGAGTCATTCCACGCTGAATCTCAGCGTAATCTTGTTGGCTAATGATTTTTTGATGCGCCAACATTTCTGCGTGCGCTAACGATCCTTGAATGTCGACCTTGGCTAGTCGGTAATCAAAAAATACGGAAGCGGTGTAGCGTTTTACCAAATCGGATACTGGCTCTGAAAAGCGTGCCGACCAGGCTTCGTCTTTTTTGGAAAATTGATCTGACATGAGGGTCTCAAGAACGTTAAGTGGCTGCGATTATAAGGTATGGCGTTGACTCTTCCATTCTCGGCAGAGCGATCGCATTCGTAGAATTATCGTAATTTCGGCTTAGCCGGTATTTCTCAAACCTGCGGCAATGCCGTTGATTGAGAGGTGAATACCGCGATGAACGCGACTATCCGATTCACGACCTTGTTCTTTCCAGCTTCGGTGGCGTTTGATTAATTCGACTTGCAAGTGATTCAGCGGATCCAAATAAGCAAAGCGATTTTTAATCGAGCGCGCCAGCGTTGGGTTAGTTGCTAGGCGCTCTTTGGAGCCAGTAATCAACGCCAAGCATTCGCTAGCAAGTTCATGCTCTTGCGAGATTCGTTTGAAAATGCTGTTGCGAAGTTTTTTATCTTTCACCAAACTGGCATACCGCGATGCCACAGCTAGATCAGTTTTTGAAAGCACCATATCCATATTCGACAGCAAGGTCGAAAAAAACGGCCATTCTTTGAACATCGCACGCAGCAATGTTATTTTTTTTGTTTTGGGTCCCGTACTTTCATCTGAGAGCCAGCTTTGCACTGCAGTGCCAAATCCATACCAACCGGGTAGCAACAAGCGACATTGACCCCACGAGAAACCCCAAGGAATCGCGCGCAGATCTTCAATGCGACGAGTTGATTTACGTGAGGCAGGGCGCGAACCGATGTTGAGTTCTGCGATCTCAGCAATCGGGGTGGCTGAGAAAAAATAATCAGTGAAGCCGGGTGTTTCATAGACCAGATGGCGATACGCTCTGTAGGCGTTATCTGACAAAATTTCCATCGTATTTTCGAAGCTGGCTAATTGTTTTGCATGTTTGCCTTCTTCTTTTAATGGCGTGAGGCTAGCTTCCATAACTGCTGCTACGACAAGTTCGAGATTTCGGCGGCCAATTTCTGGATTAGAAAATTTTGATGCAATGATTTCGCCTTGTTCCGTCAGTCGGAATTGACCATTCACCGTACCTGCTGGTTGCGCGAGAATAGCTTCATGGCTGGGGCCGCCACCGCGACCCACCGTGCCACCGCGGCCGTGAAATAGGCGTAATTTCACGTTGTGTTTTTGAAAGACATGAACCAAACCGACTTCGGCTTTATAGAGTTCCCAATTAGAAGTAAGAAAGCCACCATCTTTGTTGGAGTCCGAATAGCCGAGCATGACTTCTTGCAACTCACCCTGTTGGCGTACCAGTTCGCGCACGGCCGGAATAGAGAGCCATCCATTCATAATGTCGGCGGCATTGCGAAGATCGGGGATGGTTTCAAATAGAGGAATGACCATCAACTCGGAAACAGCCTTAGTTTCTGCTGAGCCTAGTCTTAATAAACCAGTTTCTTTTTGTAATAACAAAACTTCCAGCAGATCAGAAACGGTTTCGGTATGCGAGATGATGTAATTGCGAATAGCACGCGAACCAAATTGCTCGCGAATTTTTCGTGCCATAGAAATGACGCCTAATTCACTGACTGTTTCATCCGAATACTTAACGTAAGGTGAGTACAGCAGGCGAGGCTGAGCTAGTTCGGATTGCAATAGCAAGAGCTTTTGCTCTTCAGTGAGTGCGGCGTAGTCGTGGCAAACATCGGACTTTTTAAATAATTCGCTGATGACTCGTTCATGAATATCTGAGCTCTGACGCATATCGAGTGTCGCCAGATGGAAGCCGAAAATAGTGGCTGCTCGCCGCAGGGTATTTAAGCGAGGGCGCGTGAGTGGTAAGCCATGATTAGCGCGCAGTGAATCACCAATCACATCCAGATCAGCGATAAATTCAGTAATGTCATGATAAGGCTCCATAGCACCAACTTCTTGACGCAGAATATTGATCACACCGAGTTTGCGAGCGGTAGCAGCAAGGCGCGCGTAGATGGTGATCAGTGCGCGTCGATACGGCTCATCAGTACGATGCGGCGAATGATCGGGCGAGTTATCCGCCATTAGCTGAAGTTCTGGGCTAACCGATACCAATAAGGTAGAAATAGATAGCTCCGCACCCAGGGCATGCACTTCATCTAAATAAAAATCTACTATCGTGGTTGATTGCCGCGACATCGCGCGAATCATGGTGTCTGAATTCACATTGGGATTACCATCGCGATCACCTCCGATCCAACTACCCATTTGCACAAAAGGCGGTAGCGATACGCTGCGAGTATGTGGATATTGTTCGGCGAATTCAGTTTCTATGTCCTCCATTAATGCGGGTAACTCACGCAAAAAGGTGATGCGATAAAACGAGAGTGCATTTTCGATTTCATCATCGACCGTTAGCTTTGAGTAGCGCAGCATACGGGTCTGCCAAAGCTTGGCGATTTCTGCATGTAAGAGTTGGGTATTGCGATTTTTTTCTGCAGGAGGCAAGGGCGAATCACGCGCTGCCAGTAATCGTGCGATCTCTCGACCGGCATCCAAAATGCTCTTGCGCTGCACTTCGGTTGGATGCGCAGTCAACACCGGTGAAATCAGCGCATCGGTAAAAAATCCTTGAACGGCTTTACCAGAGACGCCCGACGCATCCAGCTTTGAGAGCGTAGCTGCCATGCTGCCTGCTTGAGCCGCCGAGCCAGCCAGCAGGTGTGAGCGACGACGACGATTGTGATGTTGGTCTTCAGCGATGTTGGCCAAGTGTGAAAAATACGAAAAAGCACGCACCACCGAATTGGTCTGGTCGCGTGTTAGTTTCTTTAGCATTCGATCGAGGTCGTGCCCCGCCTCGGGATCGGATTCGCGCCGAAAGCGAACAGCAGTTTGCCGAATCGTTTCAACGATCTGATATACCGCATCACCTTCTTGATGACGAATCACGTCACCTAACAGGCGGCCTAATAATCGTATGTCTTCTTTGAGGGGTGCGTCTTTGTCCGCAGTCTTGGACGAACGTGCCGTAGTTGTCTTAGTGGTGGCCATGGCAGGGGTATGCTTTCAGCTTGAGTGATCGTCGACTTGGCTTTTGGCCAGGCGATACAAGGGGCGCATGATAAAATCCGCCGAATTTTTAAGCATTACCAATTTCTAACGGGTCGACTACTATCCCTATCGGCCACGAACCAGAGAGGCCGCATTGAACGCATCGTTTTCCGGAAAACTGGTGATTGCCTCACGTGAGAGCAGGCTCGCTATGTGGCAAGCTGAAACTGTTCAGGCACGCTTACTTGAATTATATCCGCACAGTACGGTCACGATTCTTGGAATGACAACACGTGGTGATCAAATTCTTGACCGTACTTTGTCGAAAGTGGGTGGCAAGGGCTTGTTCGTCAAAGAACTCGAAGTCGCTATGCAAAATGGCGAAGCCGATTTGGCCGTTCATTCGCTCAAAGATGTGCCCATGGAGCTGCCTGAGGGCTTTGAACTAGCGGCAGTTCTGGAGCGCGAAGACCCCCGCGATGCCTTCGTCTCGAACACCTTTAGCAGCTTGGAAGACTTGCCGGCTGGTGCCATAGTCGGCACCAGCAGCTTGCGCCGTCAGGCCCTGATCGCTGCGCGTTTTCCTTTGCTAAATATTCAGCCATTGCGCGGCAATTTGGATACTCGCCTAGGTAAGTTAGATCGTGGCGAGTACGCCGCGATTATTCTTGCCGCAGCGGGGCTAAAGCGTCTGGGTATGGCCGAACGCATCCGTTCCTTCATCGAGCCTGAGCACAGCCTGCCCGCACCCGGGCAGGGCGCCATGGCGATCGAGATACCTTCGGGTCGAAAAGACTTACTCGATTTACTCGCTCCGCTCAACCATACCGATACCGAGCGTGCCGTTCGCGCTGAACGCACTCTTTCGAAAAACTTTGGTGGAAGCTGCCAGATTCCGTTGGCGGCGTTCGCTACTGTTGAGCACAACGCCATGCGCTTGCGTGCCATGGTCGCCACGCCCGATGGTAAGCGCATTGCGCATGCAGAAGTTCACGGTGATGCGGCGTCGCCCGAGGCTTTGGGTCATGAAATTGCGCGCGTCCTTGAGGCGCAGGATGCCAGCGCCATTCTTGCTGCTTGCAAGGTTGAATAAGAACCTGATCGTTATTACTCGTCCCCAGTCGCAGGCGGAATCACTTGCCTTGCGATTGATAGCGTTGGGACGCGATGTCTGTGTTTTCCCGTTATTGGACATACAGCCTCTGTCCGATCCTACTCTGCTTAAAGTCTGCCTGAATCATCTGACCGACTATGCCATTGTGGCGTTTGTCAGTCCGAATGCGGTGGATGCGGCTTTTGCCTTTCTGCCCAAGTGGCCGTCGGGAGTAGCGGCTGCAGTGGTGGGTGAAGGCAGTCGGCAAGCGCTGGCTAAGCATGGTGTCACCGATCAAACCGCCCAGATATTTAGCCCTATTGACGCTCAGCGTACCGATTCTGAAACCTTGCTTGAGGTGTTGGATTTGCCTGCGTTGGCGGGCAAGAAAGTGCTCATTATTCGTGCCGAAACCGGCCGTGAATTGCTGGCCGACCGTTTGCGTGAGGCGGGAGTGACGGTGGATCAGGTGGCCGCTTACAGTCGCGGCTCGCCTCCTTTGGATGCAGGGCGTCGCCAAGAGTTATCTGAGTTGTTAGCGCAAGGCTGTGACTGGGTCATCACCAGCTCGGAAGCCTTACGAAATCTCAAAGAGGATGTCGAGCAGGTGTCAGGGGCCGCCGGTTGGCAGCAAATTCGGCAGGCAACATTGGTTGTTCCGCACGTTCGTATCGCAGAGACTGCAAAAAACATGGGATTTGAGCAGGTGATTCTGACTGCATCAGGCGACGAAGCACTGATCGCCGCGATACAATCGCGTTCATGAGCGAGTTACCACTATCCCCCCCATCGTCGTCTGCACCTGAGAATCCGGCGTCAACGCCGATATCCGCCTTGAGTTCAGAGTCCGAGCCTATGCTTGCGCACGATTCATTAGCTCAACAACCACCGACTGAAATACACACGCCGGCCGAGACGCCGCAGCCCCCGGTTGCAGCGACAAGCGCCGCCGCGGCTGAGGCACCAGACCCCACAGACCCCAAAACGACCGCACCACCTTCACGCTTATGGCTTGATAGGCTACGCGAGAGTTTGGACAGTAAAGAATTTAATCTTAAGTTGATCGTTGGTTTATTGGCTTTTCTGTTGGGTCTGCAATGGTGGAGTGCGCGTAACGATATTAGCGATTTGCGTCGCGAGTTGGCACAACGCCTGCAGTCGGGCGACAACATGAATATTCAGACTAAGCTCATTGCCAATCGCGTTGATGATGAGTTGAAGCTAATGCAAGGCAAAGTCGCCGTGCTCGAAGCAAAGCAAGTGGAGTCACAAGGGCAGCAATTAGCGTTGGAACAGCTATATCAGGACCTGGCTAAAAATCGTGATGACTGGGCTTTGGCAGAAATTGAACAAGTTCTTTCTACGGCTAGTCAGCAGTTACAGCTGGCTGGAAACGTACGCGGCGCATTGATTGCGCTACAAAATGCAGATACACGCTTGGCGCGTACTGACCGTCCGCAATTCATTGCTATTCGGCGTGCAATTGCAAAAGATACCGACAACCTGAAAAGTTTACCTAGTGTTGATTTGACTGGCATTGCAGTGAGACTAGATGCTTTGGTAGCGCAAATTGATCAGATGCCGTTGTTATCTGACGCCAAGCCTGCAGTCGTGGCACCAGCGCCTAAGTCCAAGTTGGCATCGAAAATCTCAAATGATGCAAAGGTAAATGACGATTGGCGCAGTGTCATGCTAGAACGCTGGAATAGCTGGAGCAGTGATTTGTGGAATGAGCTTCGCCAGCTTGTTCGAGTGCGTGTTGTTGGCACACCCGAAGCCTTGTTGCTATCGCCGGGTGAAGCTTTTTTTGCGCGCGAAAATTTGAAATTACGACTATTGAATGCACGACTGGCACTGTTGTCGCGTAATGATGCTGCGTTTCGTAGTGATTTAGCCGAAGCAGATCGTGCACTGGTACGTTATTTTGAAATTCGTTCACGACAGACGCAAGCCGCTCGCGAGTTAATCAAGCAGTTGCAAGAGAGTGTGCTCAATATTGAAATGCCGACGCTCTCGCATAGCCTTGCCGCTGTTCGTCAGTCTCGTTCGCGTCCCTGATCGCCATGCGCTTTTTTATCTGGCTCATGATATTGCTAGCCTCCGCCATTGGATTGGCGGTGCTCGCGCGCTTTAATCCTGGTAATGTCGTTTTGTTTTATCCACCATACCGGATTGATTTCTCGCTGAATTTTTTCATTGTCGTCTTGCTCGCTGTCTTTTCCTTGGTGCTGGTGATACTGGCGGCTGTGCGTGCGACTCTGGCGCTGCCGCGTCAAGTCGAGCAGTACCGCGCAATGCGTCAGTTACGTGAATCGGGGCGTGCACTGAATGAAGCATTGCAGAGTTATCTCGAAGGTCGTTTTGGTCGTGCAGAAAAATTAGCTGAGCGTGCTGCTTCCTCTCTTGATAACGCCGGGTTGGCAGCATTGATTGGTGCCCGTGCAGCACAGCGTATGCAACAACCGAGTCGACGCGATGAATGGCTTCAAAAAGCTGATGCAGATAGTCATCTTCGTACAGCTAGACTGATGACAGCAGTTGAGTTATATGCAGAAGATGTCAAAGAAACAGACCGTGCACTGGACGCGTTACGCGATTTAAATACCAGCGGTATTCGTCATACTCAGGCCTTACGATTAGCGCTTAAAGTGCACCAAAATGCGCGTAACTGGCCGGAGGTTTTGCGCCTTGTGCGTTTGTTAGATAAACACAAATCGCTGCATCCCACCTTGTCACGCCGTCTACGAGATATGGCCTACGAGGCTTTGCTAACAAAAGCCAGTGAAGATCCAGAATCCTTAAAGCTACTTTGGTCCAAGGTACCCGCAGAAGACAGGCTGAGCACTATCGTTGCGGTGCAAGCGGCGAATGCCTTCATAAAAATTGGCCAGCAAATTGAAGCTTCGTCGATTCTTGAGGCAGCGCTCACGAAAGCGTGGGATTCCCGTTTGTTGAAAGCATATCGACAGGGTGCAGCGCCAGCAGGTTCATCAACACTGCTAAAACAAATTGAGCATTGCGAACACTGGCTGAAAGAGCGTCCTAACGATACTGAAATTTCACTGGCATTAGGTGTGCTTTGTCTAAAGCAAAAGTTATGGGGCAAAGCTCAGCGCCATTTAGAGCAGTCACTTTCTGGTGGTGATCTAAGCACGCGGCAAGAAGCGCATTTGCGACTGGCTCAGTTACATGAAGAGCTAAACCAACCAGAGGCTGCTGCGGATCATTATCGCCAGTGCGCCATAACTTTGTTGCCGTTCACAGCGAAATCCTGATCGCCCAAACATGCGTTTTAGCAGCAGCGCCAATTAACACGGTTATTCATGATGTAAGCGCACCGAAAGCCTGTGCCGCTATAATCGCGCGTTTCGTAATTTTAATTTTGTTTTTTAATTTGAGGTAAAAATGGGTTTGAACTTGGTACCAGCTGGCCGCGATTTGCCAAATGATTTCAACGTAGTCATCGAAATACCGATGAACGCCGATCCGATCAAATATGAAGTTGACAAGGAATCGGGCGCTATTTTTGTGGATCGCTTCATGGGTACAGCCATGCACTATCCGTGTAATTACGGTTATGTACCGCACACCATTGCAGATGATGGTGATCCGGTTGACGTGTTGGTGATTACGCCGTTTCCTTTGCTGGCTGGTGTCGTCGTTCGTTGCCGGCCAATCGGTGTATTAAAGATGCAAGATGAATCCGGAGGCGATGCCAAGGTTTTGGCAGTTCCTGTCGATAAAGTTTTACCGATTTACACGCACTGGCAAAAACCAGCAGATATGAACGTTTTGCGACTGCAGCAAATTCAGCATTTTTTCGAACATTACAAAGATCTTGAGCCAGGCAAATGGGTCAAGGTAGAAGGTTGGTTTGGTCCGGATGATGCTCGTGCAGAGATATTGACGGGCGTTGAAAATTACAAAAAAGCGGCCAGCAAGCCCAACTTTTGAACATCGACCGTTGAATAAAAAAAGCGCCACATCGTTGGCGCTTTTTTTTATGATTATTTTTAACTCTTGAATGGATTTCTTTCGTTCAGTTCATCAACATAATTTTCGATTCCTTTTCCTTCTTCATCAAGAAACCGTTCTACTGCGTCAGCAAATCCCGTATGGGCTAGCCAGTGCGCTGACCAAGTTTGTTGAGGTAAGAAGCCACGCGCCATCTTGTGCTCGCCTTGTGCGCCACCTTCAAATGCTGCAATGTTATTGGCGATACAAAATTCTAAAGGCTGATAGTACGCCGTCTCAAAATGTAGGCAAGCGTGATGCTCAACCGCGCCCCAGTAACGACCATACAGCGCATGTTGATCATGAATTAACAGCGAGGAGGCAATCGGGTTTCCTTCACGTTCAGCGATCACCAGCAAAATATTTTCCGGCATGGTTTGGCTGATTCTTAGGAAGAAATCAAGATTCAAATAGGGCGTTGAATAATGAGCGCTATAGGTAGTGTCGTAGCATCGCTTAAAAAATCGCCAATCAGATTCGCTCGCTTGCACCCCAGGGAGTTGACGCAACGTGATTCCGGCATCGCGTACTTTGCGTCGCTCGGCGCGAATATTTTTTCGTTTTTTTTGTTCTAATGTTGAAAGAAATTGTTCAAAATTATCAAAGCCTTGATTTTTCCAGTGGAACTGAACACCCTTGCGAAGCATAAATCCAGCCTCTTCTAAACGCTTCGCTTCTTGCTCGGGCGGATAAAGAATGTGCGTTGAGGAGAGATCATTTTTTTCTTGAACTTCTTTGAGTGCGGCTAGCAATGCCGCTTGTGCCGCCGCGTCCGTTGCAAGCAGCCGACCGCCTGTCACGGGTGTAAACGGAATCGCTGATAACAGTTTTGGATAGTATTCCAAGCCATTGCGACGATAGGCATCGGCCCAGGCCCAGTCGAATACATATTCACCATATGAGTGAAACTTTGCATACATAGGTAATGCAGCGACCAGATTGTCGCCTTGCCAAATCGTGAGGTACTGGGGTTGCCAGCCGGATTTTTCACTGGCGCTACCGGATTCATGCAGCGCGTGCAGAAAGGCATACGACAAAAACGGGTTCGCCTCGGGCTGCGAGCGAACCAGATCATCCCATGTGCTTGGTTGCAGTTCGGCCAGAGAAGAAAGGATGCGCGTGCGATAATTCTGGTTTTGCAGGATTAGCCTCTTTGAAGCTTGGTTACCGATGAATCGTTTGGGCTTAGTTAACGTAGCAATTGCACAGATCAACAGTACAGTGGGTGATCTGGTTGGAAACAGCCAGCTCATCGCACATGCTGCACGCCAGGCCACTGAGTTGGGCGCTGATATTGTGCTCACACCCGAGCTCTCGCTCGTCGGCTACCCGCCGGAAGACTTGCTGCTTCGCCGTTCATTTTACGCAAAATCAGAACAGGCGTTGCATGCGCTTGCTGCTGAGCTCGCTGAGCTTAAAGATTTGCATGTGATTGTGGGTCATCCAATGCAGCAGGGATCGTTGCATTACAACGCAGCGTCCGTTTTGTGTAACGGTCGCATCATCGCAAGCTACTGCAAGCATGCACTACCGAATTACACCGTGTTTGATGAGAAGCGATATTTTATTGCGGCAGATGAGGTTTGCACGTTTGATCTCAAGGGTATTCGTTTCGCAATCAATATTTGTGAAGATACGTGGTATCCCGATATGCCTGCGCGCGCGCGCGCGGCCGGAGCGCAGGTGTTGTTGGTGCCAAATGCGTCGCCCTATCACATGAATAAACAACATCTGCGTTTAGATGTGATGCGTGAAAACGTGTGTAAGCAAGGCATGGCGCTGGTGTATGCCAATCTTATTGGCGCTCAGGATGAATTGGTATTTGATGGCGGTTCATTTGTAATGAATTCGGCGGGTGAAGTATGCGTTCAAGCGCCGTCATTCAAAGAATCGCTAACGCTAGTTGAATTCAACGCAGGGCAGCCCAAAGCGCAGCCACTTCCTGAAGCCTTATCACTTGAAGCTCAAGTGTATGAAGCGCTGGTTTTAGGCGTGCGCGACTATGTAGGTAAAAATGGCTTCCCGGGTGCCATCATTGGTCTTTCTGGTGGTGTAGATTCGGCACTTACCTTAGCGATTGCAGTGGATGCACTGGGTGCGGACAAGGTCCGTGCCGTCATGATGCCATCCGACTACACCGCTGAAATTTCGTGGATTGATTCACGCGACATGGTGGAACGTTTGGATGTTCGCTATGACGAAATCCCTATTTCCGATTGCTTTACGGCTTTCCGCCATTCGCTGGATTTCGAATTTGCCAATCTGGCAGAGGATGCCACCGAAGAAAATATTCAGGCTCGTATACGCGGAACCTTGTTGATGGCCTTGTCCAACAAGTCAGGCTCTATCGTTCTAACGACGGGGAATAAAAGCGAGATGGCGACCGGCTATTGCACGTTGTATGGCGACATGGCAGGCGGCTATGCGGTGATCAAAGATATCGCCAAGACCTTAGTCTATCGTCTGTGTCATTATCGAAATAGTATCGGTGATGTGATTCCAGATCGTATTTTGACTCGTGCGCCTTCGGCGGAATTGCGACCTAACCAGACTGACCAAGATTCATTACCCCCGTACGAAGTACTCGATGGCATACTCAATTTGTATATGGAAGAGGGGCAAGGCGTTGCAGAACTGCTCGCCGCAGGGTATCGTCAGGAGGATGTGGATCGTATTGTCCGACTGATCAAAATCAATGAGTACAAGCGTAGACAGGCGCCGGTTGGTCCGCGTGTGACGCATCGTGCGTTTGGTCGAGACTGGCGTTATCCGATTACCTCACGCTTCAAAGAGTAAAATTCATTCATTACCATTCAGAGGAGCACACCGTGAAGCAGATCATCGCCGTCATTAAGCCTTTTAAGCTCGACGAAGTCCGCGAGGCATTGGCCAACGTGGGCGTTACTGGCCTGACCGTCACTGAAGTTAAGGGTTTTGGCCGTCAGAAAGGTCATACTGAGCTGTACCGTGGCGCAGAGTATGTTGTTGATTTTCTGCCCAAGGTGAAGGTAGAGGCAGTTGTGACTGAAGAAGTGCTTGATAGTGCCGTTGATGCAATTATCAAAGCTGCGCGCACCGGAAAAATTGGTGATGGCAAGATCTTTGTTCGCTCGGTCGAGCAAGTGATTCGAATTCGTACCGGCGAGACTGGTTCGGACGCGGTATAAGCTAACTTACCTAACCCTTAAGCAATACCATCAGCGCGCCGCTGCCTCCATCGGCAGCGCGCGCCTGACAAAAAGCCAGCACTTCGTCTTTTTGTACCAGCCAGTTTCTCACTTTATTTTTCAACACCGGTTTTTTCCCTAGTGAGCCCAAGCCTTTGCCGTGAATGATGCGTACGCAGCGCATTCCCCGTTTGACTGAATCGCGCACGAACTGACTCAAAGCTTCACGTGCTTGATCAGTACGCAAGCCATGCAAATCTAATTGATCTTGTGTGACCCAACCACCGCCACGTAATTTGCGTAGTACATCGGGGCCGATACCGCCGCGCACAAAGCTAAGGTCTTCATCTATCTGTAGCAGCGTATCGATACTAAATTCATCGGATAAGGATTCATGCAATGCAGCTTCATCATCCGCCAGTCGTTGATGAGCGATGGGTTGAGGTCGAGGTAATGGAGTGCTGACTCGTGCAGCCGTTCTCAGTGGCGCAACTTCACCAACAGTAGTACGAAATAGATTCGCCTCGCGCTCACGTTCACGACGCTCTTGTTCCGCTTTAAGCGCTGCTTCAGCGCGCGATTTCAATCGCTGCTTCAGCGCCTTAAGTTCAGCAAGGTCTTTGATCATGCAGGTCTCCTAATGGGAACTGCGGAGTTTTAGACAGCGGTGCA